>MDSW01096536.1_pt1 | contig 18165 bp, 9 predicted proteins | sample 811171 | NCBI WGS metagenome assembly MDSW01 (sample SAMN05326641, study PRJNA326480) | marine metagenome | isolation source: seawater | place: Atlantic Ocean: North West | collected 2012
CGCGCGCACGCCTCCGCGTCCAGCGCGCCGGCGTACGCGTACAGAAGGACGAACCGAAGCGACGCCGCGTCCACCCCGGCGCGCGTTCGAACCGCGCGCAGACACCGCGAACGGCCGCCGCGACCGCCGCTCGTGCTCGGCGGCAAGAGACCGGGGCACCGCGCCGCGAGCACGGCGGCGTGCGCCGGGACGCGCGCGCCGTCGGCGCACGCGAAGACGACGTCCGCGGGCGCGCCCGCGGAGCCGGGGGGCGCGGCCGCCGCGAGCGCGGCGACCTCGTCCGCGAGCCGAGCGGCGAGGTCGGCGGCGGTTTCGTCGACCCGGCGGTTAACCTCGTCGCGGGGACCGAGGAACGGCGCGGGGAGCGCCGCCGCGAGATCCGCCGCGACGCGCGCCCGCGGCCCGAGGACGAAGAGTGGCGCGTCGGAGCGGTGCCGCGCGATCGTCTCGAGACGCGCGAGCCTCGCGGCGAGCGCGGCCCAACACCGCGCCTCGGCGCCGAACGCGTCCTCGGCGTCCTCCGACGCGACGACCCGCAGCGCGCGCTCGAGCGCCGCGCGAACCGCGCCGCCCTCGACGCGCGCCGGGTCGAGCTCGACCAACGCGCGGAGGAGCGCGACGAGAAGCGCGCGGTCCTTCTTACCGTCGCGATCGGTCGGAGCGCCGTCCGGGTTCATCGCACGGGTCTCGTCGCCCCCGGCGTCGTCGTCGGAGGCGATGCTCGTCGAGCCTCCGCCTCCGCGCGCGCGCTCGAGCCCTCCGCCCCCGGGCGCGTCGTCCCCGGGCGCGGCGTCCGCCCCCGCGCGCGCGCGAAGCGCGCGCTCGACGAGGCTCGCGACGGTCGCGGCGGCGCGTTCCCTCGCGCCCGCGCCCGCGAGCGCGTCTCTCCACGTCGGCCGCGTCGCCAACGCCGCGGCGAGGAGCGCCTTCGCCGGGGTGGGCGCGAGCGCCGCCGCGAGCTGTCGCCCGACGACCCGAACCCACTCGGCGCCGCCGAGCGCCTCCGCGGCGGCGTCCGCCGCGGCGGACGCCGCGGCCGAGGAAGCCGCTGCCGAAGGAGCCCCGGAAGAACCCCCCGCGCGAGAACCCCCCGGGGACCGCTCGCGCTCCAAGAGCGCCAACAGGGCCTCCCCCGCGCGCGCGCCGATGGCCTCCGCGGCGGCGTCGCCCGCGCCCGACCCCGCCGAGGCGATCCACCGATCGGCGCGAGACGAGGCGTCGGTCGACGCGTCGTCGGACGACGACGGCACGAAAACCGACGACGAATCCTCCGAATTTTGAAAACCGACGAAGCCCTTATTCTCGCGACGCGTCGAGGGCGGGCCGACCGCCGCGAGCGCCTCGAGCGCTCGGTCCGCGAGGGTCGTCGCGAGCGCGGGCGCGAGCGCGAGGGGGTCGCCCGGGTTCGCGAGTCGCGCGACGGCGAGGAACGCGTCCGCGGTCGCCGCCGCCGCGCCGGAGGCGTCGCGGGCGGGGCCCCGAGCGCGCGCCGCGCCCGGAGACTCCAACGCCGCCGCGAGCGCGTCCGCGACTCCCGCGTCGACGAGCGCCGACCGCCGCTTTCGCGGCGGAGGAATCGCGGCGCCGTGGAGCGTTCGAATCGGGCGGAGGAGAGCCGCCGCGGCCTTGGTCGCGTCGCGCGTCGCGGCGGACGCGGGCCGCCGAGCGACGTCCGCCGCCACCGCCGACGCGAACGCCGGGGCGCCGAACGCGTCACCGCCCTCCGGAGATTCGGATTCGGATTCGGATTCGGATCCGGATCCTCCCTCGACGACGGCGATGAAGCGATACGCCGCCGCGCGAACCGCCGCGTCGCCCGAGTCCACCGCCGCGAGGGCCCACGCGCGGCGCGGTCCCCCGGCGGGGGACGACGTCGAGGCGGCGGCGGCGCGGCGAAACTCGCGCCTCGCGGAGCCCCTCGCGGTTTCGGCGAACGTCGCCGCCGCGTCGAAGGCGGCGACGGCGACGAACGATGCGCGCTCCTCCGCGGCGCGCGAACCGACGGCGAGGAGCGACCGCGCGAGCCGCGCTGGCGCCGGCGCCGGCGACGCGACGCGAGAGGGGAGGCTGTCGTTTAGGAGCGCGGGGCGAGGATCGGTCCACGCGGCCCGGGCCCGCTCGGGGAACGTCGCCAGCGCGGCGGCGGCGACGGCGGCGGGCGCGACGTCCGAGACGGAGATCGGGCCCCCGCCGGTGCCACCGCTTCGATCCGCCGCCGCGCGCGCGGCGGCCGAACGAGGCGCGACGGTGCGTTCCGCGCAGGTCTCCAGGCGCGCGAGGACGTCGCTCGCGACGTCGGATTCGGCGAGGGCGTCCGCCTCGAGCGCGGCGGCGGCATCGGCGCGGCGCGCGCGCGCCCCGGCGAGCGCGCGCAACGCCTCCGCCGCGGCGAGGGCGGCGTCGGCGTCGGCGCCGCTCGAGGGGACGGCGGCCGCGCGCTCGGCGAGCGCGACGAGGAGGGGCGGGCACGGCGGGACGGCGGCGGCGGAGGAGACGGCGCCGAGGAGGAGGGCGAGCGCTTTACACGCGGCGCGGCGGGCGGCGGCGGCTGGGGAACGCACGAGCTTGGCGACGGCGTCGATCGCGCCCGGCGCGCGGAGCGCGGCGGCCGCCTCCGCGCGCGCGGGCCCGCCGCGCGCGGGCGTGCCCTTGACGCGAACCGCCTCGTCCGCGCGCGACGCGAGGTTCTCGAGCGCGCGCGCCAGCGTCGGGTGCTCGCTCGAGGAGTCGCGCCACGCGCACGACGACAACGCGGCGCGCCACCTCTCGGACGCGTCGCGGAGCCGAGCGGCGCCGAAGCCGCTCCGGAGGGTGCGGAGGCGCGCGAGCGCGGCATCCCCGCGAGAGGGCATCGGCGCGGAAAGCCGTGACCCTCGCCGCGCGGTCGCGCCCCCTCTCGCTCGAGGGGGGCGCGCGAGCGCGCGGGGGGGAGTCGCGAGCGAAGCCACGACGCTCGGGAGATCGTCGCTCGCGACGAGACGAGGGCGAACTGTACTTCGAAAGGACGAGTTGTCACGAGGAGCGACGACGACCCGGGGGGGGCGGACGTTAAAAACGCGCGCCGCCGGACGGACGGTTTCCCCCCTCACACGGCGATGTCTATGTTCACCCTGGGCTTCGCGCCGTCCTCCTGCGGGAACAGCTGTCGCGTCAACGCCGCGACGTGCTCCTGCACCGCCACCTCGAAGAGCGCCTTTCGCTCCGCCAGACTCAGCGTCCGCACCGCGTCCCCGGCGGCGCGAAGCGTCGCCAAAACCGACCCGTCCCCGTCCCCGCCCCCGCCCCCCTTCTCCCCGTCTCCGTCCCCGCCGGGACGCCCCGAGGGACCCGCCGGGACGGTTCCTTCCTTCCCCGCCGCCGCCGCCTTCGCGAACCCCGCGTCCCCGCCGCGCGCGGCCTCGAGCGCCGCCGCGTCAAACGCCGAGTCCCCGAAGAACGCGTCGGTGTCCCACCGCGGGAGGCTCTCTCTCTTCGGCGCCGCGGTCGCGGAGGCGGAAGCCGCGGGCTCGAGCCTTCGCCTCGCGCCGCTCGGGAGCGCCGCCGCCGCGAACGCCGCCTCCTCCCTGATCGCGCTCGGGCTTCCCGCTCCCTGCATGGCCTCTCGTTCTTTGCCCGCGAGGGTCCACCCCGGCTCGAGCGGGAGCGGCCGGGCGGCGGGCGCGAGGTGCGCCAGCGCGGGCTTCGCCGGGTGCGAGTCCGGGACGCCCTCCGCGCCGACGCCGAGGCGCGCGATGGAGGAGCGGTCGTTCGCGGCGTAGTCCATCCGCGCGCCGCGGTTCTCGAAGCTCCCGGAGTGGTACAGCGCGCCCTGGACGCTGTCCGCGCACTCTCGCACGCCCGGCGAGGCGCCCGGGAGGCCGAACGCGTCCGGGTGCTGCGCGCCGATCGCGACGAGGGTCTCGATCTTCGCCTTGGAGGCGTCGCCGAGGCGCCGCTTCTCCGCGACGCCCGTGCCGCACACGGAGTGCTTGCGCAGGTCGCTCACCTGAGCGCGGCGCCGGGGGGAGTTGGTGCGGTCCTCCGTCGCCTTGCGCCGCGCGAACCGTTCGATGCTGCGCAGGCGAACCGAATCCGCCACCAGCGCGGGGGTGCGAGCGGAACTCAGGGGGGAGGGAGCGGGCGACGTCGTCGCGACCATCGTCGCCGCCTGCGCCTCGCGGTGGCGATCCATGGTGAGGCGCTCGTCCCCGTCGTCCATCGTGACGACCTACCCGAGGGGGGGGCGGTGCGGGGAGAATTGACGAGACCAGGGGAGATTTGGCCAGCTCGGCGCGGGCCCCGCCCCGGGCGGCGCGGATTTGCCAGTCTGCTTTCGCCGGCCGCGCCAGTTCGGCGCGTGTCTTCAGGAAACGAACGAATCCACAACAACGCCCCGTTGAACCCGAAGCAGCTCCTCACTCCCGTTCGCGCGCTCTCCACCATGAGCCGCGGCATCGGCACGGGTCCCGGGGTGTACTACGACGGATACTCGTTCCAGGGCGAGGGCGTCGCGAAGGACCCCAGGCACACGCATCAGGCGATATGGCCCAAGTTCAGGAGCGCGTCCGAGGATCTGAGGAAGGACCGAGGGTTCGGGGACCCGCCCCCGCTTCCGGGAAAGAAACGAAACGGGGGAGGCAAACCGGGGCCCAGCGCGGGGAAGGACACCGCGATGCCCATGGACCCGGTGGCGAGGGGGCTGAAGCCGGCGGCGAAAGGCGGGAAGGGGGGAGACGAGCCGAGGTAGTCCGTTGCGTCACTCGGGTGACAGCTGTGTTGTGATTTTGACTGGCACTAAAATTAAAATCGCTCGGCGAGCCTGGCGGTGATGCTCCTGAGCTTCGAGTACACCTTCCCCGGCGGGCTCCCCAGGATGAGGTTACACAGGGCGTCCCTGGCGATTTTGATGTTCTGGAAGCTGCCCAAGATGCGTATGTGCTGGTCCGCGATGACTATGCGCGTCCGCGTCGCGTTTTCGATGGTGAACTTGGTCTTGCCCGACTTTCCCGCCAGGCGCCCGATGCCGCGGCTCATGTGCTCGCCCTTCAGCGTCTGCTTCACGTCCTTCACCTCGAAGCACTCCAGGTACAGATCGTCGAGGCGGAGAAGCGCCACCGCGTCCTGCACCTCGAACCCGAGCAGGAACGCCTGCACGAAATCCGCGCTCTTCTGCAGCGCCCCCTCGTCCTCCGTCTCCTTCGTCGTCTTGAGCTCCACCTTCTTCGTCTTGAGGTTCATGCGGAGGTCGATCTTCATCTGCTTCGTCACCGGCTCGTACAGAGCCATCCAGTTCTCCTTCAGGGGGGTGAACCGGTTCGCGGGGACGTTCACCTGTAGGTAGAACCGGGCGAAGGGTGCCGGGGAAGGGGAAGAGATCGGAGGAGGAGTCTCAGAAATGCGAGCGGCGAGCGGCGAGGGGTGCCCGACACCTCGCGGAGCGCTGAAAATCGGCGGCGGCGGCGTCGTCTCGGGGTGGACGCGCGAGGCGGCGACGCACCTTGCGATACTCGCACTTCTTGCCCGTGAGCTCGGCGACGCCGAGCGGCGAGAACACCGGGCGCATCACGTCGTCCATCGTCGCCGTCTCTTCCCCGGTCTCCGTGTTGACGATGGCGTCGCCCACGCCATCGGTCTTCGCGGTCACCTTCGGCATGGTCTCGCTCCGAAAGGAAGGGGGTGTGGGGGGGGGAGGAGGGGAGGAGGGGCGGGTCCCTCTTCGCGAGAGCGGCTCGCGAGAGGACCGGCGGAAGCGAGCGCGCGAAAACGCGCGGTGTGCCTGCCGGGTCGGAAGGAAAGCTCGCGCGCGCGCGCGTGCGGCTCTGCCACGCCGCGTTCGCGACGGCGCGTTTGCGGCGCCGACTCTCACGCGGCGGGCGAGACTACGCGCACGCGAGAGTATGGGAGCGGAGTCTTCAAAGTTTGAACGGTGAAACTTTTTTCGTGACTGGTTCGCTGTCACCTCGATGCGGATTCGATTTTTTTTCGCCACCTGTTCAGCTCTTCCTCTTCGCCGCCAACGCGTCCAGACCCAACCCGCGCGCACCGGGCGCGATGGCGTCTTCGGGGGTGACGCCGCTGGCGAAGTACAAGCTCGTGTTCATCGGGGTGAGCGATCCCTCCGCCCTCCCCCTTCCCGCGCGCCTTCGGCGTTCCGGGTCGTCCCCGTCCGCGCCACGTCCCGTCGCTTGTTTCGTTTTCGTCCCCCCGGGGCCGCGGCGTGCCCACCGCGGTCCCGGGATCCCGCGCGCCGGGCCGCCCCGTGAGCGTCGACGCGCGGTCCGCGCGTCCGCGCGCGAACCGCGGCCCGCGTCGAGCGCGCGACGCCCTCCCGCTCCCGCTCGCGTTCGGCGGGCGCTCTCGCCCCCGCCCCCCCTTCGCGCGAGATCCGCTCGCTCACCGCCCATCTTTTTTCCCTCCCTCCGCGCGTTCTATTGTACGCGCAGGACCAGTCGGTGGGTAAGACGTCCCTCATCTCCCGCTTCATGTACGACAAGTTCGACAACAGCTACCAGGCGACGATCGGGATCGACTTCTTATCCAAGACGATGTACCTGGAGGACCGCACCGTACGCCTGCAGCTGTGGGACACCGCCGGCCAGGAGCGCTTCCGCGCGCTCATCCCGAGCTACATCCGCGACTCCTCCGTCGCCGTCGTCGTGTACGACGTCTCCAGCCGCGCGAGTTTTCTGAGCACGACGCGGTGGATCGACGAGGTGCGGACGGAGCGCGGCGCCGACGTCATCATCGTCCTCGTCGGCAACAAGACCGACCTCGCGGAGCGGAGGGAGGTGAGCGTCGAGGAGGGGGACGAGAGGGCGCGGGAGACCGGGGCGCTGTTCGTCGAGGCGAGCGCCAAAGCCGGGTTCAACGTCAAGGCGCTCTTTCGGAAGATCGCCGCCGCGCTCCCGGCGGCGGAGACGAAGACGCAGGCGGGAGGGGCGGACGCGCGGAAATCGGAGGAGGCGCTCGTGGACGTCAAGCTCACGGCGGCGCCCGTGGCGCAGGCGAGCTCGTGCCAGTGCTAGCGGAGACGAAAGAGGAGACGAGCACCGCCGGAGATCGTCGTTTCGATCGTCGTAGACTAGTCCTACTAAAAGACGCGTCGCTCGAAAACGTCGCCTTCGCCGCTCGCCCGAACTAGTCGTCCCCCCCGTTCAGCACCGGTCGCACCAGGGGGTTCATCTGCGCCATGTATATGATGGCCCACATCATCCAGCAGCAGAACACGGAGGTGCCGAAGAGGAGGTGTTGCAGCCTGAGGGGAGGGGCGGGGACGACGAGTGCTTAGTTCGGGCGCGGGACGCGAGGCGGTTCGGTGGGATCAACCCTAAAACCGCGAACCGAGGGGAGGACGCGTGCCGTCGCGCGGGGCGTGGAGGCGCGGCGCGGCGGACGGGGAGGGCGCGAGCTCGGGCGAGAGCGCGCGGGGGTGGGGGGGGTTGAGATGGGGGCACGCACTGTCGCTGGCCAGCCTTGAAGAACCAGTTGACGAAGCACACGAACGCCACCTCGAGGAGGATGAACAGGAAGGTGGTGCCGACGAACCCCATCGCGAGATCCCTCGCGCGCGCCGGGTATCCTCCGCCCCGCCGGCCTCCGTTCGCGAGCGCCTTCGCGGCTCGAGACCTCGTGCGTCGCCAACGCCCGCCTTCGACGCGCGACGCGAAGTGCGTCGAGCGAGGGCGAAGAGGGGCGCGAGGGAGAAGCGCGCGGGTGCGGAGCCGTCGCGCAGCACACGCGGGGGTTCGCGAATTCCGGCGGGTACGTAGCGGGGGCAAATCTTTCCAAATTCTAAACTCCTCGTCGACGCCGATATCGAGCCTCGCGGCTCGCGACGCGCTCGTCGCGCCACGACGCGGTTTGTGAAGCGCGCGACCTCTCGACGCGTTTGACTCTTCCCATGCGCGTCCGCGTCGCAGCCGCGTCGCGCCTCGCGCGCCTCGCGCTCGCCGCTCTCGCCGCTATCGGCGCCGCGGGCGACGCGACCGTCGACCTCGACCCGACGGCGACCGAGCCCCGCGTCGTGGCGGAGGCCGGCGGCTCGCCTTCCCCCGGCGCGTGCGGCCCCACGCCGGGCGTGCTCACGAACGCGACGGGCGTCGTGACCGACGGCAGCGGCCGCGACGGGTGGTACCTCCCGAACGTCGACTGCCGGTGGATCGTGCGCCCCGACGTCCTCGCGGGGACGCGCGGCAGCCGAGGGAGCGGCGGCGACGGGGAAGCCGCCCCCGCGTCGTCGTCCCCCTCCTCCTCCCCCCCCGCGGACATAACCCTCGTCTTCGAAGCTTTTTCCACCGTCTTCGACGAGGATTTCCTGTACGTCACCGACGCGTCCGACGACGTCGATCGCGGCGACCTCCCCGACGACGACGACGACGACGCCTCCGCCCTCGCCGCGCGCTCGCTCGGTCTGTACACCGGTCGCCTCCCCGTGCCCTTCGCCGCGCGCTTCGACGGCGTCGAGGCGCTCGCGCTCCGCTTCGTCTCCCGCGGCGGCGTCAGGGACGCGGGCTTCCGCGTCCGTTACCTCGCCGACGGCGCGTGCTTCAACGACTGCGGCGGGAGGGGCGCGTGCGAGGCCGCGCTGTGCGCGTGCGACCCCGGGTGGGCGGGCGCGGACTGTTCGATCCCGCTCCCGACGCTCCCGGCGAACGGCTCCGCCCTCGACGGCGTCGTCGCGCCCGGCGAGACGAAATACTTCCGCGTCCGAGTCGACGGAGACGAAGCCCCTTCCGACCCGCGCGCGCTCGTGATCGAGCTCACGATCCCGCCGGGCGCCGACGGGCGCAACGGCGTCGGCGCGAAGCCTCTCCTGACCGTCGCAAACGCCACCGGCGGCGGCGACGAACGCGAGCGCGAAGAAGAAGAAGAAGAAGAAAGCGGCGGCGGCGGCGGGGGGAAAAAAATCATTCGGTTCGACGAGTACCGCGCGGGCGCGTGCGACCCGCCCGCGCGGTGCGGCTGGGTCGCGGCGTCGGCGGACGCGATATCGAACACGGACCGACCTCCGAATCGGTCCGTGTTCGATATCGCGTCTGCGCGTCTCGCGGGGCCCGTGTCCGCGTACAGGCTCGGCGGCACGCCTCTTTTCGTTCCGCCGGCGGCGGGCGGCGCTCGCTTCGCGCGTTCGCCGTACGCGGTTGTCCCTTCCCTTCCCACGCCGACGTACCACGCGGGGTCGGCGTACCGCGCGTGGGAGGCCAGGGCGCCGGTGCACCGCCTGACGATCGCGAACGCGTCGCTGGCGCGCGGGTCGTACGTCGTCGCGGTGACGAACACGGGGGAGATCCCGCTTCCGAGTTTCCTCGCCGGCGTCGCCGACCTCCGAGGGGGCGGGAGGAGGTGGGGCGCGCGCCCCGGGTTCGCCGCCGCGACGCGCGCGGTGAACTTCACCGTCGCCGCGCGCGTCTTCGAGGGACGCGAGGCGGTGGTTCCCGATCCGCGCGCGAACGCCGACGAGGACGCGACGACGCCCGAGGGGTCTAGGTCCGATCCCGACGCGCCGTCCGAGACGTCTCCGCGCGGCGGCGTCGCGGAGGGGTCGCCGGAGTGTTCCGGCCGCGGCGCGCGCGACGGCGGGGGAACGTGCCGATGCGCGAAGACGTCCTCCGGGTCGTCCTCGTTCGGCGACCGGTGCGAGCACGTCGCCGTCCCCGCCGCGCTCGACGCGATCACCGCGCGCGCGCCGCTCGGCGTCGGCCGGTGGCATTACGAGCGCGTCGACTTCCGCGGCGCCGCCGACCGCGACGCGACGCTGACGTTCGAGCTCGCGTACCCTCGCTCGCCCGCCGCCGCGCCCGCGATTTTCGCGTCGAGGGTTTTCGGCGATGAAAAAACCGACGACGGGTCCGGGTCCGCCGCCGTCCGCCACGCGGCGCTCGAGCTGGAGTGCGCGGCGTTCGCCGGGTCCGGGCCGTACGGCGACGCGTCGTGCGTCGCCGTCGGGTACCGCGACGCGGATTTCGCGTACCCCCCCGACGCGGCGTCGGCGGAGCGCGCGTCGCTCGGCGGGTCGTTTCGAACCGCGCGCCCGGACGAGACCGGGATGGACTACGCGAGGCTGACGATCCCGCCCGAGGCGCACCGCGAGGGCAGGCACGTGGGGTACGTGTTCGCCGTGTATAACCGTCCGGGTCTCGCGTCCGACGCGCTGCGCTTCGACGCGCGCGTCGCGTTTCGAGCGGAGGGCGACGACGCGCCGCGGTGCCCCATGGATTGCCTCGGGGTCGGCGCGTGCGAGCGAGTCGAAACGCTCGCGACGCCGAACGACCGAGAGGCGTCGGACGTTCGCGCGTACAGGTGCGTCTGCCCCGCGAACCGCACGGGCGCGTTCTGCCAGGACGAGCTCCGCGTCCTCGCCCTCGACGACGCGACCGACGCGACGCGTTCGTCCGCGGAGACGCGAACGCTCGCCAACGGCGATTGGGACTTTTTCGCGCTCGACCCCGCGGCGATGAACCGCCTCGCGCGGCGTAACGCGTCCGGCGCGGGCGCGACGGTTCTCGTGGAACTGCGCAAGACCCGCGCCAGCCGCGCCTCGTTCCCGCTCCTGTACGTCAAGCGCGGCGCCCCGCCCGCGGCGTTCGAGGCGGTGTACTCCCCCGTCGTCCGCGAGCGCGCCGTCGCGCTGGACCCGCGCGCCGACGGGCGGAGCTTCTCCGTGCTGGGGGACGCGCGAAACGCCGCCGTCGCGCTCGACCCGCCGCTCTCCCCGCACGCGCGCGTCGTCGGGATCCGGTACGACCTGAACCTCACCGCGCGCGCGCCGTCGTACGCCGACGAGGCGTGCTTCGCGTTCTCGACGCCCCTCGGAGGGTACGCGGCGGCGCGGTGCCCCTCCGACCTCGCCGCCCCGGGCGAGACGCGCGTCGTCGGCGATACCCTCGAGGAGATCGGGGAGGACGCGAGCGCCGAACCCGCGGCGTTCGACGTCGGAGAGGACGGCGCGGTGACGCTGGAGCTGTTCGAGGCGTACGACGACCGCGACGATCGCGGGTTCGGCCGGGATCGAGCGCCGCTCGGCGGCGAAGGCGAAGGCGAAGGCGAAGGCGAAGGCGAAGGCGAAAACCCGGACCGCCCGCCGGACGCGACGTGGTCGGGGACGGTGACCGTGCTGTTCCGCGATCGGCTCCGCGTGGGGCACGACTACCAGGACGTCGGCTCCGCGTACTGCACGGGGATCGACTGCGCGGTGGAGGACGACCACGAGGTCGTGTTTCGCGTCGGGGGTATTGAGGCGGCCGACGCGGCCGACGCGGCCGACGCGGCCGACGCGTCCTCGGCGTCGACGTACTACGTGGGGGTGTATAACAGCCGCGTCGGGGCGCCCGGGGGCGGGACGCTGAGCCAGCACGAGTCCGCGCGGTACTCCGCGCCGATGACGTACGAGATTCGCGCCGCCGCCGCCGCGGACGACGAGCCGCCGCGGTGTTTCCGCGACTGCCACGGGCGCGGGGAGTGCAGGGAGGAAACCGCCCCGGCGTGCGTCTGCGACGCCGGCGCGTTCGGCGTCTCGTGCGGCGTCGTCCCGACGCGTCTGCGCTTGACGAAACCGAAACCGAAACCGAGCGGCGCGACCGAAACCGCGGAGGTGGACGCGTCCGGGAGCACGCGCGGGTCGCTCGACGAGGGCCATTTCGATTACTACCGCGTGGACGTCCCCGGCGGGGCGCGCGCGCTGGAGGTGGCGGTGTCGCACTCTCCGTTCCTGAAGGCGCACCCCCGCGTGTTTCTCAAACGCGACGCGATCCCGACGGTGTGCGCCGGCGCCTTCAACGCCGCCGCGAGCGGGTGCGTCGACGATTTCGAAGCCTCCGACGACGACGCGCACGCCAAGGCGCGGTTCGCGCCCGACGTCGAACGCGGAGAAGGCGGCGCCGCGATGACGAAAATCGTCGCGGAGATCGACCCGCGCGTCGTCTCCTCCTTCGCGGACGTCGAGGGGCTTCCACCCGCGGCGCCGACGACTCCGACTCGCTCCGACTCCGACTCCGACTCCGACTCCGACTCCGACTCGCTCGCGTGGTACGTCGCGGTGCACAACGACGTCGCCGGCGGCGGGACGCTTCTGTACGAGCTCACGGCGAGCGTCTCCTCCTCGATTCGTTGCCCCGGGAGGAACGCGACCTCTCCGTGCGGCGGCCGCGGCGCGTGCGACGCGGCGACGGGGCTGTGCCTCTGCGACGCCGGGTTCGCGGGGCTCGCGTGCGAATTGCCCGTCGAAACGTTGACCCCGAACGCGGGCCCCGGCGCTCGCGTCGGTCCCCTCACCGCGGGCGCGAGCCCCGCGTATTTCCGGTTCGACGTCGACTGCGAGGGACAAGACGCGATCGTGACGCTGACGAAGCGCGGCGGCGGCGATCTCGTCGGGATCGTCGGCGGCTCCGATCGACGCGAAGGACCGACGGGGATCGACCCTTCGACGGACTCCTCCGGGATGGACTCCTCCGACGCTTCGGCGTTCCGCCGCTCGGGCGTGGGTTCGCAGGTCACGCTCGCTGCGCGCCGCGGCGCCCCCCCGAGCCTGGACGACGGCGGGTACCTCGTCGCGACGGCGGCGGATTTCGAGGACGGGTCGGCGACGCTCCGCGTCTCCGCCGCTCGTCCCGGGACGCACTGGGTCGCCGCTCGCGTCGACGCGGGCGACGCGACCGCGTTCGACGTTCGCGTCGACGCGGTGGGCTCGACGTCGCCGAACCCTTGGAACCGGTGCGAGCGCCCGGACGGCCAGCTCGTCGTGGAGTTCTCCTTCCCGCCCGGCGGCCCGCCCGGGTTCGCGCTCGAGGGCCCCGTCCCGTTCGCGTCGGACGCGCTCTTCGGGTTGGAGAGTCCCGCGCCTTCGTTCGCGGCGTTCCTGGGGGGGCCCGCTCGGACCACCTCGCTCCTGGACCCGGCGACGTCGTACTTCCCCGCGGCGTCGGCGGTGCGCGCCGACGCGTACGAGCTCGACTACGGCGCGTGCGGCGCGAACGGCACCGTCTCGTGCTACGTCGGCGACCGGCACTCCAGCGGCAAGGTCCCCGGCCTCGCCGACGCGAAGAAGCGGGGGCTCGGGCCCGCGACGGGGCGCGTCGCGCTCGCCCGTTCGACGCCGGAGAGCAACGACGTCGCGTACCATTACGTCCGCGGGGACGTGCGGAAGCGCCCGGGGCGGTTCGAGGACGCGGCTGAAAATGCGGAGTCGACGCTTTGGTTCGAGGGCGCGGCGAGCGAGCCCGGGAACTGGGACCTGGAGGCGTGCGGCGCGTTGGTGGAGCCCGAGAAGATGCGCGGGGCGACGTGCCTCGTCGCCCGGGGGTCGTGCCCGTTCAGCCGCAAGACGCTGGCGTGCCAGGCCGCGGGCGCCGTCGCCGTCATCATCGCGAACACAGACTTCGACGAGGGCGCCGCGGATAACTGGGTCGGCTCGCACGACCCCGAGCTGATCTCGATCCCCACCGTCTCCGTCGGCGGCAAGACGGCGAACGCGTTACTCGAGGCGATGGCCGAGGTCGAAGACGCCCGAGTAGGCGGACCGAGCGCGACGCCCGGCGACGGCGACGCGGAGACGGCGACGGCGACGGCGACGGCGACGATCCGCGCGTACGCGTGCGACGCCCCGAGCGCGTGCCCCGCGTGCGGCCCCGGCGTCGCCGCGCCGGAGAATAACTGCACGAGCGTGAGGTGCCCCGGGATGAACGACGCGCGGACGCGCAACTGCACCGGCCGAGGCCTCGGTCCAAACGGAGGCTGCGCGCTCGTCCCCGGCGGCGGCGGGTTTGCGTGCGCGTGCACGCCGGGGTTCGAGGGCGACGCGTGCGACGCCGCGGGCGCCGTCGCGGGGCGAGCGACGACCGCCGCGGGCGCCGCGAGCCCGCGGGGGAAATCCAGGTGGCCCCCGTGGGGGTCGAAGCGGCGCGAGGCCGAGGCGGAGCGCCGCCGCGCGGGGGAAGGCGGCGGCGACGACGACGCGGGGGGGGCCGTCGAGGGCGAGGGCGAGATCGCCCCGGCGGCGTCGAGGAGGTTCACGCGGGCGGAGGCGTACGGCGTCGCCGCGGCGTGCGTCCTCGCGGGCGTCGCCGCCGTCGCCGTCGCCGCGTGGGCGATCGGAAGGGGGCGGGCGAGGAGGAAGGAAGTCGCGCGCCGGATCGACGCGACCGAGCTCTGATGACCTCTGATGACCGGCGGCGTTTGGAGAAAACGTCCTCGCCGCGGGAGGGGGGGGGGACGTTCGGAAACGGGTAAAGACGCGAACGAAACGACGAGACGCGAGGGGGGAGCGAGGGGGGCGAGGAAAAGACGCGAAGACGCGAGCGGGAACGGGATCGAAGGCTCGGCTGACGGCCTTCCACGTCAACGTTGGATCGGACCTGCGCGGCGGGTGGCGCTCGGCGTCTCGCAGCGCGCCACCCGCCTCGCCGAGTCCGCGAGCCGGGCCTTCGCTCCAGTTCCCGCCCGCCTCGCGTGTGACGAGAGAGACTCTTTCGCCGCGCACGAACTGCGATCTCATTCACGCGCTCGCCCTACGCGGCCACGACCCTCGCCTCCCCGTTCATTTCGTTCGGGGTTCGCTCGCGTCGTTCCCTCTCCTCGCGCGTCGCCCGCCGCCGCCGTCCTCTCCTCCCCGGCGTCTCTTCTCTTCTCCCCGCGTCACATCACATGAAGAGGTCGGCGCTGCGGCCGTTGCTCTCCTTGGTGAGCTCGTTGTACGTGTACATGTCGAAATCGTCGCCGAAGTCTACGTGGGTGGTCTCCTTGAGCTGGTCCGCGGCGTCGACGATGCCCTCGAACTCGACGAAGGCGGTGGCGGGCGCGGGGGAGCCGGGGGCGAGGTGCACGGTGACCGTCTTGTCGTCGGGCGTGCGCACGGTCGCGGAGGCGCCGTCGATGGACTCCGTCTTCCCGACGAGGAGCACCTTCTTGCCGATGAAGCGAGACATGAGCTCGCCGTTCACGCGGGGGGAGGGCGCGGAGGTATCCATCCTGGGGGTGGAGGGGTGAGGAGGAGGGGAGGGGCGCGCGCGCGTCAGATCTCGCGCCCGCGGATTTGAAAAAGGGGTGCCAACATTTGAACCGGAACCCGCGGGAAGACGAACGCGGGCGGCGAACGCGCCGGCGAGGGCTGCGCGTCGCGCTCGGGGGGGAGCGCGGCGCGATGCGCACCTGGAGGTGTCCGTGGGCGGCTCGCTCGAAGCGCGTCGCGTGGTGTGCGAGGCCCCGAGGGATAGACGAGCCAGAAGCACCGGCGCGTGAGAAGGCGCGTCGAGCGAAGAAGGTTATGGAGAGCATCGCGATTTCTCCATCCAAGACCGACCACGACGAACACGGCTGACGAGAGCACGGTGACGAGGTTGAGGTCGATTGAGCCCTGTGTAAAATCAGTCTATAATAAATGTTCGGCAGATTCAGAGCCCCGCCGCGAGCTCGACGTTATCCTCGTCGAGCGCCTCCCGCACGAGCTCGCCGACGCGCTTCCTCAGATCCTCCCCCGTCATCTTCGACACGATCTCGAGCCCGAACCCCGCGACGAGTAGCGACCGGGCGACCGCCGGGCTCAGCCCGCGGCTCTGGATGTAGAAGAGCTCCTCCTCCTCGAGGTCGCTCACGGTGCATCCGTGCGTGCACACGACGTCGTCCGCGACAATCTGCAGATTCGGCTTGACGTTCACCGTCGCCTTCGGGACGAGGAGGAGGTTCCTCGAGATCTGCCCCGCGTCCGTCCTCTGCGCCTTTTTGTTCACCTGCACGTTCCCGTCGAACACCCCCCTCCCGGTCGCCGCGGAGACGATGCACTTGTGCGTCTGGTCCGTCGTGCCCTCCTCGTGATCGAGCGTCACGGACGAGTGCAGATCCAAACACTGCCCCGCGCCCGCGAGGTTGAAACACGCCAGCTCCGTGCTCGTCCGAGGCCCGAGCTGCGTGACGCCGAGATCGTGCCGCCCGATCTTCCCCCCGACGTTCACCTCCGCGAGCGCGTACGCGCTCGACTCCGCCTGCGTCAAAAACGTCCCGCGCGTGTGCACCGCCGCGCGAGACTGCGACTGCACCATCGCGTGCGTCAGCGACGCCTCGGACGCCAGCGTGATCTCGCACACGCCGTTGTGCCAGTACGCCGCGTCCTTCGCGACGCCGGGCGCGGCGGCGAACTCCTCGACGAGCGTCATCTTGGCGCCCTCGCCGAGAGACACGCGCACGCGCGGCGCCGACGCGCGCACGCCGTCGCCGCCGGCGGTGGACAGCTGGACGACGTGCACCGGGTTCGCGAGCTCGAGGCCCGCGGGAAGGTCGATGATCACGACGTCCGAGGCGAGGGCGGCGTTGAGGTCCGCGATGACGCCGCCGCGCAGGTCGGAGACGGCGCCGAGCGCGGCGGCGTCCGCGAGGGCGGGGTCGGCGGAGAGCGCGCCGACGACGGCGGCTTCCGGGACGCCGGTGAGATCGCTGAGCGCGGGCGCGAAGACGCCGTCGACGAGGACGACGCGCGTGGCGTCCGCGCTCGACAGCGTCCACGCGGAGGCGTCGTCGACGGCGTCGCGCGCGGCTGGGTCGGCGGCGACGGGCGAGGCGGTGACGAGCGGGGCGAGATCCGTGAAGCGGTACTCCTCCACCCGCGACGTGGGCATGCGCGCGTGCGCGAGCCGCGCCAACGCGGCGTCGCGGAGCGCGTCCACGCCGGCGCCGCCGGAGCAGCGCTCGACGCTCCCGGCGATCCACTTGTCTTCGATCGCGGCCACCTCCGCGGACGCCTCCGCGGTCGCGGCGGCGGCGCGGCGGGGCGCGGCGCGGCGGCGATGCGCCGCGAGCCCTCGCCGAGACGACGAGGCGTGCGACGCGGACGCGACGGGGGCGAGCGCGTGAGCGGCGCACGCGCGGACGGCCGACATGTCGCGGGGTGCGTGGCGAAGGCGCGGAAGGCGCGGCGAGGGAGAGGCCCGGACGCGGGGACGGCGGTCGCGGGGTCGGCGGCCACGAGAGCGCGCGCGCGGCGATCGCGCGGCGGCGAAAGTGTTGTAGGGCTTATCTTCGTTCCGTCCCGGCACGTCGACGTGCGCCCGCCGCTTCCGCCGCTCCGAGAGTTTTCCGGAGAAAACACCCGCGTGTGAGGATGACGAGAACCGACCGCCGGCTCGTTCCGCCCCTCCCCGACACCTTCCCGAGAGCAGCCGCGCCCGGGGGCGAGCGCACCGCGGCATGGCGACGCGGGTGCGCCTCGGCGTCGCCCGCTCGACGCGATCGGCGTCCGCGTCGACGCCGCGTCGCGACGCGCTCTCCTCCGTCTCCCACCCCGCGACCCCCGCACCGCGCCGCCTCCGTCCATCTCGCCACCGCCGCGTCCGGCGCGCGTCTGTCTTCCCCTTGACGCCGTCGTCCCTCCCCGCCTCCCCCCCGATCCGCCGTCGCGCAGGACGACGACCCCGGGGCGTCCGCCTCGCCCGCGTCCGTGGGCGTGGACCACCTCGCGTCTCGCATCGTGTTCGAACACCCCGCCCTGGGCCCCACGCCGGTGACGGTGCGCCAGAACGTGGCCCCGCCGGGGGATGGCCGAGACGCCACCGCGCGTCTCGTCTGGGACGCGGCGGCGCCGATGGCGACGTACCTCTGCGACCACCCCGAGGTGGTCCGCGGGAAATCCGTCGTCGAGCTCGGCGCCGGGCCCGCGCTCCCGGGCGTCGTCGCCGCGAGGCTCGGCGCCGAGCGCGTCGTCCTCACCGACCTCCCGACGGAGCTCGAGCTGCCCGCGACAAACGCCGAGGCCAACGGCGTCGCCGGCGTCGCGACGGCGGCGGCGTGCCCTTGGGGCGACGCCGCCGCCGCCGAAACGCTCGGCACGTTCGACGTCGTGATCTGCTCGGACGTGCTCTACGGCCACCGCGCGGACGTCGCCAGGGCGCTCGCGGTGACGATGCGGGCGCTGTGCAAAGACCCCGGCGGCGGCGGGGGGCGGGGGGAGGGGGGGGCGGCGCTGTTGGCGTACTTTCCGCGCGAGAAGCTCGCGGAGGACGGGGCGTTCTTCGACGCGGCGGACGAGCTGTTCGAGGATCCGACGCCGAGGGAGGTCGGGGGGGTCGCGTCGAACGACGAGGAGCTGTGGTTCTTCGAGTATCGACCGAAGAGGCGGGAGGGCGCGGGGGAATGAGGGCGGCGAGGGAGGAAACGGACGCTTCTCGATAGTCCTACGTACTGATGTGAAACGAATAAAAACGGCGC
>MDSW01202701.1_pt1 | contig 18162 bp, 17 predicted proteins | sample 811171 | NCBI WGS metagenome assembly MDSW01 (sample SAMN05326641, study PRJNA326480) | marine metagenome | isolation source: seawater | place: Atlantic Ocean: North West | collected 2012
ATGTGGAACTGGAATTTCAGGAATGTGGGAGATGGTGGCAGTGGCAGATACTTTCAAAAGCTGTGGAATAATGTCATCGATTGGCTGATAGCTGAACCGGAAACACGAAGACTACAGTTGGAGTCAGATAAAGACCGGTATAGAGAAGGGGAAAAGGCCCTTATAAAGTTCAAGTTGCTGAAGAAAAATTATCAACCTGCTGTCGACCAAACAGTGCAGCTATTTTTAAAAGCACTTAAAAAAGAATCTGACTCTGAAGCTAAATTAAAAACTGATGAGCGGGGAGAAGGAGTCTTCCCATTTCTTCCTAGCGGGGAAGGATTTTATAAAGCCAAAATTAAGGCTAAACTGGAAGGAGAATCGCTGGAAGAGGAAATTATGTTTTCCGTATTGAAAGATACTGCTGAATTTGAAAAGCCTCTTGTTAATGAACATCTTCTGAAAAAGATCTCTGAAATTAGTGGAGGTGAGTACCTCCTTCTTAATGGTAGAGATGATCTTAGTTCGTATATGTTTACTAATCCCGATGTGCGAACAAAAAGTTATGGTCGGTCTTTTTCCCTTTGGGACAACTGGTGGGTTTATAGTTTGATGTTAGGCTTTTTAGTGATGGAGTGGTTTTTGCGGCGCAAATCGGGTCTGAGCTAATTGATATTCTTCTGGTAGTTGAGATAGATTCTCTGGTTTTTTGGATGTGAGAGGCTAGTAAATGATGGAATTATGCAGAGCTTTTGCTGCGAATTGGCTATTGGGAACTTTGTGGTTTTGCTCCTAATGGCTTTCTAGCAATAGCGCTATATTAGTGTTGTGAAGATTGCATTGTGAATCATTAGTTTATCCTGTAATATCATTTCAGCATGAAACTATGATGTTGAAGTTGTCGTGCTCTTCCTAGATTGTTACCTCCGAAGTCGTGGAGCTTGCTGCCACCGAGCGTGGCTTGATCAAAATTTAAAATTATGACTAAAGCCGTAAAAAGTGGCGGAGTGAATGTTCGCAAGTGGGTGCGTGATCGCATCGTGTTTCTGGCTATGACCATCTTTGTGGTTGGAGCGGGTGCCTACATTGGCTCTGAGAAAGTGTTCGACGCACATAGCATTTGGTTGCACCCAGTTCGCGAGTTTTCTTTGCTGATTTCTTTAATCGGAGTGATTTCGCTTGGCTATGAAGTTTTTTTGAGGGAATTGACGTTCAACGAATATAAGGAAGCGCTGGAAGAAATTGTCAACCCCGATGCGGTTCGTTTAGGTATCCAAGGGATTTATAAAAACCGTTCAGAGTTAGCTCAGGCTAACTCATTTGAGAATCTGTTTAAAAATGTGAAAGAGGAAATTTTTATAGGAGGCTCTTCTTTGCTGTCTATTTCGACCGCGAGCCGAGAATTGATTAAGGAAAGAGTCTTGAGTGGCATTAAAATCCGCTTATTGCTTATGGACCCTAATTCTCCGGTGGTAGAGTTGATAACTAAACAGGGAGGAGGAAAGCATACATTTTTGAACGAAATAAAAACTTCCTTACTTTTGTTGCAGAAACTACATGATGAAATTCAGCAAGATAGTTTACCCGAAAATGAGGGAAGACTTACCGTGCATAGTTATGACGATATTCCTTCACATTCTTTTATATCGATCGACCCAGAACTTTCCTCAGGTTTGATTGTGGCCGACATTGGGCCTTACCTCGGCAGGAGTACCCCTAGACCAAGTATGTTGGTAATCAACAAAAAGAAAGGCATGTTCGATTATTGGAAAGAGATGAATGAAATTATGTGGGAGTCCAGCAAGCCTGTGGATATGGATGAGGCCGACCCTATTGATGCTCAGAATAAAACACTAGTCTTGGCAAGCGGTAGTGAAACTGAATATTTCGAAACGGACTCGGAAACCTGGAATAAGGCCTCCATTTGTCAGATGGGAAACAGATGGCGAGCTATCAAGGGAAGTCAGTGGATATGGGTTCGCGAGGTGGTTTCATTAGAGGAAGCAAAAACAGGCAGCCAGTATAAGTTTCGTCTCATGTTTGATCTCCCCATCAGTAACTTTAACGCAATCCACCATGCTGATATTTTGTTACGCTCGGATGATACCTGTCATATCTCTGTTAATAACGTCAGCCTTAAGCAGGAATATGGAGGGGCAGAATATCCAGACCCATTTTTGATCGACATCCAGCAATTTATTAAGGCCGGTAAAAATACCATTAACTTTGAGCTGATCAGCTACGCCCAACCCGATGCCAAAGATCCCGTTGATAACCCCAGTGGTCTTATCTATCGTCTACACATCGAATACTCTTAAACTCCATAAAAACCTCACTAGGTTTGTGACTTTGCAATCAATATTTTCTTCTTCTGTTGGTCCTGACTCACCACTACAAGCCTCTATTTTTTTATTCTCGTTAACCCTTTTTAAGTAAAGGGTTTTAAGGTTTTATGGTGAATGGGATAATACGATTATTCATCGGTAAATCAATTATTGACAGGGTAAGGCAGACTGATATAATCCGGAATCCAGTTGAGTGTTAGCAGCTGATCTTTTTTTGGTGCTAACCTGTTAATGTTAAAAGGGATCTTGGTTTTCTTTGTAAGCATTCTGGGTTGATTATAGTGAATTAGTAAATGATTCCGGTTTTATTGAGTGGGTTCACTAACAAGGCGTTAGCAGGTATAAAGTGGCTGAATATTTTTACATTTCTTTGTTCGCGGTAGTCGCTCTTGTTGTAGTGGGAGCTTTGTTGGCATTGTCGACATTACTAGGTCCGCGTAATCCAAGTGCACAAAAGATGTTGCCATATGAGTGTGGTATAATTCCCACCGAAGAGGCCAAGGGCCGTTATCCTGTGCGGTTTGCTACTATTGCCATGCTTTTCATCATTTTTGATGTAGAAGTTGTTTTCATGTACCCGTGGGCGGTGGCACTGGGTGAACTTGGGTTATTTGGATTGGTGGAAATGGCTATTTTCATAGTCGTTCTGGGAGTTGCATACGTATATATTTGGGGACGAGGAGGTTTGGAATGGGATTAATCGAAGACGCGGCCGAAACACTCGAGACCGAAGTTAATAATCTGAAATTAAATGTTCAGGATGCCGTTGAGGCGCTGGATAGTGAATATGCCGGATCATTGTATGACACAGTATTAACGACCAAGTTAGGAAAGGTTGTTGGTTGGGCTCAGAAAAATGCCTTATGGCCTGCGACTTTTGGTCTGGCTTGTTGTGCTATTGAGATGATGGCCATGGCTAACTCGCGTTGGGATTCAGCACGTTTCGGCGCAGAGGTTTTTCGTGCTTCTCCTCGTCAGGCAGACTTGATGATAGTTTCAGGACGGGTGTCACAGAAGATGGCACCGATTCTGAAACAAATTTTTGACCAGATGCCCGAGCCGAAGTGGGTTATTTCTATGGGAGCCTGTGCTTCCTGTGGCGGTGTTTTCAATAATTATTCAATTGTTCAAGGGGTTGACCGTGTGGTACCTGTTGATGTTTATGTTCCCGGGTGCCCTCCAGGCCCTGAAGCTCTTCTTTATGGAGTGATTAAACTTCAGGAAAAGATCATGGCGGAAGCTGGCACCGACAAGGCCAAGAAGAGGGTAGCATGACGAGTGAGGAGATCGTTGAGAGTGTTAAGGCCAATCTGCCTGATGCTATAAAGGATACGGCATTACCCCAAGGTGACGCGGTGGTTTTTGTGGCCCCTGAGTCTCTGCAAAAAGTAGCGGGCTTTCTCAAGGATACCCCTTCCCTAAAGTTTGATTACTTGTCTGATATATGTGGGGTAGATTACCTCAATGAAGAGAGGGAGCCTCGCTTCGAAGCGGTTTACCAGCTATATTCTATTGATCATCAACATTCTATTCGTGTTCGTGTTGGTATAGAAGAGGAGAACCCTTCTGTGCCTACTGTGTCAGAACTCTGGAAGGGAGCTTTATATCCAGAGCAGGAACTTTTCGACATGTTTGGAATTCATATCGAAGGACATCCTAAAAATGAACGGTTGATCATGCCTAAAGAATGGTCAGGCCATCCTCTTAGAAAAGATTACCCTTTAACTACTGAGACCGTTACTTTTTCGCATAATCGAGATTTTAAAAGTGATCTGGTCAAATCTAAACCACCTACTCGTTAGGGCGACACGTGAGTGTAACTGAACAAGGACTGCTGGAACGCGACAAAGATACCATGACCCTTAATATGGGTCCGCAACATCCAAGTACCCACGGGGTATTCCGCGTTATTCTGGAAATGGATGGTGAGGTGGTAAAAACTGCTGAGCCAGAAATTGGCTACCTTCATACTGGTATTGAAAAAACCTGTGAAAATAAAAGGTATGTTCATGTTATTCCGATGACCGACCGGCTAGACTACCTCAACCCACCTGGAAATAACTTAGCCTTCTGTCTTTCGACGGAAAAATTATTGGATATAGAGATCCCTGAACGGGCCCAGGCTCTTAGAATTATCATGTGCGAACTTTCCCGCATTGCGAGTCATTTGGTTTGGCTGGGAACGCATGCTCTCGACATTGGTGCCATGACAGTTTTTCTTTATTGCTGGCGCGAGCGGGAGATGATTCTTGATCTCAATGAAGACATTTCCGGTGTACGTATGATGACTAGCTATATTCGTGTTGGTGGGGTGGCAAAAGATGCGACCCGATCATGGCTAGATGGTATTCGGGATTTTATCGATTATTTCCCTGCCAAGGTGGATGAGTATGAAAGATTGCTGACGAGAAACCCTATCTGGCTAGACCGAACCGAAGGTGTTGGTGTATTTACAAGAGAAGAAGCTATTAACTGGAGTTTGAGTGGTCCCGCATTGAGGGCCTCTGGAGTAAACTGGGATATTCGTAAGTCAAAACCTTACAGTGGTTACGATAATTATAGTTTTGATGTTCCCACCCAAGCTAACGGTGATATTTATGACCGCTACCGCGTGAGGATTGAGGAAATGCGCCAGAGTCAGATAATCATCAAGCAAGCTATGGAAAAACTACCACGTGGAGATTTTAAAACGCCAGATAATAAAGTTTCTTTGCCTCCCCGGGAAACTCTGCACACTAGTATGGAAGCATTGATCCATCACTTTAAGCTGGTGTCCGAGGGGATTAGTGTCCCGAAAGGTGAAACTTATGTTCCTATCGAAGGGGCAAGAGGTGAAGTGGGGTTTTATATTGTAAGCGATGGCACTAATGTTCCTTACCGGGTTAAACTTCGCGCACCTTCTTTTATGGCGATTCCCGGTATGTGCAAAATGATGGAAGGTTGTTATATCGCTGATGTAGTAGGGATTATTGGAAGCATTGATATTGTTATGGGAGAAGTCGACCGCTAGTGGTAAAGGCGGGAGAAATTTTATAAGGAAGAATTGTTGATGGCTGGGTTTACATTTTCAGATAAACAGGAAGGCGAGATTACGAGAATTTTGGCCAAGTATCCTTTTAAAAAGTCTGCAATGTTGCCTTTGCTGACTCTGGTCCAGCGAGCAGAGAGAGTTATATCGCCGGATGCCATGGTGGCTATCGGTCAAAAGCTAGATTGCTCGCCTGCCTATGTGCAGTCGGTCCTGTCTTTTTATACTATGTATCACACCGATAAGGTCGGTCAATACATGATCCTATTCTGCATCAATATTAGTTGTCAGTTAAATGGTTGTGACAAATTGTTGCAGTACACGGCTGACAAACTCAAGATAAAAGTGGGCGAAACAACACCAGATAAAAAATTTACCTTGCATAGGGAAGAATGTCTTGCTGACTGCACCAATGCTCCTATGATGCGCATCAACGATACTTATTATGGGAATTTGACCGAGAAACGTATCGACCAGATTCTGGAATCTTTGGACTGACGAATGGCACAAATTCTTTTTAGAAATATAAATATGAAGGACCTTCATACGATGAAGGTGTATGAAGAGCAGGGCGGTTATCAGTCCTTGAAGAAAGCTTTTGATCAAAAGCCTGAAGAGATTCTTGAGGCGGTAAAGGCTTCAGGGTTGCGTGGTCGTGGAGGTGCTGGTTTTCCTACAGGATTGAAGTGGAGTTTTCTTGCTAAAGATGTGTTTCCTCGTTATCTCTGTTGCAATGCTGATGAGTCAGAACCGGGGACCTGTAAAGATCGAGAACTCCTTCTTAAGAATCCGCATTTGCTGATTGAAGGAATGATTCTCTGTTCATATGCATGTAGGATCGAAACTGGATATATTTATATGCGAGGAGAATTTCATGACTTAAGTCTTATCATGGATAAGGCTATTGAAGAGGCGCATGCCAAAGGTTATCTTGGCAAAAATATTATGGGTACAGGATTTGACCTGGAGATGCATACCCACCTTGGTGCCGGAGCTTATATCTGTGGTGAGGAGTCGGCTTTACTTAACTCTCTTGAGGGTGGGAGAGGTGAGCCTAGGATGAAGCCTCCCTTTCCTGCTGTTGAAGGTTTGTATGCCAAGCCTACAGTTATAAATAATGTCGAAACTCTTTGTGTAGTTCCCTATATCGTAAATGAAGGTTCGGAAAAATATGCTTCAATGGGAACGGAAAAGAGTAAGGGTACTAAGCTGGTTAGTGTTTCTGGGCATGTTAAAAGACCTGGGAACTATGAAGTGGTGCTTGGTACCTCGACCCGAGAAATTATTTATGACCTAGCTGGAGGAATCCGTGATGATAATGAACTAAAAGCATTTATACCTGGTGGTTCATCCGTTCCAATGCTTCCTGCGGATCAAGTGGACGTGGGTTATGATTATGAGGCGTTGGCAGCTGCTGGCACTATGCTGGGATCGGGAGCATTGATCGTTATCGATAATAAAGCCGATATTGTTGAGACTACGCTACGTTTGATCAGCTTTTATATGCATGAGTCGTGCGGCAAATGTACGCCATGTAGAGAAGGGACTCGCTGGCTTCATCAAATTGTCGAACGGATATTGCAGCATAAAGGGCAACTAGAATACATCAATAAGATAGAAGATATTTGTGACAATATGGCATTTAAAACATTTTGTCCGCTTGCCGATGCCTGTGTAGCACCTGTTGTGAGTAGCATCAAGTATTTTCGTTCTGAGTATGAAGCGTACTTTAAAAATACATCGGTAGGTTCGGTTTGAGGTAATTATGTCTGATAATGAAATAACATTAACGATTGACGGAAAATCAGTCACGGTTCCTAAGGGGACCAAAGTGGTGGACGCGGCTAAGCAGATCAATGTGGATATCCCTGTTTTCTGTTATCACGAGAAGATCGGTCCGCTTGGGTGTTGTAGGATGTGTTTGGTTGAAGTAGAGAAGATGCCAAAACTGATGACAGCCTGCACGATGGATGTCATGCCGGATATGGTAGTCAAAACTACGACCGATAAGGTGGAAAAAGCTCAGAAGGGCGTTTTGGAATTTACATTGCTCAATCATCCTCTCGACTGCCCTGTATGTGATAAGGGTGGTGAATGCCCTTTGCAGGATAACACGTTCAAGTTCGGGCCTCCTGATACCCGCATGGAATTTCATCGCCATAATAACGCCAAGGCAACTTCGCTCAGTCCAGTTATCACCATTGATCGGGAACGTTGTATTGCTTGTCAAAGGTGTACCGCTTATAGCGAGAGGATTGAACAGGATCGTGGGCTAGTCATGCTAAACCGTGGCTTTCACAACGAAGTTGGGACATTTAATAACGAACCTTATGATACTCGCTTCTCTGGCAATGTTATTGATATTTGTCCGGTCGGTGCTTTGACCAACACGGACTTTCGTTTCAAGGCAAGAACATGGGATTTGACCAATGCGGATACGCTTTGTGCTAATTGTGGGTGTAACTGCAATATAACAATGGGAACAAGACTTAACGAGCTTATGCGTGTTGAGGCACGTCCAAATGACGCAGTAGATGATGGCTGGATATGTGATAAGGGCCGGTGGGGGCACAACTTTTTGCACAGCAAAAACAAAATTTTGATTGCTAGAGAAAATTGTGTGAGCAGCGGCAAGCCAACATCTTTTCCTGCTTTTCCGCACAATTGCACTATTCAGGAAGCGGCAGGTAAGGTGGCTGAGGCATTTAAAAAAATTGCTGAAGAACATGGGCCAGAAAGCGTTGGGTTTATCGGGTCGCCCTATGGCACCAACGAGGAAAACTATCTTTATCAAAAATTGTTTCGTCAGGGTTTGGGTTCAAACAATATCGACCATAAGCCTTACCGAGATACACCGGGTCTTCCTGTTGAACATTATGGGGTTGAGCAGATTGAAACTTCAAATGTGGTGTTGTTGATAGCCAGTGATCCGACAGAAGAGTTGCCGATTCTTGATCTTCGAATCAAAAAAGCAGTGACCAGTTGCTCAACTCGCTTGGTTAGTCTCAATGATCAAAAAATTGCATTAGATCGTTATTCTTCTCAGTCGGTGCAATACAAAGTTGGTTCTGAATCACTGGCTATAGATTCCTTGGCAAATGGATTAGCTCGCGAATTAGGAGAATCTCCTCTAGCTCCAGATGCGGATCTGGAGCAAACCGGAATTTCTATAGAAGACATGAATGCGTTGGTCGAGACAGTACGCTCCAGTATGAAAATATGTGTGGTGTACAATCCATCGGCTCTTTCCGGCGATTCGGTTTTGCGAGTTAAGCGTCTGCTAAAATTAATTTCCAAAATTCCGACTATGGAATGTGGTGCCATACCAGCAGCTCCAATGACCAATGCACTGGGTGCGATGGATATGGGGCTACTTCCTGATTTCTATCCCGGCGGTTTAGCTATGACTGATCGCGAAGAAATAAAAAAACAATGGGGGGAAAGTGCTCCGATAGCTAACGGTCTTACCTCGTTGGAAATGATTGCCCGAGCTGAGGCAGGAGAGTTGAAAGCTTTGCTTGTTCATCGTTCGAACCCGGTGGTTGATCTGCCCGGAGGAGATCGTGTCGAAAATGCATTGAGGAAACTGGACCTTCTGGTTGTACATGACATGCTGGAAACTGAAACAACCGAGTTGGCACATCTTGTCCTTCCTTCAAACGGTCCTGGTTACGATGAAGGCACGACCACCAACATTGGAGGTCGAGTACAGATTAGAAAAAGTGGGTTGGAAGCGGAACATGCTCCAGACTGGAAAATCATTAGTCTGATGCTCAATACTCTGGGAGATGAAACTAGCTACCAAAAGTCTTTAGATGTAACAGATGAAATTGCCAAAAATATTCCCGGTTACCAAGGCATTAATAGAAGATCAATGGGAAAATCAGGGTGTAACCGAGAGCCTATTGATTCTAATGATGAAACAATTGCTAAACAATCGACGGGCGTCGAGAACGACGGAAATTTTCAGCTTCGTATTGCCACGTTCTTGTTTGCACATGACAAAATTCTTGACGCTTCCTCAAAGTTAGCGCATCACTTTTTACCTTTTACTGCATATTTGAACGAGGAAGATGCTAAAAGGCTTGCTATTAAAAATGGTGATACGGTTTTGCTTTCTAACGAAGATGTTTCCTTGGAAGCTATTGCAAATGTCAATAACCGTTGTCAGCCTGGTGGTGTGGTAGTGCCTCGCATATCGGATTTGCAGAGGGTGAATGCCTTCTACGCTACTGATGGTGGCCCAGCATCGGTAAAAATTAGCAAAGTTTGAACTTGTTAACAGAATATTAAGTATTTTTGGAGTGGGTAGAACTTGGACTGGATGACTGAAATATTTAATATTACATGGGAATTCATTGTTTTATTTGTGAACGAAAATATTCCTCTAATTGTTGGCAGCGTCAAGGCCGTAATCATTGCAGTTGGTATCATGTCTGTGGTACCTGCATTGGTTTGGTTGGAGCGGCGTTTAATGGGACGATTTCAAGTACGCTTGGGGCCAAATCGAGTCGGACCTTTCGGTTTTGGTCAGCCGATGGCGGATACTGTGAAGTTATTGTTTAAAGAATCTATCATTCAGTCTTCAGCGGACAAGTTTTTATTCCATCTTGCTCCCGCGGTGGTAGTAGTTACGGCGATTGTCGGATTTGCAGTGATTCCTTTTGGTGAGCCGCTCGAAGTATTCGGTCAGAGTATCGAGTTGTGGGGAGCGAACGTGAATAGTGGAATTTTGTTTGTGTTTGCAATTTCTGGTATGGGTATATATGGAATGGTTCTTGCCGGATTATCATCGAATAATAAATATTCTTTGATGGGTGGTTTGCGCTCTTCTGCTCAGATGATCAGTTATGAACTGACATTAGGACTCTCGGCATTGAGTGTCATCGTTCTCACGGGTTCTTTGAGTCTTATAGATATGGTTCAGGCTCAAGAGTCTTATCCATTTATTCTTGTGCAACCTTTGGCATTTTTATTGTTTTTTATTGCCGGTATTGCAGAGACGAACCGAGCTCCTTTCGATTTGCCTGAAGCAGAGCAAGAGCTGGTAGCTGGTTTTCATACGGAATATACGGGCATGAAGTTTGCCATGTTCTTCATGGGTGAGTACATCAATATGGTGACTATGAGTGCGTTGGTAACCCTTTTGTTTCTTGGTGGTTGGAATGCTTATGGCCTGCCAATTTGGCCGATTCTCGCGTTTGCTGGCAAAGTAATTTTTCTTTTGTGTGTGTTTATCTGGCTGCGGTCAACATTTCCTCGTATTCGTTATGACCGATTAATGACGTTTGGATGGAAAGTTTTGCTGCCATTATGTTTATTAAACCTTATGGTCACTGGTACGATAAAAGTGGTCTGGTTTCCCTAAGGGGACAAGTTTATGTTGCAAGCAACTTTTGATGGAATTAAAAATCTTTTGATTGGCATGGGTGTAACCTTTAAGAATATGATGACCACCCCGGTCACATTACAGTACCCAGAAGTCAAACGAACCATGCCCAGCCGTTATAGAGGAAGACACTTTCTTAATCGAGACGAGGATGGGCTGGAAAAATGCGTAGGCTGTTCTTTGTGCTCAATCAATTGCCCAGTTGGGTGTATTCATGTTGTTTCAGCTGAGAACAACCCGGATAATCCGGTTTCTAAGGGTGAGCGATATGCAGCGGTTTATGAAATAAATCTTTTGCGATGTATTTACTGCGGATATTGTGAAGAGGCTTGTCCCGTCGATGCTGTGGTTTTGCGTGAGCATTATGAGTTAGCAGATTACGACCGTGATAATTATATAGCAGAGAAACAGGATCTTTTAGTTTATCCAGAGCCTAATAAGTTTCGTGTCAATATTCTGGGGAATACGGAACGGGTTTAAAATTACTACCGTTACAGTTGTGCGCAGCTAAATAGTATTTTCAGTACTTAAAAGTTTATCTTGGGCTTTGAGGTTCTTGCTTGTTGGCCTCAAGCCTGATGGAGAGGAGTGGGTTAGTGTTAGAAATTGCCACAGTATTTGACTTCACACGTGATGCGGTGATTTTAGTGGTGGGGTTGACGGCAGTTCTTGCTAGTCTAGGGGTCATTTTATGCTCGTCACCGATATATAGCGCCTTGTACCTTATTGGTCATATGATTTGCTTGGCTCTCTTATTCCTTCTTTACAATGCAGAATTTCTGGCTGTAGTCCAGATCATTGTTTATGCCGGGGCGGTAATGATTTTATTTTTGTTTATCATTGCTCTGCTTGGTGGGAAAAAAGAAATTCAAGAAAATACCTTTCACAGGTCGATGGCTCTCACTTTTGTATTAACTCTGCTTGGGGAATTATATTTATCAGCGACTGTAGGCCCTACCAGACAAATCCAAGGTGAAATCCCCGCTGAAATTTTTGGTACTGCCAAAGCAATAGGTCTTGAATTATTTTCAAAACATATTGTCGCGTTTGAGTTAGCATCCGGTCTGCTATTGGTTGCGGCAGTGGGTGTGATTTGCTTGGCAAAATTCTCTTTTGCTCCTTTGAGGAGGCGCGCGAGATAGTTATGGGTGAAGAATTTGTTTTACTTATCAGTGCTTCTATTTTTTGTGTAGGGACGGCAGGTTTCCTCATTCGCAAGAATCCTCTCATCATGTTCATGTCTGTTGAGTTGATGCTCAATTCAGTGAACTTTCTTTTGGTTACTTATTCCAGTTTTCTGAATTCTCTCGATGGTCAAATCTTTGCCCTAATGATAATGACCGTCGCCGCTGCAGAAGTCGTGGTGGGGCTGGCAATTATTCTGACTATATTCCGTACCCGTCAAGATATGGATGTAGATCATATTGATGTATTGAAAGGATAAACATTTGTTCGCAAGTAGCTGGCTCATACTTTTATTTCCTCTTCTTGGTTTTATTGCCTTAAGTTGGTACGGAAACCGTATTTCTAAGAACCTGGTCGGTCTTGTGGGGTGTGGAACGGTAGGTGCTTCCTTTTTCATGACCCTGGTGACGTTGAGCAACCTTTTGTTTTTACCACCTGAGGAACGAGTTGGTCAGGTGCAAACTCTTTATAACTGGATATCGGCGGGATCATTCAAGTTAGATCTAGCTATTCTGATAGACCCATTATCAGTATTCATGTTTTTGGTTGTTACCGGTGTTGGGCTTGTGATTCATGTTTATTCCATCGGTTATATGCATGATGATCCAGAATACTCGCGTTTTTTTTCCTATTTAAATCTATTTATATTTTCCATGTTGGTGCTAGTTGCGGCAGCTGATTTCTTTTTCTTGATTGTCGGGTGGGCTCTGGTCGGTCTAGCTTCTTATTTGCTGATTGGATTCTGGCGGGAAAAAACCAGCGCTGTGCTTGCGGCTCGTAAAGCCTTTGTCATGAATGTGATTGGCGATGTAGGTATGGTTATCGCTGCCTTTGCAATTTTTGAGTCCTTTGGAACATTGAGCTTTGTAGAAGTGTTTTCATCTGCTCCGGGTATGTTTCGTTCCAATGACGATACTATGTTGTTGATCACCTTGCTATTGCTAGTGGGTGCGTTTGCTAAATCTGCTCAACTTCCTTTGCATACATGGTTACCGGATGCGATGGAAGGCCCCACCCCCGTTAGCGCACTGATTCATGCCGCGACGATGGTTACTGCAGGAGTTTATTTGGTGGCTCGTTGTCATGTTCTTTATGAGTTGGCTCCATTCACCATGTACTTTATTGCTGGAGTCGGAATTATTACGGCTGTCTTTGCAGGGTCCATGGCATTGGTTCAATATGACATTAAACGTGTGATCGCCTATTCCACTATGAGCCAGTTAGGGTATATGTTTCTAGCTATGGGCATCGGAGTCTACAGCTTGGGTATGTTCCATTTGATGACCCACGCTTTTTTCAAGGCTCTTCTCTTTCTTGCTGCGGGAAGTGTGATTCATTCGCTAGATGGAGAGCAGGATATTCGAAAAATGGGTGGTTTGAAAAGCATCATGCCATTGACCCACGCAACTTTTTTAATTGGTGCCTTGGCATTGGCAGGATTTCCTTTGACTAGTGGTTTTTTTAGTAAGGAAGCGATCATTATGAGTTCTTACTATGCTGAGATGGGGAACTTTGTTTTCTGGGCGGTGGCGATACTAGCAGCTGGTATGACGGCATTTTATATTTTTCGAGTTTATTTTTATACCTTTCCAGGAGAGCTCCGTAACTCCGGTACACATCCGCATGAATCACCTATGATAATGGCGGTCCCTTTACTGGTTCTGGCGTCTTTGGCTTTGTTCAGTGGATTATTGGGACCTTGGGTTGACAGTTTTTTGGCGCCGGTTTTTGGTCATGTGGTGGAACATCATCATGACAATGTCCTTGAAACCATAGCTGTGCTAGTTGGGATTGGTGGTATCGCAACGGCCGCCTTGCTTTATATGGTAAGCGAGGATCGCATGTCTCTTGTCAAGGAAGCACTAGCTCCGCTTTATGATCTTTTATTCAATAAATTTTATGTTGATGAGATTTATGATTTTTTGATTGTGCGTCCTACTAAATCCATCGGCGCTTTTATGGAACAAAAAGCAGAGAAGGAAGGCATCGATTTTATCGTTGACGAAGTCGGTGTGCAGGTGAAAGAAGTGAGTCATGTCATCAGTCTATGGCAGTCGGGAAAAGTTCGTACCTATGCTTTAAATATGGTTGTTGGCATGGTGACTATTCTATTGTTTGTCGTATTCATGTAACCGGATAAACGTATGCTATCGCTTATAATATTTATACCTCTCATTGCGGCACTCGGGCTCTTGATGGTTTCCAGAGATAATACTGCCATGATCAAGGTGGTTGGTGTGGGTGCAGCAGGAGCTAGCTTGTCTCTTTCCTTATGGTTACTATTTTCATTTGATACGGCTAGCTCTGAAATGCAGTTTATTCAAATGTTCCACTGGGTTCCTGCCTTGCATATAAATTATCTGGTGGGAGTTGACGGGATCAGTTTGTGGATGGTGGTATTGACCTCATTTCTAGGACTCATTGCTATTTTATTTTCCTTCAATCAGAAGGAAGGGTTTAGAAACTTTATGGCCTTAATGTTGGCCCTGGAGGCTGGAACGCTTGGAGTATTTCTGGCACTTGACACTATTTTGTTTTATGTTTTTTGGGAGCTGATGTTGGTGCCGACTTACTTTCTCATTGGTGTCTGGGGTGAGGGTAGAAGGGTCTATGCCACTATGAAATTCGTGATTTTTACTTTGGTGGGTAGTCTACTGATGCTGGTTGCGATCCTTTCTTTAACGATGATACATTATGGTGCGACACATGATGTGACATTTGATTTACGTATGCTAACTCATACTCATATTGACCCTGCTACACAGATATGGATGTTTTTCTTCTTTTTTCTAGCTTTTGCTATCAAGGTCCCAGTGTTTCCTTTGCATAGCTGGTTGCCTCATGCTTATGTAGCTTGCCCAATTCCTGCTTTGATTCTTTTGACCGGAGCGATGTCTAAAACGGGTGCTTATGGTTTTCTAAGGTTTTGCCTTCCTTTGTTTCCTGAAGCTGTAGATAGTTTTGCTGCAATAATTGGATTGATGGCAGCTGCCGGAATGATTTATGGAGCTTGGATTGCTATTGCTCAAAAAGATTTGAAAGCCCTTGTAGCTTATTCCAGCATTAGTCACCTTGGGTTTATCGTTATTGGTATCTTTGCTCATAATGGAACGGGTATTGAAGGCAGCGTACTTCAGATGGTCAATCACGGTATCATCGCATCTGCGTTATTTTTGATCGTTGCTTTTATCGAAATGCGAATGGGAACTCGTAGCTTGAATGAGCTTCGTGGTTTGAGTAAAGCAATGCCTGTTTTATATGGAAGTTTCATGCTGATTATGCTTGCTGCTCTGGGTCTTCCTGGATTAAGCGGATTTGTGGGCGAATTCATGATTCTGATGGGAGTATGGACCTCTAATATATTTTCAGGATTGTCGGGTATTCTAGTTTTGATGGGTGGATTATCGATTGTTTTTGCATCTATATATATGTTGTATATGTTTCAGGGATCAATGCAGGATAAACCTGAAAACCTACCTGAAGGATTAACCGATATTGACCAGAGTGAGTTCAGACTTATTTTTCCCGCCTGCCTACTTATTTTGTTGATAGGCCTTTATCCCAAACCTTTCGTTGACCGGATTACTCCATCTGTAGATTCATTACTGCATCTTAAAAAAACGGTTAATCTTAATGCGGGTGAGGATCACCACTAGCCGTTAGGGTTGTGTAAAATGACTTTTTCTGGCAAGCGAAATTTTTCTAGGCATACCAAGACCTATTACCTTTTTCGTTTTTATCCTGTCTTTCCTCTTCATACTAGGCTAGATACTGAATGCTTCTCTGTGAACTTTGAATTGGTATAGGCTTTGAGATTTGGTAAGAAAATTGTTGGTGGTATTTTTTTGGAAAGACCGAACCGATATCTTGCACGTGTTGAAGTTGAGGGGGTGCAAGTTTTGGCTCATGTTCCGGATCCTGGTCGTTTGCCAGGACTAATGCTGGCTGGCAAAAAAGTTCAGCTAATTCATCAGCCCAGCCCAAAACGTAAAACAGAATATACATTAGTTCTAGTGCGACACAATTCTATATGGGTGTCGACATACCCGGTGTTTGCCAATGCCTTGATTCAGGATGCGTTAACAAAACGGACATTGCCATACTTCCAAGGCTATTCTGATTTTTTTAGCGAAGTGAAAGTAGGTAGGAGCCGTTTCGATTTCAAATTAACATTCCCACCAAATCACGTTTATGTAGAAGTGAAATCTGTGAGCTTGGTTGAAAAAGGAGTGGGAAGGTTTCCCGATGCACCGACCGAACGGGGTGTCAAACATGTTAAAGAATTAATGGAATTATGTGCTAAAGGTTATCGTGGTGCCGTAGTGTTTGTTTCGCAAAGATCCGACACACAATCCATCACCTGTAATGATGATGTTGATTCGGTGTTTGGAGAGTCGTTGCGAAAAGCACATGCCAAAGGGGTAGAGCTTTATGGTATGAATTGTAAAGTTACCCCCACAACAATTTCTTTAAATAAAGCTGTTAAAGTGGTTTTATGAAGTAAGTTGGTCAGCTCAGACTTAGTCCGAGGTGGCACTCGATTTGTGGTGGTTTGGCATTTTTACTAATAGCGCATCAAAAATAGATCGGTCGAAAAATTACTTTTAGTAATAAATATTTTTTCATATATGGATAAAATCAGTGAAACATAAAAAAGAAGGTAGAAATAGAAGAGTAAAAAGTTCTCTAAGACCTTCGAGAAATAAGTCTGAAAAAAAACTGCTAACGCTTTGGGATCAAGCTTCAAGATGGTATGACTCGTTGGTTGGCAGTCAGGGTACTGATTTTCAGAAAGATATTATTATGCCAGGTGTGTTTCGTTTGTTGGAAGTGTCTAAAAAAGATCGTGTTCTCGATTTGGCCTGTGGCCAGGGTGTTTTTTCGCGCTACTTGTCGAAAAAGGGTATGAATGTTGAGGGGCTGGATTCCTCTGCGGAGTTATTAAAGTACGCTCGGACGCGTTCAGGGTCCACCGTTTCTTATAATGTTGGAGATGCCACAGATGAAAAAAAGTTTAAAGAAAATACTTTCGATGGTATCGCTTGCCTGATGGCGATACAAAATATTGAAAATATGGACTTGGTTTTTAAAAGCGCATACCACTGGTTGAAGCCGGGAAAGTGTTTTGTGGTCGTGATGACGCACCCATGTTTCCGTATTCCTCGTCAGTCACATTGGGGTTGGGATGAAGAGAAGAAGCTAGAATACAGACGAGTGGATCATTATATGACAGAAACAAATGTTCCTATACTCACTCCACCATTTGCTGATTCAAAATCATTCACGCTCACCTATCATCGTCCTATACAGAGCTATATGTCAGCATTGGTCGAGTCTGGGCTTTATGTTGATGCGGTGGAGGAGTGGGTTTCAAACAAAAATAGTTTGCCAGGTAAACGTTCCAAAGCTGAAAATAGAGCCCGAAAAGAGATTCCATTGTTTCTGGCTTTAAGAGCTCGGTTGATTGCGAAATAATCTTAAACAAAAGATCTTATGCCTAGTTATAGTTACGAACTTCCAGAGCAGGGGCGGCTTTTATCACTCGTACGCGAGAATCTGAATAAAGTCGGAGAAGAGTGGGGAGAAATGGCTGATTTCATGCTCGAAGGTCATGTGGAATATAAACCACTGCGAGCTAATCCGATGCGTTCAGGTAGTCAGTTTGTTTATCAACGGACTAGACTCGACCTGACTCTCTATTTCCCAGAGAGTATATTTGAATACTTCTTAAAAGAGCTGGATTCGGGAAAGCTGGAACTCCTTAAGGCGGTGGTACAATCTTCTCTGCCTAAGCGTTCTGGCTATGATATTCACGAATTTAAAATTCTAGGGATTATCCAGGGTCCTTAAATCAATTGATTGGACCATTCCATATTGAAAGGTGTGTCGTCTTCGATTGCCTTTCGGATATTTGCCATCCATTCTTGGTAGAAAGTGGAGTTGTGCAGGGTAAGCAGGCGCATAGCTAGAATTTCTCCCGCCATGATCAAGTGCCGGAGATAGGCTCTGGAAAAATTCTTACAGGTGTAACAGGTGCAGTCTTCTTCAATCGGACTTGAGTCAGATTTGTATTGCTCGTTTCTAATATTTATTCTCCCACCTTTTACAAAAAGAGAACCATTTCTGGCGTTGCGGGTTGGCATTACGCAGTCGAACATATCGACGCCAAATGAACTACACTGTAATAGGTCTTCGGGGGTTCCTACTCCCATCAAGTAGCGAGGTTTATCTTCGGG
>MDSW01061849.1_pt1 | contig 18160 bp, 19 predicted proteins | sample 811171 | NCBI WGS metagenome assembly MDSW01 (sample SAMN05326641, study PRJNA326480) | marine metagenome | isolation source: seawater | place: Atlantic Ocean: North West | collected 2012
AGGAGAAGGTAACTTTCCCACCAACAATCCCCCCCCAATACAAAAAGAAAATGAACATTATCGAATCCATTGGGCGTACTCCCCTCATCGAACTGGTCAAGGTTACCGACGGCTGTGATGCGCAGGTTTTTCTGAAGTCCGAATTCTTCAACCCACTTGCCAGCGTGAAGGACAGGATAGGCGCCGCCATGATTTCCGCCGCGGAGCAGGACGGAAGCCTCGGTCCCGACAGCGTCGTCATTGAGCCGACTTCGGGCAACACCGGGATCGCACTTGCGTTCGTATGCGCCGCCAAGGGCTACAAGTGCATTCTGACCATGCCCGAGACCATGTCCAAGGAAAGACGCATTCTACTCCGCCTTCTTGGAGCCGAGATCGTACTGACCCCCGGACCCAAGGGAATGGGAGGAGCCATCGCCAAGGCCAATCAGCTCGTGGAGGATCACGGTGCCCGAGCCTTCATGCCCCAGCAGTTCAACAACCCCGCCAACCCTGCCATTCATCGCAAGACTACCGCAGAGGAGATCTGGTCCGCGATGGAAGGCCAAGTGGATTGCTTCGTCTCCGGTGTGGGAACCGGGGGAACGATTACCGGTGTCTCCGAGGTAATCAAGGAAAGAAATCCGGATATGCTCGCCGTTGCCGTCGAGCCCGAGGAAAGCCCCGTAATCACCCAAACCAGAAATGGGGAAGAGGTTAAGCCCGGTCCTCACAAGATTCAGGGCATTGGAGCCGGATTCGTTCCCAGGAACCTGAACCTGGACATCGTGGACGAGGTCGAGCAAGTCAACAGCGACGATGCCTTTGAGATGGCCAGGAGACTCAGCCTGGAGGAGGGGATCCTTGGAGGTATTTCCACCGGCGCAACCGTGGTTGCGGCCCTTAGGGTAGCTCAAAGGCCGGAGATGGCGGGCAAGAAGATCGTGGTCGTGGGAGCGAGTTGCGGTGAGCGTTACCTTTCCACTCCTCTGGCCGCCCAAGCGGCGTCCGAAGTGATGGATGCAGTGGCCGAGGGGTAGAGCGACTAGGATCACTCCCTTCGCCCGACTGCTGGGCCCGCATCCCCTGATCAAGCCATCTTATGAGGTGTCTGGTTCGCAGGGTCTCCCATGCGCAGGTACGCGTGGCCGACCATAAGGTAGGTGAAATAAAGCGAGGGCTCTTGCTCTTCCTTGGGGTTGCCCAGACGGATGAAGAGGCGGACCTGCGATGGTTGCTCAAGAAAGTCTTGGGGATAAGGCTTTTTCCGGATGAGGAGGGAAGGATGAACGAGCCTTTGGGCGACGAGGACGGAATCCTCGTAATCAGTCAGTTTACCCTATTCGGGACGTTGAGGAAGGGTTTCAGGCCCTCCTTCAACCGGGCCGCCGAACCGGGGAAGGCCCGTTCCCTCTACGAGCAATTTGTGGACGGCTTGAAGAAGGAATGCAAGGGGCCGGTTTCGTCGGGTGAATTCGGGGGAGACATGCAGATAGATGCGGTCGACGAAGGCCCCGTCACCATCTGGTTGGACTCCGCTCAAAAGGACTATTGAGTCAACTGGACGTCAAGTTGAAGCCCGGAGGATGAATTTTGACGGAATACTTGCCATTTGGGAGAAGTTTCAACTAGTATGTTGAAGTGATAGGCAGAATCCCTCTTTACCTGCTCGCCCTTTGTTTGGCGTTGTGCTCTTCATGCGGTCCCGCAAAAGAGTTCGGGACGGCTAGGGTTCACCAGTGCTGGGAAGCCAGGTTCACCTACGATTATGGCAACCGCAGGCTGGTTTCGACCCATGACAGCAGGATGCGGGGAAGGAGCTGGGGACGCGACGAGCGTGGCAGGGTGGATTTCGACCGCTATTGGACCGGGCGGCCCATTCCGAGTCAGGATTTGCTGCCGGCATACCGCGAGAACATGGACGTTCAGCGTCTTGCCAGGTGGCGTGCTGCGGAAAAGGAAAGGCTCAGGATGCGGGCGGAGCAGATGGAGAATGAAGCTACTGGCGGCGCCGCCGGTAAAGCGGAGGAAAAAACGGGTGAAAACGAGGACGATTCTCTTCCCGTGCCCTTTCTTCCCGAAGGAATCGACGTCCCGGGCGAAACCCCGGGCGACGATGGCGGTTTGCCTTTCGCTCCCTTGCCCGAGGCCCCGATCTTGCCCGAGGCTCCCTCCCTTCCCGATCTTGATTCCGGGCTTCCGCCCCTTGATGAGAACCCCGGTCCCGGGGCCGAACCTCCTCCCTTCGACCCTCTTCCGCCCCTCTAGAATTTACTCGTGAAGAACAGTAAGTTTTCGGTTTTTTTGCTTTTCCTGACGCTCGGAGTCCTTGTGGCGGGGGCGTGGAAGGCCTTTTCGTTCCATTCCGCCGTAACGGGGCTTGAGTCCGCCCTTGAAGCGAAGCGAAAGGACGTGAAGGAACTCAAGGAGCAGATGGATGAGGCGGCCAAGAAGTCGAAGGAAAACCTCCAGACTCTGACTTCTCTGAGGGACAGGAAGAAGGAATCCGCGGAATCCGCGGAGAAAGATCTCGAGGGCATAACCCTGCAGGTTGAAGGCCAGCGGGAGGCCTTGAAGATAAAAGAGGGCAAGGTCGAGCGGCTGGCCATGGATCTTCAGGAAGCAAAAAAATCCATTGCGGCGGTTCAAAAAGAGGTCGAGCATGCTCAAAACCGGTTGACTCAATTCAGTTCGACCCTGCCCGTGATGGAGGACAAGGTCTCGGGACTTCAGGCCGCCATTGAGGGTGAAAGGCAAAGGCAAGCGGAGGGGGAGAGAACGCTGAGGACCTATGAATCCATTACCAAGGTCTACAAGCAACATTTTTCCCTGACCCTAATGGAATTGCAGAATTACCTCTATTCGAGGCCTTGGCTGGAGAGGGGAGAAAAGGTCTCCGTATCCAACGTCGAGTTTGACTTGCAGGCAGGTTTTTTGGGCTTTCCCGCGGGGAGAGACCGAGGGATCGAGAAGGGCATGACCTTTACCGTCCGTGCGGATGGCAGAAATATTTGCCGAATCAAGGTTAACCAAGTCTCGACCAAGAACAGTGTTGCGATGATCATTCCTCTCTATGGGAAACCCTTGGATCTGAGAAAGTACAAAAGCTTTGATCTTATTTATCTTTAGAATAATCGCCTTGGCGTCGGTCGTCGGTTTGGGGGCATACTTTATCCTCAGTCCCAGTTCTACCAATTCCCTTTCCGTGCAGATTCGTTCCGCCGATAAGGACCTTGCCGATCTCAAGGTCAAAATGGCGTCCGACAAGAACGCTTCCGAACAACTTGAGCTTGAGGTTTCACGCTCCTCGAGCGCCTTTACCCAGAGGCTTAACGATGCCACTTCCGCCAAGGAAAAACTGGAGATCGAGCAGGAGGCGAGCCAGCCGAAGTCGGAAGAGTTGGACCAGCAAATTGCAGATGCGGAGGGTGAGCTGGAGACCCTAGGCAAGGAATTGGCGGAAGCCAGCGCTCCCTTGCAGGGCATAGAGATTCAGTCTAAGCCTCTCACCGAGCGCGGGGAAGCCCTAGAGGGGTCGATCAAGCAACTGGAGGCGGATCTAGCCGCCCAGAAGCAAAAAGCAGATGCCGTCGCCGCCGGCCTAGCCCTGCTGGAGACCAAGAGAAGGTCCGCTGAAGAGAGTTTTCACTCCGAGAAGAAGAGGCTTTCCGCCGAGGTGAAAAAACCTTTCCATATGCACTATGCCGATAAGAAGGAGGTGTCCGTGCGAAACAAAGTCCCTTCGGGCAAGGGCATCTTTATTGATGCCGGTTATGCCGATGGATTGCGTGATGGGATGGAATTCCTTGCCGAAAAGGCCAGTGATCGGACCGCAATCCCGTTTCGTGCCCGCCTCGGCTTGGTCCAGGGTGGCTATTCTTACCTCGAGTTCATGCCAACCGACGAATCTGGGGTTGGCCCCCCTCCGCTCGAGGAATCGGAGAAGATATTGCTTACCCGAAGCGGGAAAATCAGCCTCTTGGACGATCTCGACGAATCGAACCAGACTCGTTTAACCGATACAAGTCCCGAAAACTGAAGTTCTGTTTGCCTCGCCTTGCTTTTAATTATTACTTGCCAGCGACCTTTTATACCGTAAAGTTTTTCCTATACCCCTCACCGTGACCTCATCCCCATCCGAAGATTTGAATGACAAGGAATTGGCCGACTTGATGGCTGATCCTGAGCTTGAAGATGCCAGCGATGGCTTGAGTGATGATGATGCAGGCGTTGTGGAAGGTGGGATCCCACCCGAGATTTCAAACGATCAGTCCGTCGACAGCAGCGAGCAGAGCTTCTCGGTGGATGATTTTGGTGATTCGGGAGAGGATAGTTCGGTTTCCGCCCCGCCTTCGACCGCTCCGTCAGCTTCGGTCCCGGTTGAGCCCTCTTCCCCCGCGCAAGATGGCCATGTCGCTTCTTCCGCTCCGCCGGCTAATGGTTCGTCCGCCCATGGCGGGAGCGATGATGGAGAGGTCGCCCAGTTCCGTAGGACCTTGGCCGGTCTTTCCCGTCAGCTCGAGCTAGACCGCCTTGCCCTTTTGCACAAGACTCTTTCCGGAAACGGTGAAAAGTTGCCGACCCTCGACCAGATTGCGGATGACATTTCGGGAGCCAATCCCTTGACCCCCGACGGAGACTGTGATGAATACGGGAGCCGTTCTTCGGCTAGGCTGGAGGGCTGGGTGTCCGGTCTGTCCTTCGGCGTCAACAGGAGAGCTAAGAAGTTTCCACGCTAGTTCGGCCTCCTGCGTTCCTTGGGTTTTGCTCGTAAGCGGGGTTCGCCCGAGAAATGGACTACTCGATCGTTCTGCCTGCCTACAACGAGGAGAGTTATCTCCCGGATACCTTGGATTCTCTCTCCCGCTGCATGGCAGGGTTACCGGACGCAAAGGGCGAAATAATCGTCGTCGACAATAACTCTACCGATCGAACCGCCTCCGTTTCGACGTCCAAGGGGGCCCGCGTGGCCTTCGAGGAGGAAAGAGGGATCGGCAAGGCCAGAAACCGTGGTGCTCTTGAAGCCAGTGGGGAACTGCTTTTCTTCGTCGATGCGGATACCATCGTGCCGGAAAAAACCTTTATCGAAGCCTATGAATTGATGTCTTTGGGGAAAGCCGGCGCAGGTGGGTCGACCCTCCGTTTCGATCAAACTCACGGAAAGGCTTTCCTCGGGTTGCTTTTGCCTAGCTTTTGGAATTGGGTTTCCAGGACTTTCAAGCTTGCCGCAGGCAGTTTCATCTTCTGCCGAAAGGATGTTTTTCGGGCTTGTAGCGGCTTCCCTGAAAAACTCTATGCGGGGGAGGAAATCTTTTTTTCCCGCAAGGCCAAGGCCTTTTGCCGGCGGACTGGAACGAGTTTCCGAGTCCTCACCGGGAACCCAGTCGTTACCTCTTCCCGCAAACTCCTCTGGCATTCAGGCCCAAGCATTTTTCTTTCCATGCTCCTGCTCTTGGTTTTCCCATTGGCGATCCGATCGAGAAAACTCTGTTCCTTTTGGTACGAAAGGCCCGAGTAGGGGAGGAAGTCTTCTTGAGTCAGTCCTCCATCGGATACCTCAGCCCCCAGGCGCTCCTGATCTCGTCCATCAAGCGCATGATTCGAAGGCTTTCCTCAAGGGGCATGATGGGACTCTCCAGTTCCCCCTCAAGCAAAAGGTTTCCAAAGGATTCCGCCTCATAGTTGAAGCCGTTGCCCTCGAAGGGCATCTCCACGCTCTCGGATACGCCGGACTGTGGATGAAAGATGGTCATTTTCTGCGGCTTCCAGCATTGCTTGTGTATGCGTAGGTTGCCTTCCGTTCCCGAGATGAAGGCTTCTTGTCCGGTTTCCGATTCCAGGGAGGAATGAAGAAGGGCCATGCTTCCGTTCGCGTACTTGAAAACGTAGGAAGCCTGTTCGTCCACCCCGGTTGTTCCCTTGTTCCATTCGGAAACAAAGGATTCCGGACGTCCCATGACCATGGAGGAAAGGGAAATGGGGTAGATGCCTACGTCCAGCATGGATCCTCCCGCCAAGTCGGGATTAAAAAGCCGCCCATCAGGGTCCCTCGATGCCGGCTTGAAGCCGAAGTCCGCTTGCAAGGTGCGTATTTCTCCCAGTCGGCCTGAGGCGAGAAGGCTCCGGATCTCGTCCATAAGCGGAGGGAAGCGCGACCACATTCCCTCCATCAGCAGTATCTTGCTTTGGCGCGCCTGCTCGATCATGGTCGCCACTTGGGAGGCGTTGACGGCGAAGGGCTTTTCACAAAGCACCGCCTTTCCGTTCTTCAGGCAAAGAATGGAATACTCGGCATGACCGGTGTGGGGAGTCGCGACGTAGACGGCGTCCACCTCATCCGACTCCGCAAGCGCCTGGTAGCTTTCGAACGCCCTGGGGACGTTCCATTCATCGCCAAATCGCCGGGCGCTTTCCATGGTTCGAGAGGCAATGGCCTCGAGCTTCCCGTTCGAGACGTGCCTCAGACCTTCGGCGAAAGCCCTCGCAATGCGGCCGGTCCCCAATATGCCCCATCTGACTGTGTCGTTCATACTGGCATGGATAGTCTTTGTTTACTCGCAATCAAGGCATAAACGCTGATTTTGGAAGCCAGATGTTGACGAAAGGGGCAAGATCGTCGAATATTATCGGGATGAAGGCATGGTCACCAAAAGGAATCGCGAGGGTTTTTCTCGTCCCTGCAGTCGTTGCCACGTCCATCCTTTTCTGGGCCGGTTGTCCTGCTGAAAATCGATCGCAAAAGCCATCGCCCGAGGGCAACGAGACTTCTCAGTCGCCTCTTCCCGCCCAAACCCCCGTCTCTATCGTTTACGACAATACTCCCTTGCCCGCTCATCCGATTGATCCCCAAGTGATTGATCGGTTGATGGAGCAAAACCTCAGGGAATTTCGTTCGGAGCTTGCCGGCTCAATCCCCATTCCCGATAAAATTGACTATGAGAGGGTCAAGTTTCTTTTCGAGCAATCCCTCCTTGAAAGTGAGAAGAACTCTCCCCAATACAAGTACCAGTTCCTGTGCGATGAAAGTGAAAAGCTGATTTACCGCTGCAACAGAATGACCGGAGAAATCGAATGCTATAGCAACAGGAACGACAAATTGAAAATCCTTTCCAGTATAAAATGATGAATGCAAAGACCCAAACACACGCCCCCATGGGCATCACCGGCAGAGGGCTGCTTTTTCTGCCCTTGGTACTGCTCCTCCTTTTCGGATCCTGCGGAAACCAGGCCGCATACCAGTATAGGCCTTCCTCGGAAGAACTAAATTTGAAGGCGGTCTCGAAAATCGAAAAGGCATGGGTTGCCAGGCATCACTACGACCATGAGAGGAGGCTTCTGGTGCCCAAGGTTGGGGGCGTCAAGTGGGGCGCCGTCCAGGAATACAAGGAGGACGGAACCCTCGTCTTTCGAGACTGGTGGGAAAGGGACAGGAAGATCGAGGACCTGGAAGCCGCGCCTTCCACTGCGGTTTCCGTACCCCGCCAGGAGGAAAAGGAGGCTGCTTCCGCCCCTCCTCTCGGACTGGACAGTCCCATTGAGTTGCCGGAAGCAAGCGCCCTTCCCGGGCCCTTTCCTGCGCCTGAGCTTTCGGAACCGGTAGGCTTTCCGACTGACCCAACGGCGGACGGTCTTCCGCCGTTGCCGCCGGGTGATGCCGGATTGCCTCCTGACGCCCTGCCAGCCTTGCCGGCTGGTGAAGGCGGCCTGCCGCCCCTTCCTTCCGGTCAGCCCGTGGAGCCGACCGTTTCACCCTTTGAGCCTCTTCCCGGCGCGATTCCCGGTTCCCTGACTGAGCCGGATCCGCCCCTGGCATTGCCCAACGACCCTCCGGCATTGCCCAACGATCCTCCGGATGCAGCGGAGGGTGCCGAGGTAGTGCCGGAACTTCCTCCCATGGAGGAGAAGGAAGGGGAACTCCCTCCCTTGCCGGCTGATCCGTTCGGTGCTTTGCCCTGAATCCGGTTTCCCGGTCAGTATTCGTAGAAATCCCTAGGATTGGTTGCAAAGAGAGGAGGGGGCTCGTACTCTTGGTCGTCCGACACCTTGGACTGCTTCTCGACAGCCGGGGGTTTAATCGTCTTTGGCAAAGGTTGCTTTGGAGGCGGGAGCCGTTTTGGGACGGTGGACAGCTTGACGGGGGCAAGTTGTTTTTCGGGAAGTGCGCCGAGGCTCCTGAGCCAGACCCGACTGACCGGAATCTTGACGTCGTCGGCGACGAAATTCTTGAGGGTAGACCAACTGACTTGAGAGAAACAGCCCGCTCCCTTGGTCTTTCCACTCCCTTTTTTTCTGGGAGTCCCGTCTTTGTTTAAGGTCTCCGACATGTATCGTTACTTGATTTAAAACCGACGGGGGTTCAACCAAAAACTCATTTTTAGGGCATAACCTTTTTCCTCGAGTTGGTCTGAAGCCGTTAGCGGTCGATAGGGCGGGAGCGGTTCGATTCGACTCAAGACGTCCTGCTCCTTCTCCCACGGCAAGACTTGCCAAGGATGGCTCCGTTATCGTATCCTGTGGGTCAGATTATGCCCAAGACAAACAAGAATATGGGAAAGGTACCTGCCAGGGCGAAGGAGAGAGCGATGCAGGTAAACCTGATGCAGCGCAGCTTCGACGAGATGGGCAAGTTCGACAACGCCTCCGCAACATCCGTAAACATGGCCCTGACCGCCGGCATAGGATTGGGCTTGGAAGTTGCCTTCTACGCATTCCTCCTTGTTTTCAAGCTTTCCGATTCGACCAGGATCTTCTATGACTACTTCTACGACAGGGGATGGGTGCCTTTCGTACTGACTTACCTTACCTGCTGGTCCTTCGCCATTTTATGGGTGAAGTCCCGAAAGTTGAAGAGCCAGCAGAACGTCATGCAGTTCAAGCTCTTGCCGGAGGACATTGCCCCCGAGATACGCGTTGAGTTCCTTCCCCATTTCGACGCCCACATCAAGAGGTTGGGCTTCGATCCAAGGCAGAGCTTCCTCCTTACCCGAATCCTTCGCGGGCTGGAGCATTTCGGCGTCAGGAAAAACCACTCCGAGACTGCCGACATGCTCAAGTCTCAGTCCGAGATCGACGCCACCATGGTGGACTCGAGCTACGTCCTCATAAAGGTCTTCATCTGGGCGATCCCTATCCTCGGTTTTATCGGGACGGTCTTGGGCATAAGCGAAGCGGTATCGAGTTTTGGGGGGGATATGGGAGCCGCCTCCGACATCGAGAAGATCAAGGAAAAGCTCGGCCAGGTAACGGGTGGCTTGAGCGAGGCGTTCGATACCACCCTAGTTTCCCTGGCCTTCAGCTTGTGCGTGATGTTCCCCACTAGCGTCATGCAAAAGAACGAGGAGGATCTTCTCAACAAGGTGGATGAGTACTGCAACGAATACTTTCTCAAGAGGTTGCGCGAGCCCATGGAGGGGATGGTTTCCGGTGATCCATCCCAGTCGGCCGACGCTTCCTTGGTGCAAAGGGCCGAAAACCTGCAGGCCTATCTTTTGCAAATTCAGGAATCGCAAAGCGTGGTGGCTCAGCAGATGACGCAAATCGCTTCCCAGTTCAACCACCTCATGCAGAATTCGATCGGGGAAGAGGGTGGGGAATAGAACTGCGTAGTACCTAATCTTCACTAGGAAGGGGCCGTCCGATTTGAAAAAGAAAAAGAACGACCTGCAGATTTCTCTGTTTCCGTTTTTGAGCATCCTGGCGTGCGTTATCGGGATCCTGACCCTGATGATTACGGCGATCGTCATTGCCCAGATCGACCCGGAGGCGGTTAACGAGAAGATCGAGACCGCATTGGATGATGAGGAGGAGTTTAAGAAGAAGATTGCCGAGCAAAAGAAGGAACTCGAGAAACTGCGTCAAGAGATCAAATCGATCAAGGCCAACCCTAAAAAACCTCTCGACCCCAAGCGCAAGGAGCAGTTGAGGCAGGAAATTGCAAAGGTTGCCATGGAAGCGGAGAAGAGGAAGTTGGCAAAAAAGGAAAGTCAGGCTCTGCAAGGTCAGGTCGTCAAGGTGAAGGATGACTTGGCTGAGCTGATGAAAGATCTGGAAGAGGCGGAAGAGGAATGGGAGTTGATGAAAGATCCTGAAAAATTCGCCACCATGGTGGTCAAGCAGAGTGGGTCCGGAGCAGGTGGAGACTTGGAGCCCACCTTTATCGAGTGCCGGGCGGAGGGTCTCCGGGTTTATGAGGGTGCCAAGGTCAGTTTCGAGCTGAAAACCTCACAGATTTCCAAGGATGCGAAGTTCCAGAACCTTATTAAGAAGGTTGCCCGGGAAGCCCCCTACAGAACTTGGGTCAGTTCTCAGGGCACTCCCATGGACGCCCGCTACGTAAAGCGAGACGGCCTGTTCATTACGCTCAAGGACAAGAATGGAAAGGAGATCAAGGTCCAAACCACTCAGTTGTCCAGGGCCTCTCAGCAAATTGCCCGTAAATACGAGGATGCCCGCAAGGCCAAGAGACCCGATCCCTCGGCCCGCTACGTCATTTTCCTTATTCGCGGGAAGGGTACGTCCGCCTGGTCGCAGGCCAGCCGGGTATGCGCTCAGCAAGGCTGTAAATACGGTCAGCTTCCCCTCGATGGGGAAGGGGAAATCGACCTATCGCTTTTTTCGGGATCATGAAGAGAAAAAGAAAAGACGATGCCGGAAGCCTGGATTCGCTTCTCGATACCATCACCACGGTCGTTGGGATCCTGATCATACTCCTCATCGTCGTCCAGTTGGGAGCCGATTCCGCGGTCAATCGAATTGTCGACGAGAGGAAAAAGGAAAATGCCGATGAATTGATGGAATTGGCGATGAAGCAATTTGAGGATCAAAAGAAAACTCTGCTTGAGGAAAAGAAAAAGATCCAGCTCAAGCTTGCATCCGAAAATAAGGAGCAAGCGCAATTGATTCAGGAAATTTCGAAATTGGAGAAGGAACTGGCGGCGAAAAAGAAGGCGATGCCTCCCACACCTCCCAAAGTACAGAACTTGCGACAGGAAAAAACAAAGCTCGATAACGACAGGAAGGCAATTGAGGTTAAGGTAAAAAAGGTAAAAGGCCTCTTGTCCAATTCATCCAGGCCCTCCCAAAGCCTGAGCAAGGACGTGAGCCTCCCCGACCCCAAGCCGGCTCCTCCCAAGGCCAAGCCTTTCCGGTTTCTTTGCCGGGATGGAAAAATCTATCCACTCGACGACCAGCGCCTGGTCGGCCGGGTGACTCAGGAATTGCAAAAAGCGGGTATCAAGCCCAACAAGGCCAAGGAGTACGACGGCAAGAAGATCATCTCTCACTTCTCCAAGGCCAAGCCCGGCGACCCCTTTTTTCAGGCAATTCCCCGGATCGATGGAAACAAGAGGGTCATTTTCGACCTCCGCAAAAAACCTCCCGCCGGGGAGGACGAGGAAGCCCTGGCCAAGCCGGGCTCAAGGTACCTGGCCGCATTGAAGGGCATTACCCCCAAGACCCACTACCTGCAGTTTGAGGTATTCGAGGATAGCTTCGCGACCTATCTCGCGGCCCGTGAGTTGGCCGGCAAGCGCAATTTTCCCGCCGGATGGAAGCCCATTCTGCGCGGACCCGATACCGATTGCACACTTGCCCTCTGGACCATCAACGACCTGGGTCGGGCCGCTCTGCTCGCATCCCGTCCGCCTCCCAAGCCGACGGGCAAGCCGCCCCCCAAGAAGCCTCCTTCCAACGTGCTCGACTAGAGAGTATGGAAGAGATCCTCAAGCGGATGCTCGGCCTTTGCCCGCCCATATGAATTGGGCGAATTAGCGACCAGGCTCTCGAGAATCTTGAAGACCCATTGCTCCTTATCGGGTATCCCCAGTCCCGAGGCAATTTGGGCGGCCGACCTTCGCTCGCCCTTTTTGGCCGAGAGGGATTCGACGACGGATTTTCGCACCTCGAGAACGGACGCGGCCGCCTTCTTCCCTGCCTCGACCCCCGGTTGGTGGTAGGCGTTGATTCCGACGAGGGAAGCATAGAGGCCGACGGCCCGCTCGAAAAGCGCGATCAGCCCGCCGACCGAAGCGGGCCCGACTTCCCCGACACTGAGAGTGACCGACTTGCGGTCCTTTTCATAAAGGGCGTCACGGGTCCCGAGAAAGAAGCCGTGCAGGTAGTCCCCTGAGGTCATGCCGTCTCCATCAACGGCGGGGCCGTCGCCATCCCTGTGCCTGAGGACCTCGATGAAGGTGGCGAAGAAATTGGGTACGCCTTCCCTCAGTTGCTGGACGTAAGCGTGCTGATCGGTGGAGCCCTTGTTTCCGTAGACCGCAATTCCCTGATGGACGATCTCCCCGAGCAGGTTCTTCTCCTTGCCGAGTGACTCCATCACGAGTTGCTGGAGGTATTTGGCGAAAAGCTCGAGGCGGTCCTTGTAGGGCAGGATGACCATGTCCCTGCTTCCCTTCCCGTCGGTCAGGTAGTGCCAGGAAAGAGCGAGCATGGCGGCGGGGTTTTTCCTAAAATTATTCTCTCGGGTAATTTCGTCCATTTTTTTCGCGCCTTCCAGCATTTGATCGACGTCGATTCCCTGCAGGGCGGCCGGCATCAAGCCCACGGCGGCCATTTCGCTCGTCCTGCCGCCCACCCAGTCCCACATGGGCAGAAAGTCCAGCCAGCCTCCATCGGAGGCGTGGCGGTGCAGCTTGCTGCCTTCCCCGGTAATGGCAATGGCTTGCCGGGAGAAGTCCAGTCCCTTTGAAGAGAAGGCGTTTTCCGCTTCCAGCATCCCGTTTCGGGTCTCGGGGGTTCCGCCCGACTTGGAGATGACCAAGGCAAGGGTGGTGGGTAGCCTCGATCCTATTTCCGAGAGGGTTAGGTCGATCCCGTCCGGATCGGTGTTATCGAAGAAATGAACCCTCATCTTGTCGCGGTCCGGATGACCCAGTGCCTTGCCTACGAACTGCGGGCCAAGGGCCGATCCCCCGATGCCGATGACGAGAAGATCGGTGAAGGGGCCGGCGGGGGCTTGCAGTGTTCCCTTGTGAACCTGTTCGGCCAGGTCCTTGACCCGGGCAACCGTGTCCCTGATCATCCCTGCGATTTCATCGTCCGGGGCCATCTCGGGGGCCCGTAGCCAGTAGTGGCCGACCATTCGCTCCTCATCGGGGTTGGCGATGGAGCCTTGCTCCAGTTCCTTCATGGATGCAAGAGCTTGGGCGGCGGGTTGGGCCATTGAATCCAGGTAGGAAGCCGGAAAGTCCACAAAGGAAAAATCAGCCTGGAAATCGGCGTCGTCGAATGCGAGGTATAGTTCTTTGTTCATGGTTGTTAAAACCCGTCCGTTATGGCTCCCCTGGATGCCGAGCTCACGAGCTTGGCATATTTGGCCAGCACTCCTCTTTCCTCCTTAGGGGGGGGCTGACTCCAGGCATCCTTGCGTTTTCTAATCTCCGCTTCCGGGAGGTCGAGGGTCAGCTGGTTGTTCTCGGCGTCTATGGTAATCGGATCTCCGTTCACGAGAAGCCCGATGGGTCCTCCGACCGCGGCCTCGGGGGTAACGTGCCCAACCACGAATCCATGGCTGCCGCCGGAAAACCTACCGTCCGTAATGAGGGCGACCTCCTTGCCCAGTCCCTTGCCCATGATGGCTCCCGTGGGCGAGAGCATTTCCCGCATCCCGGGACCTCCGACCGGGCCTTCGTTACGGATTACCACCACGTGCCCGGCTTCCACTTCACCGTCGAGAATACCGCGGAGCGATGCTTCCTCGGATTCGTAGACGATGGCCTTGCCCGAGAAGCGGAGGCCCTCCTTGCCCGTAATCTTGGCCACGGCGCCGTCCGGGGCCAAATTCCCGTAGAGGATTCTAAGGTGACTGTCCTTCTTGATGGGGTCGTCGAAGGGGCGGACCAAGTCCTGGCCGTCGGGGTAGGGGGCGTAGGGCTTCACTCCCTCGAGATTCTCGGCCAGGGTCCGGCCGGTGACGGTTATGCAGTCGCCGTGAAGAAGCCCGTTCTCCAGAAGGGTTTGCAGGAGTGGGCGAAGCCCGCCGATCCGGACGAAATGGGACATGTTGTACTTGCCGCTCGGCTTAAGGTCGCAAAGAAGGGGAACCCGCTTGCCGATCTCCGTGAAGTCGTCCAGGTCGAGCGGGACCTCGGCGGCATGGGCCATGGCCAGCAGGTGAAGGACGGCATTGGTCGATCCGCCCAGAGTGATGACGACCGTAATGGCGTTTTCAAAAGCCTTCCTGGTCATGACGTCGCGGGGCTTGATGTCTTTCTCAATCAAGTGGACTACCGCGGCTCCGGCGTCCTTGGCATCCTGTCGCTTGTCCTCCGAGACGGCCAACTGAGCCGAGCTGTCCGGTAGGCTCATGCCGAGGGCCTCGATTGCCGAGGACATGGTGTTTGCGGTGTACATGCCTCCACAGGAACCGGGACCCGGGATGGCCTTCTTCTCAATCTCGATCAATTCCTCGCGATCGATCGAGCCCGAGGCGTGGGATCCCACGGCCTCGAATACGGAAACGATGTCGAGGTTCTTTTCCTTGTGGATCCCGGGAAGAATGGTTCCCCCATAGACGAAGATGGCCGGCCTGTTCAGGCGGGCGAGGGCAATCAGGCAAGCAGGCATGTTTTTGTCGCACCCTCCGATGGCGACGACACCGTCCATCCCCTCGGCTCCGACCACCGTTTCAATCGAGTCGGCGATCACTTCCCTGGAGACGAGGGAGTACCTCATTCCCGGGGTACCCATGCTGATGCCGTCGGATACCGTGATCGTGCCGAAGGGGACGGCTTTCCCTCCCGTCAGGTCGACTCCCTCTACGGATGCCTTGCCCAATTCGTCCAGATGGGAATTGCACGGCGTGACCATGCTCCATGCCGAACAGACGGCGACTTGTGGTTTTTCAAAATCCTCGTCCTCGAAGCCTACCGCCCGGAGCATGGATCGGTTGGGAGCCCGGTCGTCCCCATCGACTACGATGGAGGAAAAGTTTCGGTTGCAGCTAGGAGTCATGGGAAGGCTGGGATTCTAAGGAAGTCAACGATTGGGGTTGCATAAAGACTTGGGAACACAATCCTTGTCTTCTTGGTTCGCAATCTTCTTTTTCGTGGATAAGCATAATCTAGAATCCTTAAGGGATGAAATCGACGAGATCGACACTCAAATCGTTCGGTTGCTCAATCAACGCGTCCAGGCGGCGGTTGAAATCGGTCGCATAAAAGCCGAGCTCGGAGTGGATCCCTATGACCCCGCCCGTGAGGAGCAGGTTTTCGAGAAACTTGGGGCGATCAACGATGGGCCCATGCAGGGCGATTCCCTGCGAACCATTTACAGGGAGGTGATCTCGGCCTCCATCGCCCTGGAAAAGGACTTGGTCATCGCATATCTCGGCCCGGAGGCGACCTACACCCATCAGGCGGCCCTAAAGAATTTCGGAGCCGCTCTTTCCTATCGTTCCATGCCGGACATCCCCGACGTTTTCGAGTCGGTCGAAAAAGGCGAGTGCGAATATGGCGTCGTCCCCATCGAGAATTCGACCGAGGGGGCCGTCAATCGGTCTCTAGACTTGTTGGCCGATACGGAACTGACGATTGTGGCTCAGGTTTTCCTCAAGGTCGAACATTGTCTTTTCAGCGAATCCGAAATAGGGGAGATTACCGAGGTTAGGTCAAAGGATCAGGCCTTGGCCCAGTGTCGCGAATGGCTAAGCCGAAACCTTCCCCAGGCCCGCCTGGTTCCCGTCTCAAGTACCGCCGAGGCGGTGGGCAACTGCAAGGGCATGCCCGGGATTGCGGCGATTGCGGCGAAACTGGCTGGAGGAACGGGTTTACCACTCCAGGCGGAAGGCATTCAGGATCGCAAGAACAACACCACCCGCTTCCTGATCGTGGCCAGAAATCCTCTGCCCAGAAGGGAAGGGGTAAGTTACCGCACGAGCCTCGTGCTCTCCCTTGCCGACCAGGCCGGGGCTCTGCAAAATGCCCTCAAGCCTTTCTCGGACCGCGACTTGAACCTCTGCAAGATAGAATCTCGCCCGAGTGGGAAGAAGACTTGGGACTACTTTTTCTTCGTAGATTTCATCGGGCATCAGGAGGATGAAGAGGTTCTTGAGGCGATGAAGGAACTCGAGAAGGCATCTCCCTTCGTCAGGCACCTGGGGAGTTACCCGGAAACTTCGCTCTAGAAGAAGAGAACCGACAAATCCTGGTTCTCCTGGGCGTAACGCAGGACGAGAGCCTCGATGAAGCAACGCAGTTCCTGATATTCACGCTCCTTCTTTGCCGTCCAACGCTTTCCGCCTTTGAGCAGGGACTCGCGCAGACCAGAGACCAGGATGAGACCACGGAGGTTGCCCTGGAAGGTCTTGATGAATTCCATCACGGATGCTCGGACCCAAAGAGGATCGATGGAAATGGTTCGGGCATTCCAGTGCGTGAAATGAAAGCCCCGCTCGCTCGGAAAATGAAAGCGAACGACCTGCTCGATGCAATGTTCGAAGGATTTGATGGGCATCTGGGAATCGGAATCGTTTTCCCGCATAAAGGAAAGCGTTCTCTGAAGCTGGAGGGTTTCCTCGCTTGTCGACGCGCTCCCGATAACGGAGAACAGCGCGTTCAAGTTCTGAAGCCTCGTGTAGTCGTCCCTCTTAGTCGCCGTCCTCGTCACCCTTCTCTCCACCACCCAAGTTCACAACCTCCCCGGCGAACCGGGACAACTCCATGAAATCCTCGTAGAAACTGGCGTACCTGAGCCAAGCGATGCCGTCCACCTTGCGCAGCCTGAGCATGATTGCGTCGGCGATTGCCCGACTGGGCACCTCGCTGTCGAACTCATTCTCGATACGGCGCATGGTCTCGGAAAGCAAGGCATTGATTTGCTCGGCGTCAATCGGCCTCTTGGCAATGGCTCGTCTGAGTCCAATGGCCAGTTTCGTACGATCAAAGCTCTCTCTCCTGCCGTCTCTCTTGACCACCGCGAGATCCTCGCGAAGGACCTCCTCTATGGTCGAGAACCTATGGCCACACTCGAGGCATTCCCTTCGCCTGCGAGTGGAGGCAATGTTGCCAGCCCTCGTCTCGAGGACCTTAAGGTCATCTGACGAGCACTTAGGACAGAGCATCAATGATCAAGGATTCCATATACCACACGCTCAAGTCTCTAACAGAAATCGAGGAAGTTCTTCAAGATCATAATTCCTTTTTTGGTTGCAAGCGATTCGGGATGGAACTGAACGCCCCAGATGGGAAGCTCCCGGTGGCGGATACCCATAATCTCTCCTTCGTCGGTGCGGGCGGTGACCAAAAGGCATTCCGGGAGGGATTCGGGCTCGATGAGGAGAGAGTGGTAGCGGGTTGCGATCAGGGGGTCGGGCAAGCCCTTGAACAAGTCCTCTTGCTCGTGCCTGACCGGGGAAGTCTTGCCGTGCATGATCCTGTCCGCCCGAGCGATTCTGGCCCCGAACGACTGCCCAATGCACTGGTGCCCGAGGCAAACCCCGAAGAGGGGCTTGACCCCGGCCCACTTGGCGACGGCGGGGAGACTGATGCCGGCCTGGTCGGGGTCGCAGGGTCCCGGGGAAAGGACGAGTCCGTCGAAGGCTCCTGCCTCGATCTCATCCAGTGGCTTGAGGTCATTGCGCATGACCTCGCACTCAGCGCCGAGTTCACCGAAATACTGTACCAGGTTATAGGTAAAGGAATCGTAGTTGTCTATGAGGAGCAGGCGCATCTGGCTTGGGTTTTTATCCCTTGTAGTCCTGTTTCCTGTAACGCTCCTTGAGCCGGAGCGCATTGAGACGGATGAATCCACCGGCGTCCTCGGGCTGATAATCGCTCTCGTCGTCGTCCATGGACGCGATCCCCTCGTCGTAGAGGGAGAGATCGGATTTCCGGCCGACGGTAATGACGTTGCCCTTGTACAGTTTGAGCCGGACCGTCCCGGTGACGGTGGACTGGCTCTGGTCGATGAAAGCCTGGAGGGCCTCCCTCTCGGGGGCATACCAGAAACCGTAGTAAATCAATTCGGCGTACCTCGGGATTAGGGAGTCCCTGAGGTGCATGAGGTCGCGATCCATGGTCAGCGTCTCCAGTTGGCGGTGGGCATGGAGAAGGATCGTGCCACCGGGCGTCTCATAGACGCCGCGGCTCTTCATTCCCACAAACCGGTTCTCGACCAAGTCGACCCGCCCGATCCCGTGTCGTCCCGCTACTTCATTCAGTCGCCTAAT
>MDSW01155632.1_pt1 | contig 18157 bp, 20 predicted proteins | sample 811171 | NCBI WGS metagenome assembly MDSW01 (sample SAMN05326641, study PRJNA326480) | marine metagenome | isolation source: seawater | place: Atlantic Ocean: North West | collected 2012
CTTCCATATCTTAAGACAAAGTACCATCGGCGCTGAAGGACTTAACTTCCGAGTTCGGAATGGGATCGGGTGTGGCCCCTTCGCAATAATCACCAGGCAAGTTTTTATAGTACCTTTAAAATAATATGTAAATAGCAAAGAAATTAGCTATTTATAGGTTTTATGGTGGGCGTGATAAGAATTGAACTTATGACCTCTACGATGTCAACGTAGCGTTCTACCACTGAACTACACGCCCATAAAAAACTAAGTTTTTAATTTTTGCATAATTTTTTTTATAAAACAAAAAATTAAGTATATTGGATTTTTAATAAAATCTTTTGCAAGAATTAAAAAACCTTTAAAATAATCTCTGTTAAATTTTATTTCATTAAAAAATTTAATTATTGATAAATTTGTATTCACTTTTTTTAATAATTTTTTCTTACTTTTTGTAAATTTTTGAACATAATTTATGTGATGATTCAAAAGAGCTTCTGCGGCTTTGTGATGCCTATCAAAATTTCTAGAAAAAGAATTTTTATGAAAAAAATGTTTTCCTAAGATTTTATGAATAAATTTAAACTTTGCCTGGTTGAAAGCCAAATTTAAAAAAAAGTCATAATCTTCTACTGAAGAAAAAGACTCCTCTTCGGAAAAAAAAATTTTTTTTTCCATTAAAAATTTTTTTTTTACTACTGAAGCTGATGTAGATACACAATTTCCATCTATAATTAATTTTTTATAAAAATCTTTTGTAAAAGGACCATATTTCCACACAATTTTTTTTTTTGATCCTTCATAAACTATTTCCTCATCATTAGTTATTACGTCAAAATCCGGATTTTTTTTAATAAATTCCTCTAAATAAGATAATTTATCTTCATACCATTCATCATCGGAATCAAGAAAAGCCACCCAAGGCGCCTTTGAGTTTTGTATACCTAAATTTCTAGATTTCCCTATGACTCCGAAATTTTTTATTTTTAAGTATCGTAAGTTATAATTTTTGTATTTATTAACAACTTCATCTGTATTATCAGTAGAATTATTATCAATGATAATTATTTCATAATTTTGTTTTTGTAAAAAAACTGACTTAATAGCTTTTTCTAAAAATGCTGATTGATTAAATGTTGGAATAATTACGGAAAAAAAAGGATTATCTTTCATTATAAGATTTTTTTGTATAATTAATCAATTTTTTTAATTCTAGATAAAAATATTTATCTTTTAGTTTTTTAAAATGTTTCTGATATTTGCTTGAAAAGATAGTCTTTTTTACTTTCTTTAAATTTGAATATTTAAATGACAATTTTCTTTTATTACCAATTTTTCTTTTTAATATATTACAAATTTCAATAATACTTATATTTTTTTCTGAACAATAATTCATAATTTTTGGAAATGTTTTTAAATTATTAAATTGCATAATTATATTAAATATGAATTCATTGAAGCTTTGAACGCTACTGTAATTACGATAACTATTTTCTTTAGATTTTATTTTGAATCTTTTTTTTTCTATCAAATCTTTAATTGCTGAATTGATAAGTAATCTCCAGCAGTTTTTATTTTTAAAATATGGATATCCAAATAAATTGCAGATCCTTAAAACTAAAACTTTTGTAGTTTTAGAGTTTTCTTTTAGTACATTAGTCTCCCCTTTTATCTTACTCAAAGTATAATTGCTTTTTCTATTTAGTTTTGCATTTTCAAAAATTTGTCCACTTTTCATTGCATATACATGAAACGTAGAAAGAAAAATAAATAATTTTACATTGTTTTTTTTTGCAGCTTTAAGCAATTTTAATGGATAGATTGAGTTTACTTTTATAGCTTTTTTTTTTAATTTACACCCATGAGAATCTAAACCTGCACAATTAATTATGACGTCTTTATCTTTGCACAACTTATTAAGAATTTTATCTGAATTCCAATTTATATATGCAAAATTTTTCGACTTAATTCTTGAACTTAAGGTGACTTTTAAATTTTTTTTTTTTAAAAATTCATACACTCTTCCTGCTAGAAAACCTTTTCCACCGGTAATCAAAATATTCATCACTTTTGCCAATCGTAAGGGATTGAATGATCTAAAGCGGGTTTTCTTACTATTTCGTCATCTCTGTGGGGAAGAGTTGCACAATTAGCTACTATAGATTGTCTATCTGCTTCACCTTTAAAACCATTCCATATTAGAGGTGGCACAGTAACTAAACAATAATTTTCTGGTGTTAAAATTAATTCTTGAATTTTACCCTTCGTTTTACTTTTTTCTCTATCATCATAAAGTACGAATTTTACTTTTCCCTCTATACATACATAGTTCAATGTCATTTCTTTATGCATGTGCCAAGCTTTGATTGATTGGGGATTAGTGAAAGAAAAATAGATTTCTCCAAATCTTTCAAAAACTTTGCTATCTTCTCTTAACATATGCATTACTTTTCCTCTCTCATCTTCAATTTGTTTAAGAGGAGTTATAACTACACCTTCAATCATTTAAAAAGTAATCCTCAATTTGACTTTCAGTAAAATGTTTTGTGTTATTTTTTTTAACATAACAATCGTACCACTCTGCAGTTTTATTTAAAGCTTGCAACATTGACCATCTTGTTGACCATTTCAAAAATTTATTAGCTTTATTAGAATTTAACTTAAGTAAGTTAGCTTCTTTAAAATTACTTTTTTTATAAATGATATTAATTTTCTTTTTTGAGGAAATCTTATTAATTATAATTTTTGCTACTTCAATAACTTTTTTTGTTTCTTTAAGTCTTGGTCCAAAATTCCAAGATCCAGAAAATTTTTTAGGTGTATTAAATAATTTTTTACCTAATATTAAATAACCAGAAATTGGTTCCAAAACATGCTGCCAAGGTCTTGTTGAATTTGGGTTTCTTATTATCATATTTTTTTTCTTAATGACTGTTTTAACACAATCAGGAATTATTCTATTTTTAGACCAATCACCTCCTCCTATTACATTTCCAGCTCTTGCTGTTGCGATACCGATATTTTTTTCTTTAAAGAAAAATGATTGCAAATAAGACTCAAAAGCTATTTCAACTGAGGCTTTTGATGCGCTATATGGATCTTTCCCACCTAATTGATCGCTTTCCCTATAACCGCGAAAAATTTCCTTATTAAGATAACATTTATCAGACGTAATAACTACTACAGATTTTATTTTTAATTCTCTAGTAATTTCAAAAATATTTATTGATCCAGTAAAATTTGTATTGAATGTTTTTAAGGGGTTTGTATAAGAATCCGCTACTAATGGCTGAGCGGCTAGATGAAAAACAATATCTGGTTTGGTTTTTTTAATTTCGTTTCTTAATCTTTTATAATTACCTACATCCGCATAAATATTTTTAATCCTTTTAAAATTAAGAAACTTTTCATAATCTTTTCTTTTCTCGTCGTTTAAAGAAAAGCCAGTGACTTTAGCACCAAGTTTTAACAATGTCGCTACTAACCAACTTCCTTTGAAGCCAGTGTGACCTGTAATAAAAATTTTTTTTCCCCTATAAAATTTTTTCAAATTTAACTTCATTTAATTAGTTTTTCTGCGTATAAACGATTTTTTTATCTTTTTTCAAATCTCTGATCATAATATTATAAGCTTCTTTAACCTGAATCACAGAAAAATTTGTTTCAAAAATTTTTTTATTGATAATATTTTTTTTCTTTTCTAAAATTTTATCTAAATTTTTATGAATCTTAGTAATAAGATTTAACTTCAAATCTCTTACATACATTTTACAAGAAAAAATTTTTTTTTTTTTATCTTTTATTGTAATTCCGCTATATTTTTTAAAATAACGATATCCGACACCTATTTTTTCTTCTGCAACATGAACAAAAGTAAAGCCATCTCTATAATTCATTCCAATACACAAGTTTTTTGCATTATTCTTTATTAAATAACCAAATGGAGACGATAGTCCAAAACAGCTTTGATGGTTTAAATTACATATTTTAAATTGATTATTTCCCCACACCGCAAATGAATAAATAGGATTTTTTGATCTTTTAAAATCTGGTCTTTTTAAAGCAACATTACTCAGTGATCCTGTCATAGATCTAGTGTTATTATAATTAAAACTTTTACCCTTACAAAAATCCCAATTAAATGTTGGAAATAAAATATTCCCTTTTTTTCCAACAATCTTGATTAAATCATCAATTAAATTATTTAAAGTATATTTAATTTTATTTTTTTTTAAATATATCAGTAGTTTTAAAGCATCAGACGTAACAATTATTTTGTCACCAGATCTTAGTCCTAACTGCTTAAGCTTTGACTGAATTTTTTTCGAAAACATTTATTACTAAATTAACAGTCCTTTAGATTTTAAAAGTTTATATTCTGCAGTGAGTTTATGAATTGGCTTTTTAATTATACTTGAAATAAAATCAAGGCTTTTACTACCATCAGCGTAAGCTAACAAATCCATTCTTATTTTAATATTGTTGTAAGAACCTTTTTTGGAAAGTGTCGGATAAAGATTTCGTTTACCTAAATTTGGTTCACAAAATATTTTTACTTTAGGGAAGGTCGAATTTTCGATTTGATCAATAATTTTTTTCATTAATTTAAATGATTGTGCTAAACCCTTATGAGTTACTACTTTAAAATCATCTTTATTAGTGTGGTATTCCTTATAACTTTTGGATCTTGAAAAGGCACAAACTGGAAGATCAATTCCTGGTGAACAATATTGTCTTTCATCAGACCCCCTTTCTGTATAGTGATATTTTTTAAAATTTTTAACTTTTTTTAAATTTTTGTTTAAGAAATAATCGGCAATTGTATTTCCATCTCTGCTAGCAACATAACTATAAGCTCTATCATCGCCAACACATGTAAGGTTATACCCGCAAATAATATTTTTTTTCATGATATTTTTATATTTCGATAAATATGCAATTGAACCTATTGTTTCAGGTAATAAAACGAACCTATAAGTAAAATTTCTTTTCTTTTTTTTCACATATTTCATTATTGCATTTAATAAGACTGGACCCGATAATTCATTATTGGCCATTGACGGGTGACAAATATAACTACTAAAAAAAATTTCTTTCTTTGATGAGCCTTTAATTACTGCATGAGCTGCTTTTAAATTTCCATTTTTAAAGTTACTATCAATAAAAACTCGATATTTCCCTTTTGGTAATTTTCTTTTTTCGTTCTCAGATAAGCAAAAACCCCATCTTTTTTTATAGTAACTGGTAACATAAGGTACAGAATTAGGTTGATCTTTTTGAGTATAAATATGTTTTAAAAGATCTTTTTTAGAAATTATTTTATTAATTGGCATTGAATATCCAACTACATGTAAATTTAGTTTTGAAAATTGAGCATATTTTTTTCCACTCTCATGTTCTATATACGCATCTTTAATATTCCAAACTTGAGGAATTTTCCAATCGAATACATTTAAATTGCTTTTAAAATTAATTATTCTAAATTCTGGATTTAATTTAATAAAATATTCTAAAGTTTTTTTTACACCCTCTCCTGTAATAGATCTACATAAAGGGAATAGGTCTTTAGCCCATTTAATCATTGGATAGTTCATAAAAGATATATTAATCAACTAATTGATCATAATCGAAGACGTAAGGTATTTTTAAAGGAGCTTTTTCGTCTTTTAAATAAGGAATCTTTTTAAGAGGGTTGTATCTTTCTGTGATTGTGATCCTCGCGTGACCTTTTTTCTTCATTTGATAACCGGAATGAACTAAAGAATTAATTGCTAAAACCGCAGATCCAGCCTCAACTTCTAGTTCAATTCTCTCAAATTTTTTCACAATTTCTGGATCTATATGTGTATAATTTTTTGTCCAAGATTTTTTTCCAAGTTTTGGATGCTCTAAGCTATGATCAAAAAAACCGTGTTTGTGGGAATTTTTGTAAATTGCTAGTCCACCAGTATCTTTATTAGTGTCATATATTGGAGACCAAAGCAAAATTCCATCTTTTGCAAATAGATTTGTTTCTTGATGGGGGTCTAAAAGATAATCGTTGCTATCATCATGAACATGGATACAGGGTCTTGCCGAAAATACAACTTCGGTCTTAAAAAATTCTTTAATAAAATCTGTTACGTCTTTAGAATGAAGGTATTGATATAACGTAATATTGTAATTAGCCATATCATACCAATTCCCTTTTAGTTTAGGATTATATTTTTTTATTTGATAATATTTTTTTTGAAGATCTGTTTCATTATCTTTTTTTATGTAATGAAGTGTTTTAAGTAATGAGTCTTTTATTTCACTTAAACTATCTTCATCAAAAAAATTTTTAAAAATGTAATAACCATTCTCTTTAATTTCTTTAATTATCTTCTTATTATCCCAATTTCTCTTTATCATAATTAAAATTTTATATTATATTTGCCTAAAATCTCTTCACCCTTTTTTACTGAACTAAAGTCAATTATGTCGTCAGTTTCAATACTTATTCCAAAACCTTCTTCTAAACCAGATATTAAAGTCATGTGACCAATTGAGTCCCACTCAGGTATTTCATTATATTTTAATTCATTAGAAAATTGATTTTCTTTTATTGATAAAGACTTAACAAATATTTCTTGATATTTTTGTTTATTATCCATTAATTTTTTTTATACTCGTTTAAGATATCGTCTACTATTTTTTCTGGTGATAGTCCATGTTTTTCCTTAAGAAACTTATATGTTCCACCTTTGCTATAAGTATCTTTAATACCTATAAACAATTGTTTGGGTGACGAAGGTAATTTAGAATTATACTCTGCGATCGCACTACCCAAACCTCCAATTATATTGTGTTCTTCTATTGATACTATTAATTTGGATTTATTAGAGTTTAATATTGCCTCTTCATCTATTGGTTTTATCGTGTGCATATTAACTACTTTGACAGAGACTTTGTGGTTTTCTAAAATCTTAGCTGCTTCTAAACTGTTGTTAACCATAGATCCCGAACAAAAAATTGTAATGTCTTCACCATCTTTAAGTTTAATAGATTTACCAATTTCAAAATTATAGTCTTTTTCGTAAACAATTGGATTATTAGATGCGCCTGTTAATCGAATGTAAGTCGATTTATCAGATCTTACTGCAGCTTCTAAAGCTTTAACAGTCTCTAATGAGTCCGCTGGTGATATAATATTAATTTCAGGAATAGACCTTAATACACCAATGTCTTCTATGCAGCAATGAGTATATCCAAGAGTTCCAAGAGCTAGACCGCTTCCAATTCCAACCATACACACTTTTTGTTTCATATATCCAATATTAACTTTAATTTGTTCACAACACCTTATAGTTTGAAAAGGTGCAAAAGTGGTTGTAACTACATTAAAACCCTCACTAGACAATCCCGCAGCCACTCCAATCATATTTTGCTCTGCTATTCCTAAATCCAAATACTTTTCTGGAAAAGTTTTTCTATACCGATCTAGTCCAGCAGAAGTAGACACGTCGCAAGTTAAAACCATTAAGTTTTCAATTTCTTTAGCCAATTCTAATGCCGCTATCCCGAATGTAGCTCTTGAACCAATAGTGGACCAGACCTTTATATTTCTATCATTAATAATCATTTTTAATTAATTCCTTTAAGGCTTGATCATAAAGTTTTTTTGTAAGTACAGAGTGATGCCAATCATTATTGTTTTCAGAGAATGAAAAACCTTTTCCTTTGACTGTTTTTGCTATTAAAGCTTTTGGCGCACTTGAAGTTTTGTTTTGATTGAAATAGCAATAAAGCTGCTCAACGTTGTGGCCATCCACTTCTTCTGTATCCCAACCAAAACTAGCCCATTTATTTTTTAAACTTTGAGTATCCATGATGTTTTTATTTGATCCAGTTTGTTGAAAGTTATTATTATCTATAATTGCATATAAATTATTTAATTTAAAATGAGAAGCAGCCATTGAGGCCTCCCATACTGATCCCTCGTTACACTCGCCATCTCCAAGGATTACGTATACATTATTACTCTTTTGTTTCTTTTTTAGAGAAATAGAAACACCTATACCTAAGGAAAGACCCATGCCAAGAGATCCATTTGAAAAATCAATTCCTAATTTTTTATTGATAACTGGATGACCTAAAAGATTGCTATCATCTTTTTCAAAAGTCTGAAGTTCTTTTTTTTCTATATATCCTTTTTCACATAAAGCAGCGTAATAAGCTAAACATGCATGGCCTTTGCTTAAGATAAAACGATCTCTATCGCCCCACTTAGGATCGTTATTTAATTTCATTTTTTGAGAAAATAAAACAGACATTATATCTACTATTGATAATGCGCCACCGAGATGAGAACTACTAGCACCAGCTGAAAAAGCCATTTCCAATATATTCTTTTTTAATTCAATTGAAAATCTTTTTATTGAAAGTGAATCTTTTTCATTGATCTTCATTACATTCCTCCAGTGATAAAAATAGTTTCACCAGTAATATGATTTGAATTATCTGAAGCTAAAAATAACACAGTATTTGCTATATCAACAGGCTCTGCAGCTTTATTCAATGGAGTATTTTTTATTGCTTCATCAATTACTTTTTGTGGTGTGTTTTTCATCATATCAGTATTAACAAGCCCAGGTGCTACCGCATTAACATTAATTTTAAAATTACTTAATTCTTTTGAAAGAACTTCACTAAATGATATTAAAGCAGCTTTACTTGGAGCATAGGCTGATCTACCTGCATCAGATAAAGTAGCTGCGTTAGAGGAAATATTAATAATCTTAGAAAAATTATTTTTCTTCATAATTTTAAGAATTTTCTGAGTAATATTTACAATAGAAAAAAAATTTATTTCAAATACTGATTTAAATGTTTTTAATGTAGTCATTTGAAAAAGAGACATTTGATTTATCCCTGCATTATTTACTAAGATATCGACGGAGTTAGTAACTTTTTTAATTTGTGATATACCTTGTTCTATCTCAGTCTCATTTTCTAGATCAAACTCAACTACATCTATCTTATTTCCAGTTTCTTTAGATATTTTTTCAATTTTGTTTTTAAAATCAGAAGATGTTTTTCTTACACAGGCAAATACTTGAGCTCCATTTGTGCTAAAAGTTTTTAAAATTGATAACCCAATACCTCTATTGCAGCCAGTAACAACTGCCGTTTTCCCTTTTAATAACATTTTAAATATAATCTTCTTTTGAAAAGATATCTTTAGCTAACGCTGGTTTAAATATAGTTTGACCACTTTTTGTCATGAACTTTTTGATAAATTCTTTATCCTCACCAGCTAAACATAAATCACTATGATTTCTAAAATACTTTATTTTAAATCCATGATCTATAATTTCTTTTAATGGTTGTTCAAATATATTTCCAATTTTAATATGAACGTAAGGACAAACTAATACATCTCCAATAGGAGTTACATATACTCTGTTGACTGTTGTACAACCTAATATTTTTTCATGATTTCTATCAAATGGATTCCAAATATTTCGAACTAAATTTTTATATTCTTTTCTTATTTTTCTTAGATATTCTCGGTCTTTATCATCGCAAATAATATCTTCTGCATTCTGCCACATCCCTGATGGCACAGCTACATTAAGTAAAGTTTTATATTTTTGATCTTTAGAGTAATCTAACAATTGTTTGAAATGATCCGTATTTGCATTGTAATGCCCCACAGTGATGTTTAGATAAGGATCCATACCTGCGTCTTGTACATGTTTTAAGGCTTCAATAGCTCTTTTCCAAGACTCTTTCCTTCCTCTTATTTCATCATGAATTTTTTCATCCATACTATCAATACTTACTGATACTCTGCTTACTTTATAATCCGCTAACTTTTTTGCCATGCTCTTGTCTAAATAATAACCGTTCGTGGTTAAATACATATAAAACCTCTCGGGTCTTATAGCCTCTAAAACTTCAAAAAGTTTTTTCGGTTGAAGTAATAATTCCCCACCTTGCAGATCAAATTCAAAATATCCTAGTTCGTCAGCCTCATCTGCTAATTTTTTTATTGCTTTAATGTCTAAATACTCCTTTACATGATCTCCTTTAGGAGAATTGGTAAAACAGTACTTACATCTTAAATTACAAGCATTATTGAAGTTTAAATCAATTCCTCTAGTTTTAGTTCCCACTTTTCCGTCGTTTTTTTGAACGTAATCGTAAAAGTTTCTCAGTTTTTCAACTAGCCTAGGTTTATTTAATAATGATGATGCTATTGGCATTTTATTTTACATTATATTTTTTAATTTCATCAGGCAATATCAGGTTAAATTCAGCTTTACAAGCTATCTGTTTTTCAATCAACCCTGTGCCCTCACAATTAGCAATTCCTCTATTAAATTTATTAACCTTAGTTTCAATGTATAGTCTTGTATTAGGAGTTATTTTTTTTAAGAATTTAAGATTATTTGCACCAGTTAGATAAACTACTTTGCCTTTATTGCCTGGTAGACTTAATATTGACAAAGCCGACATTTGTACCAGCGACTCGATTTGAAGCATTCCAGGAACATTTGGATCGTTTTTCCAATGAACTTTAAAAAACCATTCATCAGATTTGAAATCTTTATAACCTTTAGCGCTTTTTCCAGGAACTACTTCTGATGCATAATCTATCATCAGGTATGGCTCTCGATTTTGTTGATAATCATAAATCTTCTTTTTATCTAAAACTAAAGTATTCATTGTATTTCTACTCCACGAGATAAAATTGTAGGAATGTTATAGCCATCCCACATTAGACCAATGTTAAGTGACTGACCAATCGGTACAATTCTATCTATCCCCTTCAAATTATTTTTAAATACAAAATCTTTTAATTTATTTTTATCTATGCCAAAATATGTAAGTGTTTGATACTTGTTATTTACAAACTCTTTTACTTTATCAATATTTTTCGTTTCATATTCGAAGAAAAGCCCCCACTTTCCTCTAATACTATCATTGTCTTTAGTTAATTCTTTTATCTTTATCTTATAAATAAAATTTTCAAATGTTTGCACGCTTATTATATTTTTTAAATTTAAAATATATTTACATAAATCGTTATATTTTTCTGATGGTGCTGAATCGGTTAAGTTGTATTTTAATTTGACTAAGTTATAAACACTTTTCCAAAATCTCTCTCTACTTTTAATATCTTTTTTTCCTGTCCAAATGATTAAATGTGGTGATGAGCATGCGTTTTGATCTACTAAAAATGTATCATTATAAAATTTTTGAGCTAAATTTTTTAACTCTAGATCTTTTAATTTTGAAACTTTAGATTGATCAATTACACAGAAAGAATACCTATCAGCAAAAGCAATATCTAAATTTTTTTCATGAGTTTTAAATGATTTTAAATCATTTATAGTTTTATCCCCGCCCCAAATTAATCTTGCATCACATACCATGGAAAATTTTTTGGTAATCACGTCATCGTTGTTATATCTTATTATCGTTATTTTTTTTTCTATAAAAGATTTTTTTTTTTTGAAAATCTTACGAAATATGTTGCAAATTATTTTAATTTGATCAAAGTTTTTTGATGGGACTTTAACAATATTTGAATTACCTGACAATAAACCAAAAATTAATGAGTAAGCAAAATTAGTAGGAATATTTGATGGTGCAATATGAAACACTAGTCCTAAACCAATCCTATTTGAACTACTTAAAAAATTTTGTTTCATTTTTAAAATATTCTTTTTACGACACCAGAATGATAAAGCTTTTAAATCTGGATAATTTCTTACAATCTTTTCTGTGTTTAGTTCTTTTGAAAAAATATTTAAAAAACTAATTACTTGACTAGAAAATGGTTCAAAAGGTTTTAAACAATATGAAGAGCTTCCGACTAAAAAATTTACATTATTCATTGAATTCATTGTACGTCACTGCATCCTCTAGTTTCAGATTTGGCTACTCTACCATGCACTAAAAAACTTTTTTTCCCATAACATAATTTACAATTATTTTTTACTATAGAACCAATATCTTCTGTTAGAATACTGTGTCCGGGATAACTTGTTGGTAATAGTGATAGAAGTTGAATAAACCCTCTTTTGCCTTCATTTAAAATTTCAAAGTTGTTACCTCTAACTAAAATGTTTGAATATTCACTTGTTGCAAAATTTCCACAATTTTCACATTCTAAGAAAATGGAGCCAGTTTGTTCAATCAAGCCATAATAGTTAATTATTTTTAAAAAATTCAGCTTTTTTGATAATTTTATCTTAAACATTTTATTATTAATTTTTTTGCTTTCCATCTTTTTCCAACCACCCCCATGCAACAAATAACCATTCCGAAAATCAAACCCTAATTTATTAATTTCCAGTTTCTCTATTAAATTTTCATATATCTGACTAGTGAAGCCAAAAACTAAAAATTTTTTATGACCAAACTTGATTAAAAAATCTTTTAAACCTTGATAATCTATTTCATTGTTTTCATTTAAAAGATAATGATGGTTTTTGCCAAAAATTGAAAAGCCTACAATTGCGGCGATTTTTGCGTTAAACTCATTTTTATTGTATTTTATCTTTTTATCTACAATCAACATAGGTAATCTTTCTTTTCCTAAAAACTTAGACATAATGTTATTTAATGCTTTTGATTGATTTTGTGCATTTAATTTATCTAAAAAAATCTTTGATACATTTCCAGAAGTTCCTGAGGAATGCAAAATCTTAAAAACTTCTGAGTTTGAAATACTTTTAAGATTTAAATCTTTAAATAAGTTAATAGGTAAAAAAGGAACATTTTCTAATTTATAAATTTTTTTTGAGTATAAAAAATCTATAATTTTTTTATATTCTTTAGATCTTGAATAATGAAATTTCGTTAAAGCAATAATATCTTTTTCAAAGTTTCTATTTTTTTTCATTTAAATTAATTGATTTAAAGTTTTTGGAAAAATTTTGTTCTACTGAAATAAAATTTTTATTGATTCCTAAATTTTGGCTTAATATATTCTTTGATATTTCTGCAAATTCTAAATTATCAATATTTAATTTGATTTTTTTGTCCTCCATTTTGCATTTACAATTAATATCATTTTTCTTTAACAAATTTTCAATATCATCCATATTAATTCTAATTCCAAAAATCTTTATAATTCTTTTTTTTCTTCCAACAATATAAAGAAAACCATCCTTGTCTTTAAAGGCAAGATCACCTGTAAATAATTTTTTTTTATTTATGTCTTTTTTAGACAGATCTTTAATATTTTTTGCGTATCCTAAACATACATTTTCACCTTTCAAACAAACTTCTCCGGTCATATTATCTTTTTTTATCTCAGCACCCTTTTTATCAATTATTTTTATCTTTGTTCCTTTAAGGGGTTTACCTACACTATCTTTTTTTTTTTTGAAATATTTCCATTGTAAAATAGAAATTCTTGGACTTGCTTCAGTTTGTCCATACATTTTAAAAAATTTAATTTTCTTAGCTTCACATACTTGTTCTAAATAGTTTAATGTGTCTAAGTCTAGTTTTCCTCCTGCTTGAGAAATATACTTTATTGATGATAGATTTTGGTTTTCGAACTTCAATCTTTTCAAATATTCAAAAAGATCTGGAACTCCGCCAAAAGAATCAACTTTCTTATCTTTAATGATATTCCAAAAAATTTTTTCAAATATTGTACGATTATTTAAAATTATTTTAGCTCCACAAAGTAAATGTGTATTTAAAATTGAAAGACCATATGAATATCCCATTGGCATTGATGTAATTGTTGTATGGTTTTTTTTAATTTTGAGCTCTCTAATAATATTTTTTGAATTAGATAGTAAATTTTTCTTAGATAATCTGACAAATTTAGGATTTTGGGTGGTTCCTGATGTTGGTAGCAATAAATAATTTATATAATTAATTTTATTTCTTAATTTTAATCTTGAAACATAAAAATTATATGATTTGAATTTTTGTTTTATATTAAAAGAGCTAAAATTAATTTCTTGTGGAGCAAAAATATAACTCGGTTTGTATATTTTGATTATCTTATTAATAAACTCAACTTTAAAAGATCTGTCTACCAATAAAGTTACAACTTTATTAGAATTCAAAAATGTTAAATATCCAACTATAGACTCTAAGTTATTACCACATATCAAAAGGCAGATATTCTTCTCTGAAATATTATTTTTTAATTCGTTAGATAAATCTGATAGATCTTTATATGAGTATTTCCCATAATGTTCGTCTTCCACAGCTATTTTATTGCCAAATTTATGGATATTTTTAAACATCTAAAACCTAGATCAACCAAGGAGATTTTTTTTTCTTTTTTTTAAATATTTCTTCTAAAAATTTTTTTTCTCTTAATGTATCCATACATTGCCAAAAACCATGATGTTTAAAGCCACATAATTGTTTCATCTTAGATAATTTTTCTAAGGGTTCTCTTTCCAACATTATCTTGTCATTTTTAATCAGTTTAAAGATTTTGCTGTTAAAAACAAAAAATCCTCCGTTAATCCAGCTTGAGGAGATTTGTGGTTTTTCTTTAAATTGTTTAATAAGATTGTTTATTATTTTTACCTCACCAAATCTCACCGGTGGTCGCACTATTGTCATTGTAGCTATTTTTTTATCTTTTAAATGAAAATTTACTAATTTATTAATATTTTGACCAGATAAGCCATCACCATAGGTCAACATAAAGTTTTCATTATCTTTAAAATATTTTTTTAATCTTAAAAGTCTTCCTCCTGTAAGAGTTTTAGCCCCAGTATTAATTAAGTGAAATTTTGATTTTGACTTTAATTTGGAAAAATATTTCTTAATTACATACCCCTTATAACCCAAAGCTAAGAAAAATTCGTTAAAACCATATTTTTCGTAAGACTTTATAATATGCATTAAAATCGGCATATTCCCAATTTTAACCATTGGTTTTGGTTTTAATTTTGTTTCTTCGGACAACCTTGAACCAAGACCTCCACATAAAATAACAATTTTCATTAATTCTTATTTTTTAAAAATCTTCGAATAGTTTGATGGATATAATCTAGATTTTTTTTATTAAGTCCTTGATGACAACCGATAAGCAATCCATTTTTCATAATATAATCTGATTCTTTAAATTCATTTATATTATTTCTTTTTGATGTTAAATTTGAAAATCCAGGGTGTCTAAGAATATTTCCGGAAAAAATAGGACGAGTTTGAATATTATTTTTTTCTAAAAAAATTTGCAGTTTTTTTCTGTTAATTGACTTACTTCTTAAGATTATCGGATACGCTAGAAAATTAGTCTTTATGTTTTTAAAAACTTTAGGAACAATAAAATATTTACTATATTTATTAAAAAATAATTTATGTTTATTAAAATTACTATTTCTTATTTTCACAAATGATTTAAATTTTTTTAATTGTTCTAAACCAAAAGCTGCACCGACTTCAGAGGGTTCAAAATTATATCCTGCTTCTGAAAATATGAATTTTTTATCATACGAGATGCCTTTCAATTTTACACCTAATCGTTTTTTAATATTCTCTGAGTCACTTAATAGCGACGACATTCTTCCCCAGCTCCTTAAAACTTTTGCTTTTTCAAAATATTTTTTATCATTAGTTAAGAAACAGCCACCATTACCTGCACAGCTGATAATATGGGAACCATAAAAACTTGTAATTGAAATATCACTAAAAAAACCAGTAGTTCTTGATCCGATTTTAGCACCCAGTGTATCAGCCGAGTCCTCAATAATTTTAAGTTTATATTTTTTTGCAATTTTTTTTATTTTTGGCCAATTAGGAACATTTCCGATTAAATTTGGAATTAATAAACATTTTGTTTTTGAAGTAATTTTTTTTTCTATTTTATCTTCATCAATTTGAAGTGTCTCTTTTTTACAATCTACAAATATTGGTACTAAATTACTAAGAACTATTGATGAAACTGCAGTTCCAAAATTTAAGCAAGGGGTTATTACTTCACTTGATATAGGGAGGTTCATTACTTTAAAAGCTAAAGTTAAAGCAGAGGAACCAGAGTTAACCATTAAACCATATTTTTTTGAAAAATGATTAGAAATCTTTTTTTCAAAAATTTGAACTGATTTACCCATCTGAGTAGAATTTCTTAATACTTTATTTACAGCAAAAATTTCTTTTTTGTTGTAGACGTTTTTCCCGTATGTAATTTTATTTTTCATCATTTTAAATGTATGAACTAATTTTCCACAATTTCTTTTTGTTAGCTATATAATTCTGGTCGTTATTATCTGTTATCTTGTTAAAAATTAATTTACCTCTTGACTCATATTTTTTCCAAATTTCTCTTGCAAACTGTTTTACTGATTTTTTCTTACCTGTAGCGAAATCCCAACTTTGTGGAAAATTCTTACTCCTAAATTGAAAATTTAACGCTTCTAGTAATGATATTATAACATTATCTATATAACAAAAATCTCTAATTTGGTCGCCTTTAGTCATGTAAAAATTTTTATTCTTTTTTGCGGCATTGATTAGTGAAGGCCATAATCTGTCTTTATGTTCATTTTTACCATAAACATGAAACAATCTAAGAACTCTACACTTAACTTTATTTTTTTTTGCTATTTCTAAGCTCTTTTTAGTAAAAATATATTTACTTAAAGCATAATTATAAAAAGGCATTTTTCTTTTTTTTTTTACTTCTTTTCCTTGATCAGGAAAATTCTTAATTTTTTTTTCAAAGCAGGACCCAATCAAAATCCATTTTGAACATTTATATTTTACACAGTTTTCTAAAAGTCTTAAAGATGCTCGAACGTTGAAGTTATAACATTTTTTGAAAGAAGCATATTTATTATAAACACCTTCCGAAGCTAAATGGACCAGAACATCACATTGCTTCAATTGTTGCCAGTTGTTGTCTATACGGCCACGTAGCCAAAATAAATTTTTTCTTTTTGAATTTTTCCTACGTCTGCTAATTGCATAAATTTTATGATTTTGTTTTAAAGCATAATTTATAAAATTTGCCCCTAGATATCCTGTGCCTCCTGTTAAAAATATTTTCATAAATTCATTTAATGAAAAATTTTTTTAAATATATATCTTAGAGGTGAAAGGTAAAAATTCGGAAAAATCAAATTTTTAATTATATGAGGAAATATTTTTATATAATTTAATCCTCCCTTTTTACCTTTTAATGTTGTTTTTACAAGTAGTGGAATGAAATTTCTTAAAGAGTAATTTTTACAATAAAAATATTTTTTAAAAGAAAGTCCAGATTTAAAATAACAGTCTATTGCTTCGGGAATTCTGACTAATTCAATGAAAGAATATAGATTAACCCATTCTCTCTCACCGCTTAGATTAACAGATAAAGGATCGGATTTAATAAAACATTTTGATTTAAAAAAACTATTTGCAAAAATAGTAATATGAGGACAAGTATTTTGAAATGTTGAAAAGGTTCTTTTATCATTTAAATCTTTTTGATTGATATAAGAAACACCACTATTCCATTTATCCCTCTTAAATATTGATAAATACAGACCAAGTAAAAAATCAAAAGAAATTTTTGGGTCAATTAATTGATCAAATGAAACAATCTGATCTTTATTTGCTAATGAAAATTTTTTCATATCGCTTGGTAAGTTCTTTGTCTCGAATGGTTGTCTATATTTAAATACTTCACTTGATTTTAAATTGTATGAGTTGATAAAGAAAAAATCTAAGTTTCCATATTTTTCTAAAAGTCTCTCTAATTCGGATAGAGAATTAGACAAAATTAAATCATCGTTTCCTAAAATCCAAACAAATTTACCTGATGCCATTGCTACACTCTCGATAATATTTCTACCAAGGCCAAAATTTTCACTATTTTTTTTAAATTTTATATTTAAATTTTTACTATACTCTAAAATTATATCTTCAATATTTTCATCAGAACAATTATCAGATATACAAACTTCAAAAGATAGTTTTGAAATTTTTTTTGAAATTAAAATTGAATTTAAACAATTTTTTAAACAATTTTTTCTATTATAATTTGGGATACAGATCGATAGCAACATTATAGATTGATTCTAAAAATTTTTAAATTTGGATCTAGATAAAAATACGATAACATTACCACTATCATCATCTTGTTCTTTAAAGTTTAAAAAAGTTTTACAGAAATTAAAATTTTTAAAATTATTGAAGAAAAAATCTCTTTTAAAATAATAGGTATGAGGAGGTTGAA
>MDSW01215085.1_pt1 | contig 18155 bp, 29 predicted proteins | sample 811171 | NCBI WGS metagenome assembly MDSW01 (sample SAMN05326641, study PRJNA326480) | marine metagenome | isolation source: seawater | place: Atlantic Ocean: North West | collected 2012
GAATCGCCATGATATCTGGATAAGAAGTGAAATTTTTGGGTGTGTAGTCAAATGTCACATCGTAGTCTACATCAAAAATGTATTCTTTGCCAAATCGATTATACTATTGTGAACAATTAATTCCTTTTTAACACATTTTGTCAATTTCTCGTACCCTGAGTCACGTAAATGCACTCCGTCTAATTGAAAATCGCTTGACGAGAACAAATCTTTCGTTGATATTGTCTTCGAGGTGTCTCCACGAGATTTAATATATTCATCAATAGTATCAAGAGTATTTTGTAGATGTGGATATGCAGAAAATTCTTGTAAAAAAGGACTTGGAATGATGTTGATATATAAAATCGGACACTTGATGCATTTCAAGACATTTATGGTATTAGTAGAAATATCTTTCGGGTCGATTTCTTGAAAGAAATCATTGGAGCCGCAATAAAAACAAACTTGTCTAGCTTCAAGTGTCTCTAGTTTTGTTCTATTTTGAAGTTGAATCAAATCATCAACTCTTAGGGAATCTCTACCCATATTAATTACCTTGCCTACATCTTGCAAGTCTTGAAGAGGCCATCGTCTTACAATTGAACCACCTAAAAACACGGTTGTATTTTTATCCATGTTCACATATTCATCTGAATCTGGGATTGTAAGGATTTGAGAGGGAGAGGAATAATGATTGAGTATTCTCTTAACAAGGGCACTAATTTTATACATGCCTGGTCCTTTTTGCAAGGGATTTTTTATTTTTTTTCTGCGCTTCTGCGCTTAAGCACGTGAAATAAAAACACAATCCGGGGGTGAAAAAAACAAGGTCGGATTTTTCATAAACTTAGGCACGTGAAATAAAAACATCACAATTTATGGCTTGATATGTCTTTTGACATCGTCAACTGACATACTATCTCGATGCAAGACAACGAAACCACTAATGCGCCATTTTTGTGCTTCATGCGATCTGTCGTCTGCAAAATTAGGATTTTTGTCATTGGATTGCAATGTGTAATAGACGAGAGGATTTACTACATCATCTTTTTCAATTGTAAAAAATGTCATCGGTGAGAGCAAGCGAATGCGTTTCATTTGTGTTTTCATCGAACTTGGAGTCCAGTCATCAATTGGTAAAATGATTGCAATGAGATTATCAAAGGCCTTAAAGAACATTTGCGATTTTTCTGGCCAGTCTTCACCATATCTCTCCCTGTAATAGATTGGATTTTGGAGCCAAAAGTAGTCCAATGCTATAATTGTAGGTTCAAGTGATGGGTCTGTGTCTAATATCTTTATAATTTTCTTTATGCCTCGTTTGGTTGCGAAATTCGCCGATATATGTCCGTACGAGTTCTGGTAACCAGAAAGGTCTACGGAACAAACACTCCAATTGTCTCGCAAGAATGCATTAATACGATTAGTATCGGATTCTATTTTTTTCGACTCACTATAATGCATGGCAAGTAACATGATTTTGCGTTCACCATTACCAATATATAACTCAGGCTCTCTTTGCGGTTTGTCTCGGCCATGATATAGAATTGCAAGTCTATATTCCGACTTCCACATTTGCTAAACCACAATAACTTTTTTTTCGTTTTGCAGTGGAAAAAAAAATTGAAATTTGGATGTGATGCATACAAGACAAAACAAGATAATGATGAGTTTTGACTTTTTCCATCATGAATTGCGAAAATATCCAAAGCATGTCGCATTTCTTTTTGATGGCAACAAATTGATTGCTGTATCTACAAATGCGTGGGGTAAACATGCAGAAATGGGATTGCTTCCCTATCTTCAGCGCGAACGTCATCAAACAATGTATGTGAAACGGATAAGCGACACGACTTGTATGTCAAGACCTTGTGTAAGATGTTCAATGTCTTTGAGACATTTGGCGCCTAAATTGAGAGTATTTTATACAGATAAAAATGGACAATGGGTGGAAGATGTTCAACTAGACTCTACACATACAAGTAGAAAAGATATCGGACAAGCATCTATTGGTTATCGAGTTCGTCATATGCGAGGCAAGTGCAAGAATATAAAGTCTTAATATTTGGAGGCTCTTTCTTAGTTACCCTCGTGCAAAGCCGAATCTCGGCAACGGACTTTTTCTGTGCTTTTCTTCCAAACTTTTAATACGCTCAGTATTTCCTTGAATGTTTTTCGTATTTTCCATAACTGTTTCTGGAACGAAAGTTGCAAAATCTTCATCAGAGGATAGTGATATCTCTTCTACAGATGGTAGTGCAGAAGGTGATTGGATGGGATCCTGATCGACAATTTTTGCTTCTTTTTGTACAAGTCGAGTGCAATTATATTTATGATCTTTTTTGTTGTATCTACTGTTCATACTTGTGCAAACATAAATGTAATTTTCATATTGCAAGTTGACATGATCTGCAACCATGGTGTTTTTCTCACCTATTTTACAATCGGAATAATCAGACTGCTCGAGTTGATTCATATTCGTGATATGACAATGGAAAGTCATATCTTGTTTCAAGATATCGTCTTGACTGTCAGAACCTATACGGATTGGGTTGACTCGTTGATAGCATGTACCATCATCTGTACATTGTTTGAAAAAATCGGACGATGTCATTTGATGTATTCATCAAAAAAAAATGAGTCATATAAAGAGACTTTTTAAGCAAAACACACCCTTAATTAATATTTCGCGTGACAAAATTGCAACCTAACGATCACCAACCGTGTTCACGTTTTACACGATCAAACGCTTCTTTTGCCTCCCACATCGAATACTCTGTTAAAGGAAAAGGATGATGATTTGATCCAAAATCCACCCGACCTTGTCCTTGAATGATGCAATCGTGGTGTATAAAAGTCAAAACATCCTCCATCGTCATTGAGGTAGACCAACCATTGTTTGTCAATATTTCGGTGCAAATAGAACCACCAATAGTAACGTGACCAGTGTGAAACTTGAAACGAGGACGCACAACTCTTACAAATGGAGGTAATGTTGGGTATCGTGTTGGAAACTGAAATTCAAGTTGAATTCCTGGATCTGTATTTGCAAGAGATGCGTAACGTTCTAAATCATCAAATAATTCGGGGGCATCTTCCAAGAACACAGCACTTGGTAAAAACACGGACCATAGAAACGCATTTTTCTCATCAACCAATTGAGCAGTGTATCGTTCTTCATTTATGACTGCTTGCATCTGCCTCACAACGACACGAGTTGAACCATTTGCAACACGTTTGCTCATTTTCGAAAAAAATTTGTTCGAGAAATAATTTTTTTATCGATGCCGGCAAATTGTGAGTCTGTACCTAAACGTTTCTATGACCTTATTCATGTTGTGCAGCTCAAAGATGTCATGACATCTCGAGAGCTTCAAAATCTTGAGCAGGAAGCTAGCAAGATGCAGTGGAACAAGGAAGTACCGGGTGGTTTCATACACAATACCCCGCAACGTCTGGTAAATTCTTTTGGCGACGGCTCTGGTTATAATGCATCTTCCACATCTATCGGCAAGTCATGGGATGATGCATATTGGACAGCTGCTGTGCATCAGTCCGATGTTACTTTAGTGACAGCCACTGAGAAAATTCCGATGTGGCTACAGTCACTTGGCATCAAATGTCGCGAGATTGCTGAAAGCAAATACAGTATCAAGATGTCGGATCACAGCTTCAACTTAGCTGTATGCAATCAGTATATTACATCAACTCATGAAATAGCAGCGCATACTGACGATAACGAGTGGTATGTCAAGGATTTGAGCGATGGACCTATGTTTGCTTCCTTGACACTATATCCCGACTCGCAACCCGTTGACGAAGACGAATATGCTCGTTTCGAAGTGCTTATTGACAAAAAGTGGGTTCAGCTGTGTCTTCCACACGCTTCGGTGCTATTCATGCCATCATGCGTCCCACATCGTGTACGTCCTCCTTTGAAAAACCAAAGGATGCACAAACGTATGAATGTGACGCTACGTTCTGTGCCGTCTGTGGAGATTGATCCTTTCAACTCTTTGCGTGGTGTATCAAATCATGCTCGTTACTATCGACTTCCAAGACAAATGAATATTGCACAAGATAAACCGTTGGACGGCTTTGTCGAGTCATTACGCAATGCGTTCACGACATGCATTGCAAACAATGACAGCAAATTGAACTTTCGAATCGTTCGACTCTCGAAGACTTCAAAGGAGCGCAAGAAGTATCGCGCAGAATTGACATCTCGAATGAAGCGGGCAAAATGTTTGACATCTTGTTTGAGAGGTAATGTTGTGAATGAACTCATGTGTGATGTGTTGTCCGTGTGTACATAATTGAAGAAATTAATCCACGATAATTTTTCAGTTACACTACTTCTTTGAACAAGTTATACAATCCTCGATTTCCCTGCAATTACAATGTTGAAAGTAAAAATCCCTATAATAATTACGATGAAGACACGCGGAAGTATTTCTTTCTTTGATCTTCAACCAAACAATTTCTATGGCATAGCTGTTATTACAGCGATGTGCAGTTTCTCCATATGTGAAATACATGGTATCATAATTTTTTTTATAGTGTGAGGATATATCATGAAATAATGATTCACACCATTTATCATTACAACTCATATTTAAAGATAATGCAGCATCATGATGTGAACGGAATCCAATCATTTTTCCAGTAAACATACGAATGCCGGAATTTGGAGTCAAATATGTCCAATACACATCGGTAGTCGTACCTTTCCCTCGTTTCTTAGAATGACAATGTGAAACTTCAACCCAAGTATCATCTTGGGGCAACGTCAATTTGTGATGTATAAATGCTGAATTTTTAGGATCCCACTGAGATCTAAACCCACTCCTATCAGTATACACAGTTCCTGTTACGAATTGATTGCATGGAACAACGTGCTTTTGGGTTATATTATGCAGCAACATTTGGAATATACAATATTTTTTTAACAATTCTAGTCGTAGATTCTAAGTTAATGGGTCCTCAATGTTCTTTCTATACTTTGATGTGCATAGTATAGTGCGTTGAAACAACCAAGTGAGATTTGAATTACTATAGCGATGATTGGTGCAGTGCATACACCAGAAATCGTATTTTGAAGAAGAACCATCGAAGAGAGAATTATACCAGGACATCTGAACAAGACATTTACAAACGCAGAAAAGCGCGGTTCATCTATCGTAAGAAACATCCCACATTTATGCAAAATAAGTACAAGATATATGAGAAAGCCAGGTAATCCGCATATGAAAAAAAGATTGCAATTGCCTATGATTCCCCAATCAAATATGTAGCCTGGTAGAGGTAAAAATGTTACAAATAGCATATTTTTCACTAAACTTGATGATAACAATATACCAGATCCTCCTGTAAACCATGGAGGTTTATTGTTAATGTCATATAAATTACCATAAGCAATGGAAAGACTGTTATTTTTTAAGTAATCTAACTTATAAATATTTTTTACCTTTTGTATTTGTTGTTACCGTATCTTTTGTATTTTGTGCTTGATAGATTTAGGTTATTTCATTCGTTTTCCCGCCGGACATATAGATCATATATGTCAAAATTTTTTCTAGATTCTGATATAGGGAATTGCATTCTATAGAACAAGATTGAGCTCTATTAAAATGTTGAAACATATAATCAAAATTATCAATTCTCTTCTTCAAGTATCGGTGCCATTCTATCATGAAATATGTTTTAAACTTTTGAAACACACCTGAAAGTAAAAGTTGAGGGATAAGAGTATATTCGTAACCTTCTATATCCATACGAATTAAAATAGGGGTTTTTTCGTCAATTCCAACCAAATATTGTTCAAGAAAAGATGATAATTTAATTGTATTTGCCTTACGAGTATGTAGTGATCTTTCAACATATATTGATGAACCAACATTATTGTCACTACTATCAATACTTAAATTGACAAATGTTTCATCTGTTGCAACGACTGCTGTATTTGTGTGAATGTTCAAGTCTGAAACATTGTTTAGAAAATGTTTTTCAATTTTTTTCAATTTACTAGTCCATCTTGGATTAGGTTCAAACCCAACAATGCACGCCTCGCTCATTGTAAATTTATAATCATTCAATAACAATGTATTCAATGAATTTTCAGTTTGTCGTGTGATAAACTGCGTAATAGTTTCACCGTCATTTGAACCAATATCTATGTACAAAATACTGCACTTCAAAGCTAGACACATATTCAATAAATAAAACATTTAAATGAAACACATCATTTTTACAATTGCTTTATTTACGCGATATTGTTTATTGTTCTGATTGAACAGTACATAAATTCTATTTGAAGAGAACACTTCCGAGTCTTTGATATGACATAATCAAATTGCAAGATTTACTTCAACAATCCAAAAAAAATATCCCAAACACCATCCACTCAAAGACGACACGACGATGAATAGAGCTTCTTCTTAGCAGTCAGTACCGACATCAAATTAGATACGAAACGATGGACCATAAGCAAGAAAGATTTCCTCGTTCGCAGCAATGTGAGCAGTGGCAATTACCTTTCCTACTGCGTTAAACCTTGAGTTGTTTCGCTTGCCGGTCGGAGCACGGTTGGCTTTTGCAATCTTCGCGTTCGTATTTAGCCCATCGTAATACGCTCCCTTCACATACAATGTGTGTGTAGTCTTTTTATTTGGATAACGCGCAAGAAACTGCTCTTTTGAAAGTTTTTGCGTATTTAGCGTGTAATCGTCTATAATGGTTCCCTTCTTGATAGGTATAGTGGTAAACAACCCATCACCCGCACCTAAAATGCTAGATTGTCGGACTTCCATCCTCTCATATTTTATTCGATCTTATGCAATCTGATTGTAATCTGTGAAATTATGGTAATTGGATGTTGACAAGTATTTCAACTTGCTTTCTTATATTGTATTCGTCGCATTTCTTCCACAATTGTTCGATTCCGTTTGAACATATTGCGTGTTTGGCATTTGTGAACTCGGTCATTCCTGGTTTCAATTCAGGTAAATGTTTGTTCCAAAACTTTAGGTTGTTTGTATATGTCAATATAAGTTCATCTCTAGTATATTGTTTTTCTGTATCTGATAGACTATTTTCGCCAAATTCGGCAACATATAAACGTTTCATACTTGTCTTAGCTCGCTTCATATTTTGGGCCGAAATGGTAACACTTGTCATTTTTTTTTCGTACGCAGAAAAAATTTTAACGATGCGAATACTATTTTTCATTTTAGAGATTTGTCAATTTATCAAAAGTTATTGGAAATCGGTATGTTTCGGAGCTATGTTACAAATATTCATGAATATCCGGCCTGTATTCGCATAATGACCGTAGCAGTAATTACACATACATATTTTACCACTATATTATGTAAATAATTAAGGATTTGTCAAGCACAATTGGGAACACTTGTGGATTTTTTTAGCACCTAAAACGATTCAACCGTCGTGGAATATAATTTTTTTTTCGTAAACAATCACAATGTTAAGCGGATATTGCGACGTCACTGGGTGGGAAAATGATGGGGGAAATTGCGATACTGGTACTAAAGGATTTTGGAATTTGAAATATACACATATCGAAAACTGGGATAAAGCCTTTAAAACTTGTCTAAAATTATGTTCCTTGTGCAATCAGTGCAATTACATTTCATTCTCAATAATTCATAAAGATTGTTCATGGTTTAAATCGTGTGATACTATACACAATACGGTGCATGGATTCAGAACATTCAATACTACCAATTTTACGAAAATAACCTCTAATATGTCGCACATGAAACCTCTCATATTTGTGAAAACGCATAAGACGGGCGGTACTACAGTTGCAAATATACTACTTCGTATTGGTATAACGCTTGGACTGTCATGTGTTCCGCCAATAAACGGTGATTCGGGTTTGGGATGTCCGCATAAACTATTTCCCAATGTAAATATCATGAAATCCGCAAACCTATTCGCGCAACATGTTACATATGACCCCAAGCTATTGTCAATGACTTCGAATCCACCTTTATTAATTACAATATTGAGAAATCCAGTAAGTCAAGCTATAAGTGCATTCCGTTATTCTAGATGGCAACATATTTTAAATCAATTTGGAAGTACAGATTGGAATGATCATATCAATCGATTGAATCGTTCAGACATTCATAATACATCGTGTTATTACATGAACTCTCAATCACATGACTTGGGATTTTATAATAACATTCTGAAATGTTCACCTTTTGAGTGGGTTCAAAAAATAATTCGTTCTTTTGACTTAATAATGATAACAGAATATTTTAAAGAATCACTCATTCTTTGTAAAACTCTTTTGAATAATGCAGGATGGAATGTTAAATTTAAAGATCTCGCATATTTAGTGCAAAACAAAGAACATAACATAATTTCAAAATACGCTTATAAACAAATGTCGGATTCATTGAAATACTCAAAAAGTATAAACATTGATTTATTGTTGTATGAAAAAGCGCACAATAAATTTCGAAATTTATGGAATCGTGATAAAGCGAGGAATGAAAAACAATTAAAAAAAGTTTTAATTTGCGAAAATACAGAATGTCGTCAGGATAACATCGAATTGATGCGATTGTGTTCGTATTAACAATTATTAAAGCGTTTTCAATTATTGGATTGCGGTTGTATACATTGACCATTAACAATAAGGACGTAAAAAAAATGAAAAAGATTGTACCTACACTTTGGGGTCGTTGGTGCTTACCATCCTTCAATAAAAATTGTAATCAACTTTTGAAGGGGGCATTGGCAGATAAAGATAACAGTTTATGTGATGGGAAATCAATATCACAGTACACGTCAGAGAAAAAAGAAGATGTGTGTCCATGGGAAAATCCTACTATTTTGGTACTCATAAATTCTTACGGCATGTAAAAAAATCGCATCAGTTTTGTAAAAATATCTTTACGATGATAAGAATGAAGAAGAACGACACTGTCATTGTTACAAATCTAGACAATACAATTCATGAAGCAAAAATTACAAGTGTGGATAAAGGAATCGCAAATTTGAAGTATACAAACGGGAAAACAGGAAGATGTGCATTTCGTCATCTGAAACGCAAATATAAGGACAAGGAAAGGTGTGAAAAATCAATTCAAAAAGAACAAAAGTACAAGAAAGCTTATGAAAAGATTGGACAGATGAAGGTTTCTTTTGGAAAATACAAGGAGAAAAATATGAAATTCAGTGATCTTTTAAAAAAGGATCAGGATTATTGTCGTGTACTTGTGAAAATGAATTATAATATTCCTGAAGACTTTAAAAAGTATGTGTGTTATAACATGCTGTGAAGAGTAATTTTTTGTATGTATTTAAATGATTCATCTACTGACTATAGGAGCTCTGTTAACACCAATACGTTTGTATAGTACGAATTGGAGAAATTCAGATGATATATTAGTGAAACAAGTTATTTATGACCCAATACTAAGATTAAAAGAATTTAGACCGTCCGAACACAATGATATGACAAATTTACCAAAAGGATTTGTATATGACGCGAAACTTGAAAATGACACGATCGTATATTATTCTCGTAATAAAACACTTTAAATCACACACCCTCGCGTGTCAAAAAGAAATAACGGATGTAGCGTATCTGGAGTATGTTCACAAACATGTTCTAGCTGGCGTCGCTCTCGACATCGAACACATTGTATATCTTTGCGAGTTCGGTTGACAAACATAAACGGAATCCATGCTAAAGGTTGATCATAGCAATTTTTGTTGAGAAACTCTACGATTTCAGTACATGTTGCCGCTGGATATCTTGTCCACTCCGGTAAATTTATTGATTCGTACGCATATATTATATGTAAAATTAGAAATATGCACCGCATGTCCACCTTTTTTTAACTTTATTTTTTAATTTTGAAACGATCTAATCACGGTGTGTGAAGAGATTTAAATTGATCTCTTTTTTTGTTTCTTTTCTTCGTCTTTTGGTTCGACGATGACTGGAATATTGCCACTTTCATCATAAGCATTTTTTTCGTGAACTTCGAATACACGATACACAGTACCACTAGGTGTCGTCCAGGTGTGCTTCTTCTTCATTTAGAAGACCGAACGAAAAAAGAGAAAAACTCTGAACGAAAGCGAATGAAATCCTATAATCGAGTAAATTGTGATTTTACATCTGTTGTTTCTGATATTACAGTATTTGCTTTGTTAATTTTGTTTCGAGATCGTAAAGCAAAATTTTTCTGATCAGAGGCAGCGTAACTTATCTTTTCTTTTTTGACGACTTGTTTGATGAAATGAGTGTGATATACTTTACGAGTCACATCCATGATAAGAACATAGCGATCGTATGTTTGATAAGTCTTGTAATTCTTGGGTAACATACTTATGATTTCTGAAAGTTTCACTGTTTGTTCTTTGATTGGAAATTGCATTTCTTTTCTGTATATCTCACAGAAATGTTCTACCAAATTCTGTATATTTTCATTTCTTCTTCCTGTTAAAATTAAATTGTCAACGCTTGCAATATATTGACTTCCGTTTTCATGTCTGAACATACCTGACAAAGCTAAGTCCATTTTTATTTGAAACGCATAATATTTCTAAGAAAACTACCGAGTTAGAAATGCGAAATATTATTTACTGCGTATACTAGATCGTATATAATGTATATTCCGAAACAACCAAGAGGTAAAGGAATATGTTGGTTTCCGTCTGCTATCTATTTGATACACGATATTGGATTGAATGATGTTGAGAATATTGAACAACAACAACTCCTCAACAGCTTAAATGTTCTGTGTGATAGCCGTTTTCTTAAGAAAATTGATTTTAGAAAGAAACACAAATTCAATTACCCATCGAACAACATTCAACACCAACTTGTGGTAGTAAATGCTCTTAAGAATCAAGATTGGAAAATTACCGATTTATACAGAAAGTCTATGACGACTGAAACATCTTTACTGTATGTCTTAAAAGCACTGAATGTTGCATGTTCACGGATTTGTTGGTATGAGGACAAAACATGTTGTAAACATTTCTCAAAAAATGCGAATTTTTGCATAGTAAGTCATTACTTTAATCATTTAGATGATATACCATACAAAATTTTATTGCCTACCACATTTGAGCTCACAATTTATACTGATGAACTGCATTCTGTTATACTGAGCAAAAAAAATAATATTTGGTTTTTACTCGATTGCAATTACGGAAAGGGTATTGAAGTCAAAGACTTGAATGCATCTGACTTTTCTTTATCTCTTTGTAATCTTTTACAAGTTGAGTACAATTGTTTTGGAAAGATTTCAATTTACGACCATTGCAAGATAAGAGGATATTGCTTTATCTGCACCCAGATTAACAATTTTAACACGATTTGAGCAAAAATCCTGTAACAAAACCAATCTCAATCAAAGCCGTACTCAGAAATATCCATGATTTTGACGAAAATAAGGCTGTCCATACTAATGGGAATGTTATAGCTAAAGCACTTGGATAAGAACCACGCACAACATTTGCAATTGCTATCGCGACATTAAATACAAGAAACGGTATAGGCATCCAATCTTGTTCAGGAATATTCCAGAATTCTTTCAAATGTATCACAAAACCTAAAGCACTTGCTAATGTCAACCAACTGAACAATATATTCGGACCGATTAAAATGATCGCATCCTGTACAGTGTTTGTATATTTGTATAGTAAAGAAGCACATGATGCAAAAAGACATGCGGATGTGAGAGCATATACTGCGAATTTGGTATTAGCAACAAATAACCATAATGTACAAGAAAGAAGTGACAACATGCAAAAAACACTAGGTAGCAATGGTTGATTCGAGTTCAAGAGTGCGATTCCTGATGCAATTAAGGACACAAAAATCAATCCCCATATCGAGAACGCACCATTTCTTGGTTGAATAGAAGGACGATACGGTTGACTTTTTACTCCGACAAAGTATGATGATACAATGGTCACAACCGTCCCGACAATAACAAGTGATGATCCGGAAATGTTGTCCATTTTTTATTCCTAAATATTTTTTCCAGTCTGAGATAGATCAACACATCCTTGACGGCTATAAAACAAAAATAATTGAAAGTGCACGCAATAACATAACAACACGCATTAACTAAATCAAATTTGTTAATTTTCATCCCAAATCATATGTCATGCTTACATTCAGTCACTGATCAATTGACGAAATATCCTGCATTCACGCCAATAAAGACTATATTAATCATACTTGCATTTTCAGCGAGGAAAAAAGGCATAACGACTTTATCAGATGGAAATGATCAATTCTTCCATGCAATCAAAAATATACATTATTCATTCGATTTGCTTGTCAATATCTACAACGGAAACGCAAAAAGAATGCAACAGTTTTGGTGGTATAAAGACCATAACACTTACAAAACTTACTACATGCGTAGCAAGTCGGATTTATTATTGAAGCTTTTGACGAATCATCCGTTTATATACAATTACAAATACATTTGGTTTATCGATAATGATTTGCAGATACCTAATTCTATCCTTTTGAATTATTTCATTCAAAAAAGTATCGAATATGATGCGGTCATATCTTCTCCTGTATTACAAAATTCGCCGCATGATATTATGCATGGAAACGACGACTGTAAAATATATGTTAGCAATTTCATTGAGATTCAAGCTCCATTTATCAAAATCGAAGCTCTTTACCATATTTTCTCACACTTGTACAATATAGAAGCGAACAGTGATTGGGGATTGGACGATGTTTGGTGCGCTTTTGTGGAAGAAAAAATGAAACATACCAATCCATGTATTCTAGTCAATGTACCATTTATACATCCATTGACACCAATCGCAGCATTTTACGGTGGAATCCGATACGCACAAAAAGATCAAGCATGCATGCGCGAACGGTTTCCACAATATGTTTCCGAACCACGCAGACGAACATGTTTAGAAACTACAGAGCACAACGAGTTTCCTAAATTATCCGTAAATCGTCCTCTGAAATCGGTCTACATCTATGATATTACAGATATAAACAATGACCATAAAGCTTGCAACACAAACTCCAAAAATTTCGCATGGGAATTAGCTCTGCATGATGTAATCAAAAGAACATATAAAGTGGTGACTCATCCAGAAAAAGCGGACTTTTTTTATCTACCTGCATGCTTGTCTATATTATGGGAGAATCATTGGAAATGGGAAGGCACTCGTCTTCTTTCGTGCGTTTATTGCATTAAAAAGTACGAAAATGATTTGATTCAGAGGATGCATACTGTAGGAAAATATCATATCAAACAAGCTCATCTTCATCTAGTTCCTCGTTTAAGATGTCCTCGATATCCTGAAGAAATAGATTGGGTATTCAGAGACATTTATACCACTTTATGGCAATCTTCTATCTTCAAGTATGCTTGTATAGAAACAAAATCACTGTCACCTTCAATGAGAGCATATAATCGCGAATTACATCTTCCATATTACAGTACATTTAAAAAGTCACTGGATACTAAATCTCATAAGATAAGTTTTATTGGGTCAAAATGTTGTCAAAGAACGAATTTTCTTAATAGTTTGGAAGGATTGATTGATCCACTCTTCATGGAGCATTTCAGCGAGAATAAGACAAGAGACGCAAAATTACTTCCAGCAATTGAAAAAAAATTATCATCGTCTTCATATTCACTTCAATTTCATGGCGATACTCCAGAAAGAATCGGAATATATCAATCAATTACCAAGAATTCTATACCTGTATTCATGGATAAAGTTACACCTCCTTTGCATCTTAAAAACTGGAAAAACATTGGCGTTGAACTTTGGAAGAACGATGATAAAAAAAACACGCTATTGAGGTTACCTATGCACACAAATAATACTCACAAAGATGGAGTTTATGTTACATGGTTTACAAAAGAGTTTTTGAAACTCTTTGTGGAAAACATTAATTTTTTATTCACTATTTAGGTTGCCAATAAATTTCGGGTCTGTATGATCGCAGGTAAAAAAACTTCTTGCTTTCGTTGAAAAAAAAATTAAAATGGACCCAAATCTTTTGCTTCACTTTTCAGATCCGAATAATGCAGAAGTTACGAGAAGACTTGAACGACTCCAAAAAAAAGCAATATCTGCTCGCAAAAGGAGACAAACACTGAAAGAGACGCATGATTTAGATGTACATAAATTATCTCGTATGTCCTCGGGCTTGAAATCTGTCGATTGGACATTATCTAAGGAAGAGATCAAACATATAGTAGATTGTCTGATCGAAGTGCTTGATTCTTAACAGTCTCATCATATACTCACAGTTTTTTGAACCTTTCAAGTATACGAGTCATTTCGTCAAGATGAAAATTCTGATCTATATTTTTTTTTACCCTCAGGTATCTTTTTCTTCTTTGGCTTTAGATCAGAGCTTGTCGAGTTGTACCCGTTTTGAACCAGACGATCATAGTCGTCTTACCGATGGAGATCACAACTTCGATGGGGATCAGAGCTTCGCGATTTGCTTTGCACTACCTGATCATAGTTTTTGCACATTAGAGGACGCTCAAAGTCGAAGCAATTTAGCCTTGCTTTCTGCATTCCACTGTTTCATGGTTTGTGTTTTGTTACTTGAATCGGATAAAAAAAAAATCACTTGTTGCTTCCCTAACAATACGGGGTTTGCGATCATCAATACGAGTATCTTTTTTTCAATTGATTGATAAACATTTCTTTGTTTCGGCAATCTGTTTCCTCACATCGTAACTTATCACCGGAATTCGCTCGTTTAGAGATAACTAGAAATGTTGGGAACCCTTTGGTCTTCAATGCAGTTGGTACCTGTGGGTACTTTGAACCATCAATCGACTGTATCTTTACAGGATAATTTTTCTGAATTACAAACTCTTTAGCTTCTTTCCAGGCTGTTTGACTACGCTGACATGGACCACACCATTCTGCATATATCCATAAAAGTTGATCAGTTTCTAAAGATGATTTATTCAAGACATCTATATCTGTGAATGTATTTTTCATTGTACCGCCTCTATATTTTATAGAATGAAGTATTTCGGCAGCTCTGGAAAGTGCTCGCTCCATTTTTTTCACGCAATATTTTTTTCGTCAAATTACTTTTTTTCTTCATAAAAAAGAATGGATTTTTCTTCTTTTGAATACAAGCGAAAGAATGAATTTCAATCTCATATGAGCGATAAAAAACCAAAAGTGTATGACAAAAATCATAACTTTCGCTCTCCCAATATCTTGGTGTTTTGTCCGTCTCGGCAAAATAATATTATGCATGATGTGAAATTTGTTATAGGTGATCCTTCAGGCGAAATCATAGAAAGAAACACATGCTGCTTTACAGAGTTTTTAACAATCTTGGGAATTGCACGGGAAAATGAATGTGTGATTGTGACTTACGATCTGAAAAATATACTTCGTGCGCATCATAGTGCGGAGCGCAACATCTTAAATGAAGCTGTATTTTGCATTCTAGAAGAAAGTTTCATCCGGACAGGTTTGACCAAAATAGATCAAAAAGTCAAATCATCTACATGCGAAGACATATATAATTTACTTTTTGGTGTACAACCCGAAGATGATATTCAAAAATGTGATCTTATTCTAAAATGTTTTATAGGTGGTCGAATAAAAGGGTGGTTTTAATTTTTTTTCTAGCTTATTTCAATGATTTGGCCATCCCGTATAAAAACTGAATTATTATTATACAGAGGTCCCGGAGCAAAAAAGACGGACAATGGTTATCTTAAATGTTATGATGATGCACTGAAAGAATTCTCAATGCATGAGTCATTTTTTAAAGCAGTGCAAAGTGATCTATATTTAAACAACCTTTATCGACTTTGAATTTTCACAAGAAGGTGGTCCATATATGGATTTGGCTCATTTATTACTCAACATACTACAATATGAAGATAAAGTTCCAAATAGCATAGAAGAAACTCCATATTTTACTATTCCGAAAACAACCAATATTATTGAAGAGGTTCTTCCGGAGTTCTTAGATAAACAAATATTAAAGAATTTCGTAGATTTGCAAGACAAATTTGATGATTTTTCAATGACACTTGCATGTTATAGGACTTTGTACGAAAAATATGATCCAGACGATCCGACAAAATATTATATTAAGTGAATTTCACGATTTACAAGCTGGAGGTACAAAATCAATGTCATGTTCCGCTTTCAAATTTTCATAAGCTTTCTGATCTTGTTGTTTTATGTAATTAGATCTCTTTTTTACGAATTCTTTATGTTGATTCCATTCCTTCGTTTTGGGCAAATCTGGATATGTATTTATTATATCACAACTTTCAATATCATGACGTATATTTTTTTCGTCTTCTTTGACTTCTACAGTCAACTTTTGGAGTTCCTCCATTAACAATCAAAACATAAAAAATCCGGTATTGCCTTCATTTAATAAGCTGCGTTTACATTCAAACAAAACAATTTGTGATATGTTAAATGATTAATGTGGATGAATTATCAGATATGATCAAGAATTCACTGTCTAAAATTCAAAATGTCAAGGTTTGTGGAGAAATTGGAAAAATTGTGAAATCATCAAAGCAACATTTGTACTTTGAACTCAAAAGTACAAATGCAATTGTAAGCTGTGTAGCATGGGCTTCTTCTTCTCTACAAATCGAAAGTGGACAGGCAGAGGTTGTTGTGCGAAAAATGGATTTTTATCCACCGTATGGAAAAATTCAAGCAGTTGTTTCGAATGTGGAACAATTAAAAGATGAAACTGCACGTATTGCTGCGCAACGTGCGGATCTGATAAATAGATTACATTCCGAGGGAATTATTAACAGGGGAAAAAATACAATTCCTGATATCATTGGGCATCTTGTAATTATAACTTCGCATAATTCTGCAGCACATTATGATATGAAGCAAGGAGTAGATGCGCGTTGGCCAGGTCTAAATACAACTGTCATCCATACTAGTGTGCAGGGACCAGATTCCTTATTAGAAATTCCCTTAGCATTTCGTAAAGCTATCAGTTTGAATCCCGATGTCATTATTTGTGGAAGAGGTGGAGGTTCGGAAACAGATTTAGAAGCATTCAATGACGAACAGGTGATTCGATCTTTTATCCATGAGAAAATTCCAATTATTTCAGCGATTGGTCACGAGTCAGATCATAGTATTTCTGATCTAGTTGCAGATGTAAGAGCAAAAACACCAACTGCAGCTATAGAGATTGCGATTCGATATACTAAACAGGAATTAAAAGAGAATATAGATTGTAAATATAGAGAATTGTTGAAAACTTTTGAAGAACATATTCACAATTCTTCGAATAAGAATGAACAAGTAAAAAAACATTTGTGTGATACTATAGATGTGAATCTCAAATATTTACGCAAGTGTACTCAAACAAAAGAAGTTTTTCTTAAGCAATGTGTTGATAAAATATGGGGAAAATGCAATCTTTGTATTCAAGAAAAATATATGACATGTTGCTCTGATGTAGATAGAATGATTGGACACAAAAAAATCGCTGTAAACTCTTTATTAGATAGATTGAAGCATGTGACTGAAAGTTCTCTCACGAAATCCGAGCATTCAATTGCAATCGCAACAAAAGATTTACAAGCGTATTCTCCGCACTGGCCTCTAAAACGCGGATTTGCTTTTGTTACAAAAGAAGGCAATGCTGTAAAAAACTTGCAAGATATTCAAGTAAATGATGAATTGTGCGTTAAATTCTTAGACGGGAATATCAATGTGATTGTCAAAAAATGTCGGATGAAGTAAAATATAGTGATAGAATGCGTGAAGTCGATGCTATTATCGCGAAAATAAGAACGTCTGATGATGTGGACGATGCCATAACATTATTTGAATCTGGTTGTGAACATTTGAAGATTTGCAAAGAAAAGATAGAGAAAGCAAAAGGAAGATACGAAGAAATTTTAACAGCAAAGTGCGATAATTAAAAACAAAGCGCTTACAATGAGAGACGGGATGCAACTCTCTCTTGATCGTGAGCAGCTGTCATTTCATTCGGAGATGAAATCGGTCGATTAGGTACCGAGGGAAGAGACGGTGTCGAGGGAAGAGACGGTGTCGAGGGAAGAGACGGTGCCGAGGGAAGAGACGGTGCCGAGGGAAGAGACGGTGCCGAGGGAAGAGACGGTGCCGAGGGAAGAGAC
>MDSW01127036.1_pt1 | contig 18150 bp, 17 predicted proteins | sample 811171 | NCBI WGS metagenome assembly MDSW01 (sample SAMN05326641, study PRJNA326480) | marine metagenome | isolation source: seawater | place: Atlantic Ocean: North West | collected 2012
CATCGGAGACAATAATCATGGACACACGGGAGCGCAGGCGTGCCAGCAGGCTATAGATACGGGCATATCCTTCACGATCCAGCGTCCGGTCGGCATTATCAAAAAGGATGAGACGGGGTTTGGTGGCCAGAACCCGCAAAATAGCAATGCGTTGTTTCAAGCCCGGCGAAATAACGTCCGTGTTGTTTCCGTTTAGAAAAGTATCGAACCCGCCCGGAAGCTGAGCCACTTCGCGATCCACATGCAGGAGGTCGGCAACTTCCCGTGCCTGGGCTTCGTCAATTTGTCCGAAACAGGTAATGTTTTCCCGGATTGTCCCGCGAAAGATAATCGCATCCGAGCGGATAAATCCCACGTGACGGGAGAGCTCAGCAGGGTTATAGGAACGGATATCCTCGCCATCGATCAGGATTTCACCCTCTTCTGGTAGGTAGACCCCCGCAATAAGCGAGAGAAGTGTCGATTTGCCCGATCCGTGCGTGCCGGAAATTAGAATACTTTTCCCGTGGGTCAGATTAAGGTTGATATCCTTCAAAATAGGCGTATCCCGGTAATTATACCGGAAAGACAGGTTTTTTATTTCCAGACGACCTTCTGCCAAAATGGGCAAAGGATGCGGGCGTTCAATGATTTCCCGCTGCGGCGTAGTGAGTATTTCCGTCATATTATCGCGGGCACGCTGGAAATCCTGATACCGCGCCCATAAGGATACGGCTTTTTGTACCGGTTGCATCATCCGCCCGGACAAGAGAAGTACGGCAATCAATCCACCGGTGGTCAGATATCCGTTCAATACATACCACGCCCCCGCCGTAATCACGGATGCAACCATGATATGGGAGAAGACAGAAACTGTATTGAAAAGCGAAGATGTGTTTTGTGTGACTTTGAAGTTATCAAAGGTCGAACGTTCTTCCAGATCCTCATAACGGCGTGCAAAGAAATTTTCGAGCGCAAAGGCTTTCAGGGTATGGACGCCCTCCAGCGATTCAATCAGGAAATTAAAACGTTTTTCATCGCTTTCTTCCCGCTCTTTGAGGACGGTTTGCAGTTTTTGCCCCTGTATGAGCGAAATAGCGGAAAATACGGCGAGAATAGTTACAGGGACAACTGCAAGCCATTGACCGATATAAATAATCAACCCCAAAAAGATGGGCAGGAATGCCAGTTCGATCAGTACAGTCAGGGAATACCCGTTGTAGAAATCTTTCAGTTTGCCGACCGATCCCATACGTTGCAGATATTGCCCGACTCCGTAATTGCTTAATTTGGTCAAATCGGCAAAGAGTACGCGTTTCATGGCATCACAGGCCATGCGGTGCTCGTATGATACACCGCTCCGTCCGATGACATAGGCGCGGGAGAGGCGCAATCCCGCCTCTAAAAACACAGCCAGGCACACCCCCACGACTAATACGGGGAGTGTGCCTGTTCCCGGGTTGGGAAGAATCCGGTCATAAACCTGTAAGGTCATGACCGGTAACGCGAGGGACAACACGTTAATTGCAAGTGTACAAAGTAGCAGTGAGAAGATACTGGTACGGAAATCATCCGGTTTTAATATATTTTGTCGTGCAAGTGCGCTTCCATGTGACATGGTATGCTCCCAACCCGTAGCAATGTTAATTTAAAGGCTTAGCCGAATAATCCGCCGAGCAGAGATCCCTCCGCATCGGGTTCAATATCCAGTACGCCCAACCCTTCCGCGATCGTGCCGACGGGATCGGGGAGGACATCACCGTCTCCGCCGAGACCATCGACAATATCGTCAAACAGACCGCCCCCGTCCGCGATCGTGCTTTCCGTCCAATCGAGAGGGGAGTCGTCTCCTGTTGTATCCGTAGTATCTGTGGTGTCTGTATCTCCTTGTCCGAACAGATCAATGACATGTGTGATATCCGAGACAAGTTCGTTGGCCGTGTTCTCGATATTATCGGCAAGAGTTTGTGCCAGATCATCACCCTCAGTGTTTGAGAAAGCCGTATCGACCGTATCGCCGAGTACATCACCAAGACCGGAGAGCAATGTATCTTCACCCGTACCGCCTTCGCCGTCATTGACAAGCGGATCGGCTTCATCACCAAAGAGATTGGCCCCTAAATTCAGGTCGATATCAAGATCGCCCGTCAATTGTTCGATCGGATCCAGAGGAATCTCACCCCCCAGATCCGTCACAAGATTGTCAACGATATCTATGCCTGTCTCCAGTGTAATGTCGGTATCGCCATCGCCATTGGAAATATCACCATCCCCGAAAAGTTCCGTGCCGATATCCAGATCGAGATCACCGACGAGATCTTCGACAATATCCAGACCGAGATCTATTTCACCCAGCCCCAGATCTGAGAGATCAATTGTGGTGTCTGAGTCAGTGTTGTCATCATTACCGCCGCCGAGAATCCCGCCGAGCAGATTTTCGCCGATATCAACGATATCTCCTATTTCGGCATCTCCATCAAAGAGCGCATCGGCCAGATCATCCACTCCATCGGTAAGGGGATCGGTCAGACCCTCGAGACCATCGGTTAAATCTCCGGTCAGGCCATCTGTGAGGGTATCGAGCGTATCACCCACTCCTTCCACGGTGTCATCTACAACATCGCCCAAAGCGAAGTTACCCGCCAGAAGGCCGTCAATGGCGGTATCCAGATTAACGTGATCCAGTAAGTCTTCGGTCAAGCCATCAACAAGATCGGTGACAGGTTCGGTGACAATGCCGAGGCCGTCCGTCAGGTCACTTGTCAGTCCAAGTGTGAGTGTATCAAGCGTATCCCCGACATCCGATAAAACAGTATCCACGACTTCACCCGTTGTTACAGGTGCATCGGCGCTGATTCCCAGTGTGTCGAGCAGGCTTCCGACCGTACCATTTACACCATCCAGTGTGGAAATAAGCGTATCATCCAGATTTTGTACGATGTCCAGCACCTGATCCACGGTGCCGCCCAGATCGCGTAAATCCAGATCGGTAACGATATCTGTCACCTGGTCGATGACATCCTGTACAGCTCCGGTGGTGCTTCCCAGATCATCGAGCACATCGGAGAGAAGATCAATACCTGTCAGACCCACAATATCCTCTACCAAATCAAGTGCCGGATCGAGATCCAGATCAAGGTTGAGGTCGGTGGAAAGCAGGTCACCGAGCGGAATATCCAGATCCAGCAAAAGGGTTTCCAGCAGATTCAAATCCAGTACAAGATGTAAGTCTGTCAGATCAATATTCGGCAGATCCGGCCCTTCGCCGTCATTACCGTCATTACCATCGTTTCCGTTATTACCATCATTTCCATTTGAACCGGTACCGTTCGTACCATTTGTTCCGTTTGTCGGTGTTCCGCTTGTCCCGTTTTGTCCGTTAGAGCCAATCCCATCGAGACCGGAAAGGGCATCGGTTAAGCTAAACCCCGAACCGGATGAAGAAAAGGAGCCTATATCGGATGAAAGTTGGGAGGCCCCTAACGATCCGACTGTTCCAGATGTAAAAGAGCCGTTACTGACAGGTGTACCTGCACTATCTATGTCACTTCCTTCTGTCGCCGACACTTCCCTGTCCAGATCAAAGGTCAGGTCTTGAGGGCGAAGCGCATTATTATCCGAAATGGCTGTATTACCGGTTACCGGAGCGCGTCCGCCAGATGAAGCGCCACCCGATCCGTCGAAGAAATTAACGCCGTTATCCAGTGACATCGCTCCTTCCTGTGCCAGCATTGCATCTGTCTGTGAGGCTTGCAGGCTGGCGTAGCTCATATTCCCCGAGCCGAAAAGACTTTCCGTGACCCCGTCCAGATCCTCCGCCGTATATTGATCCGCATCCAGCTTGTTCTGTGGAATGATAATTGTGGAATCCATCGCATCCAGCTGCGTATTTGTAAGAGTGGAAGATGAACCTGCATCGTTTTGTAATTCTGCCGCCATGTTAACCCCAAATAAAAGTTATTTACATAAAATTAGTAGGTAATATGTATGTATTTCAGAATATCAATTCAAGGTTGTGAAAAATTGAATTTTCTGTTTCAATACAATGTAATTTTTGTTGCAGTTTGGTTACAGATGACCGGAAACACAGGGGGAATATGGGGGAACGCATGAAAACCGTACTGGTTGTAGAGGATGACAGGTTTACCCGTTACAGTTTGCGTGAGGAATTGGATCGTACCGGATATATCATAGTAGATGCGGCTTTGGGAGAACGCGCACTTGAAATCCTCGACCAGCATACAATTGATTTGATCTTACTGGATTTATGTCTGCCCGATGGGGACGGACTTGATTATCTGGTGCAAATGCGCGAGAAAACAAATATCCCCATTCTGATTATCAGTGGCAATGAAGATCAGAGCGTAAAGATCAAGGCATTCGAGTTATGCGCCGATGATTATATCCTTAAACCCTATCAGCCTGCTGATCTGATTGCACGTATTGGTGCGAATCTAAGCCGGTATGCCATGCTGAGTAATGATTCAGCGAAGGAGCAGGATAATGTGCTGGACCACCAAAAAATTATCCGTTTTGGCTCATGGAATATTAACCGCGACCAGTATCAGCTGATCGATACGCATAAGAAATCGGCGCAGTTGACTCCGCGCGAATTCCGCCTGTTCGAGGTCTTGCTGCAAAAAGCGGGAGAGGTCATGCATCGTGAAGAATTATGTGAGGCGATCCGCGAAAAAAATTATGTCCCCACCCCGCGTGCGGTAGATGTAAAGATCACCCGTATCCGCAAGAAAATAGGTGATGATGCAGGCAACCCGCAGCTGATTAAAACAGTGCGCGGGATTGGATATATGCTGAATAACGAGCATATTCAATAACGCTGATCTTTCAGGAGATCTATATGAGCAAAATCGCAACTAAGGATTGCGGTGTTGCAGCATTTATTTTTTGCTGGTTTTCTGGCGGTTTTTGCTTATTCTAGGCTCATGGGACATCATCATCACCATCATGGACATGCACAGGGTCATTCACACGGGCATCACCATCATCATGTAAATGTAGAAGATCTATCTAAAAAAGGCGAAAATCGTCTGTGGCTGGCCATTGCCGCCAATATGCTCCTCACCCTTGCGCAAGTCGTAGGTGGCTTGATATCGGGGAGTTTATCACTCGTCGCCGATGCCTTGCATAATTTCAGTGACGCCGCCGCACTGATATTGGCGGCGATTGCCATGCGCATTGGACGTAAACCCGCCGATGATATCAAGACGTTCGGATATAAGCGTGCCGAGACAATTGCAGCGCTGATCAATCTGACAGCACTGATTATGATCGGGTTGTATTTGATGATTGAAGCCGTTCAGCGTTTTTATGCGCCTGTGGAGATTGAAGGGATGCTGGTGATCTGGGTCGCGGGTCTTGCTTTGATCGTCGATGCCGGCACAGCCATTTTGGTTTATACCCAATCCAAAAACAGCATGAATATGCGCGCGGCCTTCTTGCATAACTTGACTGATGCTGCCGCCTCCGTCGGAGTAATAATAGCAGGTATCTGCATACTGTATTTCGGGTGGTTCTGGATGGACGCGCTTATGACGCTTGTGATTGCCGGATATGTGCTCTGGCATGGCAGCTTTGAAATAAAACAGGTCATCCATCTATTGATGGAAGGGACGCCGGATCATATCAATATCAAAGATGTAATTGCGGCACTGGAAGAGGAAAAAGACGTACAGAACGTACACCATGTTCATATATGGCGGCTGGATGAGCAACGCAATGCATTGGAAGCCCATGTGGTCATTGAAAGCCATGAAACAATGGATGATTTGAAAGCAAGGCTCAAAGCCCGGCTGCGCCAGGAATTTTCCATCGGACATTCGACCCTTGAATTCGAATTCAAGCCGTGTAACGAGTGTACGTAAATCGTATTTTCTTAAGAAACCCCTAAGGTTTTATGTATATACTAAAGGGTATATATAAGCTATCCGTGTGAAGAGATGGCAATAAATTAAGGGGGATGGCGGATGAAAAGTATCTTTTGCAGACAGATTTGTTTGTGGTTTATCGTAATTTTACTGGCTTTTTTCATGTGTATGCGTCCTGCTCATGCCAATTCGCAATATGATGATTATTTCAAGGAATATGTTTTAGCAATGAAGGATGCGTCCAGTGCGGCTGAATGCAAAAATATCATTGACGGTAAATTCCAGCAAAAAGTCAGGCTTGCCGAAATATATAATGAAAAAGCACGTACACCCGCTTTTGCGATTGGAAAATGGGGGTATACCGGCCCCGATGGGGCGGAAAGAAAAGCCGCCGCAGATGTGAGTGAGCTGTGTAGTGCGCCGGTAGAAGATATATTTGCACTTGCCCGCTCCTATGAGGATGGCACAGGAGATACGGGCAAAGATATAGACGCAGCAACAAGTTTATACATGTATTTGTATTTTGCGCATCAATATGTACAGGCAAAAGAACAGCTTAAAAATCTTGGTATCTTCGTACGGTAATTCTTGACAGTTTTTGGTGTAGCGTTAGTATCTGCCCTGTTTACACATAATACAGGCAGGGACGACGCATATGGCACCAAAGGTTATCTATTCATCACCCTATACGCATCGCATGATTACATTGCGCGAGATATTCGAGGATGCTTTTCCCGAAGATGTGATTGTATCCTATGAATGTGATGAAAACGGGCAGGAGACAAATCACCGTTATCATGATTATGAAAGTGGTAAAGAGGCTCCCAAACGTGTCGTGAGTACAGGATTTTCAAGCATAGATGATATTAAATATGGACGAAAAGGACGTTTTACCCAATTAAGCGGCTCGCGTCGCATTCCTTTTTATGAGAAGTATGATGAAACAGGCACGTGGATTATCGAGGATCATGTCCTGACCAAGGGTGTGTACGTCACCAAAACAAAATATGATGAACGTGAAAAGCCGGTGGATGTGTCCTATGAATATCAGGGGCGGGAGTTACCCGCCAAACCGGATGTCGAGCTTTATTCCAAACGCGGTGAAATGGCCGCTATCTTACGGGTGAAAGATCCTGAAAATCGTGACCGTATTATCTTCGAAGTCGATGCCGATACATCCTATTACGTGGATAAGGGAATGTGCATGAACTCGTTCAATGCGCTGGTTCTAAAAGGGCGGAGTACCTATCTCCTTGAAAATGAAAGACGCACCGCAAACGGCACGCTGGTCGATGTGGAGCGCCGTACGTTTGGTCGCTTTATTGATCTCCTCAAAGATGTCAAAGATGTGCAGGATTTCCCCGAAGTCTGGAATAGTTTGAACTTTAATCCTTAATCGCCAGAGTTAAAAAATGACACATCCCACATATCAAAAGGTTCAACCCGCCCGCGAGCAATTCCTGCGGGAGCGCTTTTTACGTGCCAATCCGGCACTGGAAACAGAGCCAGCCAGAGGATGGAGTTTCCCGATCGCCGATATTGTGACTTATGAATGCGATGAGCAGGGGAATGAGATTAATCACCGCTTTTTCCTAAGCAACCGCAGCAACCGTGTCGGTGAAATGCGGGAGACAATGACATTCGAGCATCGCCGCGCGGGGCTACAATTCGTCCGCAAATATGATCTGGATGGCAATTATACGGGATGTTCGAAATTGGAAGATCACGGTGATCACCGTACACGCACGACCTATGATGCACAAGGCAACCAGACAAGTCATTTCGTGACCGAGCTTTAAATATCCTTGCCTAATGCTTCAGCGATGGTGAAGATGTCTTTATCCCCGCGTCCGCATAAATTCATGACAAGCCGGTGGTCTTTAGGTAGATCTCCGGCAATTTTCATCACATGGGCAAAGGCGTGGGAGGGCTCGAGCGCAGGCAAGATCCCCTCCAGTTTCGCCATGAGCTGGAAGGCTTCAATCGCTTCATCATCGGTTACCGAGACATAGTCGATCCGCTTTTGATCGTGCAGCCATGCATGTTCGGGGCCGATGCCGGGGTAATCCAGTCCCGCGGAAATGGAATGGGCTTCGGTAATCTGTCCATCTTCATTTTGCAGGAAGTAGCTGCGCATGCCGTGCAATACGCCCGCCGATCCGCCATTCAGGCTGGCCGCATGCTGGTCGGTCTCCACGCCATGTCCGCCCGCTTCCACGCCGATCATTTTGACTGACGGATCATCCAAAAACGGATAAAACAGTCCCATCGCATTCGATCCGCCACCGATACAGGCCACCAGAGAATCCGGTAATGCGCCCGTACGTTCCAGCATCTGGGCTTTGACTTCCTGTCCGATCACGCTTTGGAAATCACGCACCATCATCGGGAATGGATGCGGCCCCGCGACCGTGCCGATCAGATAGTACGTATCGCGCACATTGGCAACCCAATCGCGTAACGCTTCGTTCATCGCATCTTTGAGCGTACCCGAACCCGATTTCACGGGGCGGACTTCCGCGCCCAGAAGTTTCATCCGAAAGACATTAGGCTTTTGTCGTTCGATATCGGTCGCGCCCATAAAAATGGTACAGGGCAGATCAAAGAGTGCGCAAACGGTTGCCGTTGCTACGCCGTGTTGTCCCGCGCCCGTCTCCGCAATAATACGGGTCTTCCCCATGCGTTTGGCGAGCAGGATTTGCCCCAGACAGTGATTGATTTTATGTGCGCCCGTGTGGTTTAGCTCGTCCCGTTTAAACCAGATTTCCGCCCCGCCGAAATGCGCGGTGGTCGCCTTTGCAAAGTAAAGAGGGGATGGCCGTCCGATATAATCACGCGCCAGCAGGTTGAATTCATCCCAAAAATCAGGATCGTTCCGCGCCTCTCTATAGGATTTTTCAACATCAAGGATCAACGGCATCAGGGTTTCGGCAACATAACGCCCGCCATAGATGCCGAAATGACCCTTTTCATCGGGGCCGTTTTGATAGGAATTGGGAAGCTGTGTGGACATAGCCCCATTTGTACTGTGATCCAGCCCTTTTTACAAGGAACAAAAAAGACTTGTGCGGCATTTCATAATGTAGTTTTGTTTCCTTATAAAATTTTAAAGACAGGACAGGGAGATTATATCATGTTAAGCGGTGAGCGCAGATTATTAGAATGGACAGATAAAAATGAAGACGGGACGTTTACTGTAAAGCATCTGGATGTTCCGGTGGAAATGACCTATAGCTTTAATCCGGATTCCCCACATGCCGGCACAATGTTGGCCAAGTGGTCGGAGTTCACCCGTCCGATCCATTCTATGCCATATGATAAGCAAGGTTATATGCATGGCGTGGAAGAAGCATGGTATGCCAATGGAACCAAGCGTGTGCATGCGCCACGTGAAAAGGGTCTGAACCACGGTGTGATCGAATTCTGGGATGAAAACGGACGCTCTGTCCTCAAAGGTATTTGTAAAAATGACAAAGCCGTAGGCTTATGGCATGAGGATAAGAAGGCATTGGAAGACTGGGTTGATCATAGCGATCTTCCCGAGGAAATGACGGGCCCGTGGTTTTTCTATTCGGATCAGCAGGATCTTCCGATCGCCCATGGTACGACTCCCGATAAAGTAATGAAACAGTCAGTGGTGCAGGATTATCTGGCGGAGAAAGGTATTTCGATAGAACGTGAACTGGGTACGTATATCTGCCGCTTTGATGATAAGGTGTTGATTGCCCCTGTCTTCATCGAAGAGTTGATGCTGGATCGGGAAGAGCTTGTACACGCCCTCATGGATAAGGCCGATGTGCCGTGGTTTGATACATACGCAAATGATGAACCGGAACCTGTACAGGCATGTGCGTTACCGCCGCCTGCCCCCTAAATCGCATATTTTTACATAAAAAGTCTTGTGTCCCCGTTCATAATGTGTTTTATGGCGGGGATATTTATTTTTTATGGAGGAACATATGTCCGATATTCTGGATCATGAAGATGTTGAGATTAAACGTAACGGTCCATATCATTTGCTGTGTGTAAAGGATGAAATTTTCTTTACCGCTCTTTCACAAGAGGCCTTGCTTCGCAAAGACCGTCTGGAAACAATTGAACGTATTGTTGAAATGTCTGCCTTGCAGCCCGCCGCGCCGGAGCCATTCTAATTTTTAGATGCTTTGTTCACAGATCTTAGGAAAGCTCTGATTTTTTCGGGGCTTTTTTGTCCGCGCTCGATTTCCACGCCTGAGGAGACATCGACCGCATGAGGTGCAAGCTGTGCAATCGCGCCGCCTACATTATCGGCATTCAAGCCGCCCGCCAGCATCCACGGCGTCGAGAATTCATAATCTTTGAGGATATCCCAGTCAAAGACATCCCCGCCACCGCCATATGAGCCATCGGTTAATTTGGCATCCAGCAACAGCCAGTCGGCAATACCTTCAAATTCCTTTATACAGGTGAGGTCTTCGGCGGTGGAAATAGGAAAAGCCTTAATGACAGGTACGGCGTACGTGTTTTTAATCTCTGCCGTACGTGTCGGGGTTTCATGTCCGTGAAGCTGGATCATATCAAGTGAGACCCGCCCCATAATATGGGAGAGTTCTTCATCGGAGGGATCCACAAAAAGCCCGACAGTCTTGACCCCCGCCGGAACTTTGCGGCAGAGCATGGCGGCTGTATTTACCGACACGGCGCGCGGGGAATCCGGATGAAAAACGAGGCCGACAAAACGGGCGCCTCCTTTGATAGCGGCATCCAGATTATCCGGGTCACGCAGGCCGCAGATTTTTGTGAGAACAGTTGAGGTGCCTCCTGTCATGTTCTTTAATCCTCTATGGAATCCAGAATATCACGTAGGGCTTTTTCAGGATCTTTGGCCGCCGTCACCGGGCGTCCGATTACAAGATGAGTGGCACCGTCATGCAAAGCCTCTTTTGGAGTCATCACACGTTTTTGATCACCCGCGGCGCTACCTGTGGGTCGAATACCCGGTACCATCAGGGCAAAGTCATCTTTTAAATCGCGGCGCAGGGGTGCAATCTCGATCGGGGAACATACAGCGCCGTCCAGCCCGCATTCATGTGCCAGACGCGCCAGACGTGTGACCAATTCCACAGGCCCGCCGGACAGGCCAATATCTTTCATATCATCGAGATCCAGACTGGTCAGCAATGTGACCGCAAGAAGTTTTGGTGTATCAACCCCCGCCGCCTGCGCCCCTTCACGGGTTCCGGCAAGGGCGCGTTTCATCATTTCTTCGCCGCCCGTTGCATGGACGTTCAGGTAATTAACGCCGAGCTTGGCAGCTTCGCGCACCGCAGCCCCGACCGTATTGGGAATATCATGATATTTCAGATCCAGAAAAATCGGCAGATCGGTATGGGTTTCACGGATTTTCGAGACGCCTTGCGGCCCATTCGCGTTGAAAAATTCAAGACCGATCTTGATCCCCTGCCCCGTATCTTTGCACAGCGCCGCATATTTAAGGGCGGTGTCCATATCCGGTGTATCGGTGGACAGATAAATTACGGGGGAGGATGATGTCGGCATGAGCATGATTTTCCTGTGTTTATTCACGTTAGTATACACCCTTTCCAACATGTGAAAACCCGCATGAGTTCCCATGTTAAAAGCGCATGACCATCATGAGAAAATAATGCTGCTCAAATGAATGGAAAATCATATATACACTTGTCGCATAAATAACGCTGTAAACGGCATCTATAGAAGGGTAAAGACAATGTTGCATGATGAAACCTTGAGAGAGGAATTCACATTCTACTCCTACGCAGAATTTGGAATTGATCCACGCGATCCGAACGTCGTGTCATCTTATTTTGACCATGACGTCTTCGGGCACGACCGGTTCGATAATACCATTTAATAAATTTAATAAACCAACCGCCGGAGAGCGGAGATTTTTATGATATAGAGAAGCCCCCGTATGGAAACATATGGGGGTTTTCTTTTTACGTAAAAAAACAATTGCATTTAATTGTCATATTCATTAGAGTGCGGGTTACCTGATGTCTATAACGGAGAATAGAGATAATGTATGTCGGACCCTTGAGAGCGAATAATGAAGTCTACGCGGAAGAAGAAGTAAAAGATATTATTCGCCGTCATGATGTGTTGTTAGCGGTAGACGTTCTAAAAGACAATAATAATCCTGTTCGGCAGATTTATCATACAAAAAACGGAGTGCGGCACGGTCCCTATAAAATCCTTACAACAGATGGTTGGATATATGAAAAAAGCCAATATGTGAATGGAGATATAACAGGACCATATAAAAGATATTTATATGCAGAGGGCGTGGTTCTGGAATGTGCATTCAAAAATGGCCGGAAAGATGGTCCATATAAATATTATGCTCTGGATGGCGGTGAAGTGGTCGAGGAGGGGACATACGATAAAGATTGGTCAAATGGTCCGTATAAAAAATATTATAAAAGCGGGGCGGTGAAGGAAGAAGGGGTGTATCGGAAAGGAAATCTGATCGGGATTGTTAAAGGATATTATGAAACCGGAGAGTTAAAATCAGAAACAGAATATGCCGGAGAAAAGGGTAAGCGTCACGGGGCGTATACAAAATACGATAGGGAAGGCCGTCCGATCGAAGAAGCTTCCTATAGTGAAGGAGAGAAGAAGGATCATATTACGCTTAGCTATCATGAGAACGGAGCGATCGAAAATATCACGCAATATGCCAAGGATAAAAAACACGGTTTGTCTTTGACTTACTACCCGAGCGGACAGCTTTTCAAAGAGGAAACATATAAGAAAGACAAGCTGAAATCTTCGAAAATCATGCATCCGAGCGGACGAGAAATTGCGGAGCAGGCCGTGCCGTATGTCTGGCCGTTGCACGTTGAAGAATCCACAAATGGTCTTGTCTCCCTAAAAAACCAGTTTGACCGGGTGATTGGATCAGGCTCGGTCGATGGGCAGGGATGTGCTTTCCGTATCTGGGAATTCCCCGATGAACCGGCACAATGGATGTTTAGCTGGCTGGATGAAGGTGATCGTATCGCGAATGCTTCGACCGAGGCCGAGCTCATTAAGGATAAGAAGGTGAGAGATGTTATTTTACGCCAGGAGGGAATAAACGATCAGCAGGCTATTCCGTCCATGCAGGGTATAGAACGGGAAAGAGGCGCAGACGCCCGCCATGCACGTCAGCAAGTGGCCCATATGATGATCGCCGAAGGTCATGCCGTTATCCCGGGGCCAAAAGATAAGAGATCTTTACGGGAGCTGCCGGCGACTATTTCTGCACATTCACCGATTTTACAGCCCGAATGATAGAGGAGATAAAAACCATGTCAGAACCATTTAATTACACACGTTTAGAGCTTGTTACGATCTATCAGGATGTCACAACGGAGGGGATCTTCTATGTCGATGACGCACAAGAGGCCACGATTAGGCAGGCATTCGAAGCCGCATCCCCCCCTCAAGAACAATTAGCCTATATGGAAGAACTGATCGGGCGGGATGGTGTTTTGCCCAGTAGTATTATTTCCCGCGATGCAAATAACGAGGCACATGGAAAGTACCGCATCTTTGGTAAGAACGGATTAGTCGTCGAGCTAATGCATCATCGTCACGGTGTACCGCACGGCCCATTCGGTATGTATGATGATGATACCGGAAAACCGATTGATGAAGGACATTACGAGGACGGGGAAATACACGGTCTTTATACATCTTATGCCCCCGCCGGTGAGAATCCAACCCATAAACGCTATGAACACGGCATGCGGATCTTCGGATCCTTTGTACCGGAGCTTGGATAAGAGATAGGGGTATTCATATGTTGAGAGTAAGAAACCATATTGGAAAGTTACAGGGCAGGACACTCTCCTCTACCCGGAAACGTCTGTATCGCGGCGGACAGAATGAAATATCCGATCAGGAATTGGAAGATCTGAGCGTTTATATGGGCTTGTATCATCTGGGGGAGGTTGCGGCCGCCTACGGGACATACGGCAAAGTGTTGCGCTTGTATTATTCAACCGGTACACACGCAGTTGAATATGACATTAAAGAGAAAACCGCACGGGCGTTTTATCAAAACGGACAGTTAAAAGCCGAAGGTGCGTGCCGTCTCGAATATAATATGGATCGGAACAGTGCCGTTTATCAACATGGTATATGGGCGGAGTATCATAAAAACGGCCATGTGAAGGCAAAAGGTGCATATGAGAATAACAGCTCATATAGCACCAAGAACGAACGTGATGGCATATGGCAGTTTTTTGATGAGAATGGTGTTTTAGGTGAGGAAATTACATATAAGGCAGGCGATCAACATGGACTTGCTATCCGCCTTTACCCGAACGGCACACATATGGAATGTGCTCATTATGTGCAGAATAGAAAGCACGGCGCGTGCCAGATCTATTACCCCGGCGGGCAGGTGTTTGCGGAAAAAGAATATGAATACGGAAAATTTAAAGGGGAGGTCATCTATCACCCGAGCGGACGTCAGATTGATCCATCCGCCGCGCAGTATGTATGGCCGCTTGATATTGAACAGATCGGGGAGCGTACAGTCTCAATGAAAAACCAGTATGGACGTGTAATCGCAACGGGCCAGGTGAATGAACATGGAGAAGCACATGGCCCGTGGGAATTTCCCGATGAAGCGCCGGATTACAAGAAATGGGCATATGGATGGTTTGAAAATGGCGATCTAGTGGCAAATGCGCCAAGCGAGGATAAGCTCTATAAAAATAAGAACGTCCGGCAATCCATCTTAAAGCAAGAAGGAATTAAACCGGCACTGGATACGCCAAACGTACAGGAGATTACAGCCCAATTCAGACAGGATGCCCAAAAAGCCAAGGATGATGTGACCCATATAATGATTGCGGGCGGACATACACCGATCCCCGGTGCATCCGGTTCGCAAAAAACCTCCCGCACATTCTCATCGGCGGTGGTGGCGGAAATGCCGTCTACTTCTCAAGCACTAGAAGAGAACCCCAAAACCCCGATTGTTTCTATTATAGAGGTTGTGTACACATAAATAGATTGCATTTTTCATATTATTATGTATAATACAGCCAGTTTATAAAACGGGAAAAGGGTTTTGATATGGGCGGTAATAGCATCTCAGGCGAATTTGAAAGAGCGACGCAAGCATATGTGGCACCTATCCCACATTTTGCAGATAGTGAACCGGAGCAGGATAATATCCAGCCCCAGCCGCGTGAAGTTACATCATTTCCCGTGTCCGATCCGGATTCTAAAGGCCCCTATATCATGCGGGATGCGGCGGGAAATATCATAGAGAGAGGTTTTTATGATATGGAAGGGCGTAGGATAGGCCTATGCCAAATATATTATGCTGATGGGCAATTGAAAGAAGAAGGCAGATATACGCGCGGCGAGAGATGGGACACGTTCACATTTTATTATCCCGACGGGACGCTTCAAGCGGAAACAGAATACAAAAATGGCAAGAAAGACGGCATGAGCAAGTCATACTATGAGAATGGCCAGCTCAAACAACAGATTGAATATCGCAATGGAGAGCCTTGCCCTCGTAACGCGAATAACCAGCGTTATTATCCGAACGGGCAAACCGCCCAGCGCGGAAAGTATATACGTTGGGGTCCCGAGACGCGGATTACCTGCCATTTCCCGAGTGGACGCGAGATTGATCCGGCCTATATCGACCAGATCTTATCGATGGAAAGTGAAGAAGTCGGGGATAATACGGTGCGTTATTACCTGAACACCGATCAGGGGCAGGTCGAGATCGCCCAAGGTCAAGTGGATGTGCAAGGCCGCGCCACCGGTGCATGGGTCTTTGCGACCGAACCCGCGGAATGGCGTTATGGCTGGTTCCATGAAGGTAAATCCGTCGGGCATGATGTCAGCGAATCAGCGCTCTATGATCAGGAAGGCGTACGGTCAGCGATTCTCAAACAATCGGGGATCGAAGCAGAGCTTCTGGGCGGGCGCTCCGCAGTTGAAATTACGAACGAGATTACAGGAAAAATCGAACAGGCAGCTAAGGACGCTGAAAAAGAACGTCAGGCGTTGATGGTAAGTGCCGGATATATTCCCGTACCGGCGCCGTCCTCCAAAACCCAAATAACATCACCCACAGCTAATGGTCGCGCCAATGACTGTAATTGCGGGAGATCTGTATGTCGTGACATGGATTTCGATGAATTAGCATTTTAAAAAAGCAGGTAAGGTACCAGACCGAAGAAAAAGATGCCCCGTTCTTAACCAGAGCGGGGTATTTTTTACGTAAAAACAAATTGCTTTTAGTTTTCATATTGTATATAGTGCGGGGCATATAAAATAGAGGAAAACAAAAATGGAGCCGATTACACCTTATATTCTCGTGCAAGATGAAGAAGTGACGAAAGCTCAGAAAAAAAAGGCCGATGAGCAAAAAGAAAACGAGCCTTTAAAAGAGTTTCTCGTCCGTCTGCGCAAGAAGGTCGCAGAAGATGGCCAGACGGATCTGTTCCAAGAGCATTATTCAGACGGGCAAGTCTCCTTCGAGTTCGACCGCCAGACTTTGGAGCTTAAACGCTATTACCAAAATGGACATCTTAAAGATCGCGGGTTTTGTAATCCGGGTGAAATCACCTCCGAAGGCGCGCAACTTATATCAGTTTCGATGAAGGGGATATGGGAGCATTATGATAGCAACGGAAATCTGGAGACACGGTGCAGCTATGGTTCCTATGGGCGGTTTAATGGGCCATATGAGAGCTATCATGCCAAGGGGCAGGTGAAAGAAAAAGGCGAGTATGCGTTAAATTTATATAGAGCAAATCTCTTCGAGTATTTCTTTTTTGATAAAATGTCTCATTGGGCATCAGAGAAAGAAGGTGTATGGGAGAGTTATGACGCGCAAGGACGTTTGGTACAGGAATCGGAATATGATAAAGATGTAGAACTCCATGTGACATTGCTGAGCTATCACGATAATGATGCCATCGAGAATATCACCCGTTACGGCAAAGACCGTAAGACAGGACTTTCCCTGACCTTTTATCCGACAGGGCAGCTCTTTAAAGAAGAAACCTATAAGAAAGATGCGCTTACATCTTCCAAAATATATCATCCGAGCGGGCGGGAGCTTTCCCGTGATGCGCAGGAATATGTCTGGCCTGTACAGGTCGAAGACGTGGATGGCAATACGGTTTCCCTCGTCAATCGGCACGAACGGGTAATCGGCACGGGGCAGATTGATGGCAACGGGCAGGCTTGCGGCGCGTGGCAATTCCTCGATGAACCCGCCGAGTGGGTATTTAGTTGGCAGGATGACGGGGAGAGTGTGGCCACCGCCCTGACGGGTGAAGCGCTTTTAGAAGATAGCAAAGTGCTGGACGTGATTAAAAAGCAATCTGGTCTGCCGGAACAACTTCAGGCCTATTCCGTTGAGCGGGTACTGGGGGATATTCAGATCCGTCCGCTCTCCAGCGAGAGAGATATACAAGCTCTGGCCACGCGTATGATGCTGGCAGGTGGCACAATGCCGCTTCCGGGGGCTGAAAAGAAAAAAGCATCCCGCAGATTTTCCGCCGCGACGTCTTCCGTTCGCGCGCCGCAAATTGCCGATGCTCCGGCACTTACACAGAACATTGCATTGGAATATGACGGGTAAAGAGGGAAACCGGATAGATGGAAGATTTACATGCCAAATTAAAGGAAACGGATCGGGTCTATTACCCGCACGGGCAATTGGCCGGACGCAGGGTCTCGGGTCAGGATATTCGCGTCTATATGCCGAACGGGCGGGAGATCGATCCGCGTTTTGCCGATCATGTCTGGCCGGTTACGGTGGAAGAGGTTGCGATCAAACAGGGAAAGGCAGTCACCTATATCAACCGCTATGATAATGAAATTGCCACCGGTGAAGTGAATGAGCAGCAGCGCCCCGATGGCCCGTGGTATTTCAAGGGTGAAAACGAGAGCAAGAGCCATGCCTGGTTTGTCGATGGAGATCCGGTAGCCTATGGCACACGTTATGAGGATATCAGCGCCCATCCCGACGTTTTGCGCGAGAATATGGCGCGTACGGGTATTAAGCCGCTCCCGAAAATTCACTCTCTTGCCGAGGCCGAACGCGAAATCGCCGCCGCCTTCGCCGCTGAATATGCGGAAGCAGAAAAAGAGATAGTTAGCGGTTTTATTGCCGAAGGGCGGATGGGGATTCCATCGGCGGATGTGCAGATAGGTCTTCAAGGAGCCATCGGGCAAAAGGTCTATAATGATGCGGGTGTATGTACCGGTATCTATATCGGGACGCATGAGGTCTCAA
>MDSW01220148.1_pt1 | contig 18150 bp, 10 predicted proteins | sample 811171 | NCBI WGS metagenome assembly MDSW01 (sample SAMN05326641, study PRJNA326480) | marine metagenome | isolation source: seawater | place: Atlantic Ocean: North West | collected 2012
CACACGAGAGATTTACAAATATTGATGAATATAATGCTAAATTCATGGATGGTGATGGAGAGGTAGATACTAGGTCCACAAAACCAAATGATTGGGATACCGATGGTGATTTATTAGCTGATGGAATTGAAGTACTTGGTTGGTATATTGAGGTGGTAATTGCTTCAGAAAAAGATGGTACAAAAGAAAGATTAGTTACAAGTGATCCCGGATTACAAGATACAGATAAAGATGGCCTTGATGATTTTGGAGAATTTAATTACATTAGTAATGGTTGTAAATCAGGTACTAATGCATCAAATTCAGATACCGATGGTGATGGACTTGATGATTATTTTGAAGCAATAAATGGTCACCCTGATATTTTTGGTGGAGGAACCTATTTTACCTCTCCTTGCATGTTTGATACAGATAATGATCAACTTAGAGACGGTGAAGAAGTTAGCCTAGGAGATGACGGCTTTGTTACAAATGCTAGTGACAGGGATACAGATAATGATGGTTTAAAAGATGGAGCTGAAACACTCTACACTCCAAGGCCTTTCCATGGAGAACTAGAGTATACAGACCCATTAAACAATGATACAGATGGAGATGGTATGCTTGACGGTTGGGAGATGCAAGTCTACTCCGCAGAAGAAAATACAAATTCACATAGTCTTTGGATTTCTAAAGATATTTGGGAGGATCCTCAGTGTACAGTAGGAATTAATGAACCCCCAAATAAATGTTCGAGAGATCCTGGTGCATATTTGTGGGCGAATTTTGATGCAAAATCAGGAGATGAGAAAACAGGATTCCCTAGTTCTCCAACATATGAGTTGTGGGAGATAAATATTACAAATTTCAATGTTCCAGAAAATGATTTATGTGATTGCAGAGGTAGATGGGCATTAAATCCAATGTTTGGCTCATTGCCTGACTCATTGTATGATGTAGATAATGATACATTGATGAATTCTGTTGAAGGTCCAGATAGATGGGATACAAACCCTGTAGTGAAAGATACGGATGAAGATGGTTTACCAGATGGATGGGAAGTAGAATATAGTTTACAGGCCATGGAATTAGGTTTAGCAGATAATGCTACTTTAGGTTCATTTGGTGCTAGAGGTGTTTTAGACCCTGCTTTAGATGATAGTAATAATAATGGAATAAAGGACGGGGATGAAGATCTTGATGATGATGGTTTGAATAGGACGAGTTTACTAAACAAATATTGTCCTGGGTGGGATAATAGTCAAAATAGTGAATGTCATATAGATCCGAATCAAGTAAGTGGGAATTATCCCGGAAAGAAATTCTATGATGACTTAGAGAATTATACAAATTATGAAGAATACGTAAATGGTACGAATCCAATATTAAATGACACAGATGGAGATGGATGGGAAGATGGGCCTGAAGTATTTTATCAAGATCATGATGATGATGGTATGGCTACAGGCTGGGAATACCATTTCGATTACAACCCTTTTAATGAAGCTGATAAAAATGGTGATGAAGATTTCGATGGCCATAGAAATTGGTGTGAATTCAAATGGAATACAAACCCTAGAGATTCTTTGAGCTTCCCTGGTCAAGGGCAATTATGTTAGTTTTCCCTAGTCCGCTAAAATTCATAAAGCGTCTATTCAAGCACGTGTTAGTATGGTGAGTATAACCGATGTAGAGAAAGCCCAACAAGCATGGGGTGATGGTATAGTTACAATTGGTGATGCATTCAGAAAAGGTGGGGATTATGTCCAAATAGCCCATAACCATGTTGAAACATTGTATGCTTATGAATTTAGCAAAGTTCTATTCAAACCGACCATGGCCTCATTTGAGCAATTTCGTCCCACCTTCGAAAGTGCATTGTCGTATTTTGTTGCATCAAACAAAGCCTGTTCTGAAGACAAAGGATTTGCAATTAAGGAGAATGGTTGGACAAATGTCCGATTTTATAATTCAGACATCATTATTAGTGAAAATACAGCTTTGGCAATGGGAAATTACTTTTTCACAAATATTAAAGGTGACGAAATCAAGGTAGAGTTTACTTTCGGATATATTGTTGATTCAATGGGGGATTTAAGGGTTAATCTGCACCATTCTTCTATGCCAGCAAGTATTGAATAGGATTTGAGAACTTAATCCTTTACTCAAATCTCTTTTTATTCTTCAGGAGTGATTGAATACATCAATAAAAGAAGAGACGCAGAAACAGGAAACATAGTGGCGAATAAGAATTTCAACTCAAATTCCATAAGACCTGATGTCCATCCATACATTTCTAATAATACGGTAGATCCAAGGCCTAATGCAAATAAACGTCCGAAGATATGTAGGTTTTCCTTTACATAAATCGCTACGAACCATTGTGTTAATCCAATAAAAATTGCAAAAGTCCCAACATATTTACTCACAAAGATACCATAATCCGTAAGATGAGGGCCAACTGCTATAGCTTCCCTTGGCGAAAAAAGAAATAGTGTCCCTAGCATAATTGGTAGGACGCCAGTCAATTTCATGATTCCAGATAAGCCGATAACCTGTACATTATTTTCTTCCATAATTGTTAAATTTAATTTTAATTATATTTACTTTTATTTAAATATCTCAATAAAACTCAATTTTAAAACATACACAATAACATCGAACATTCAATAAGCACTTCTAATACGATATCTTTGTGCAGGGAGTAAGATTAAGACTATATTTTATTGTATTTATGTTAATTTGCTCACTTTTTACAATTAATTTTAATTCAGTTAATGCTGAACCAAACTCTAATGATGAGTTTTACTTATTAGATGAACAAGGTCAGATATTAAACATAGATGAGTTTGAATATATTACTGGAGTTTCATCACATGAAGTGCCATTATTTTCATATAGAATCGAAGGTTATGATTCTTTAGGAAATTATTTTTTTGGAACTGCACAAACATCTATGTCTGAATCACTTATTCAAATAGGTCAGGAAGATTTGTGGCAATGGAAGATTCCAGTCACCTTTGGTGGAGATTGTAGTTGTAAAATTCATATTTATCAATTAGATTATAATTCTGAAATTTTAGAAGAAGAAACTTTGATGATGTGGTTAAAATCAGACGATGATGTTGAACTTCAGTGGGCTTATCCAATAATACATCAGTCATTTTCAGAAAAAGGAACTTGGACACCTGGAGGTTCCAGTTTACATTTTAGTTCCGAATTAGATCTTTATGCTGATGTCTATTATCTTTCTGAAAATCAAGCAATAAATGAAAGTATTGAAATGGATATTTCTGTAAATATTGCCGCGGTTGCCGAGGTGTCAGAGTCAGGATTAACTATCAATAGCCCATTTATTTTAGTAGAACATACAGAATTAGATACAAGACATTATAAATTACATTTTTCAATGAGTCTTGAAAATTATTCTGAAGGTGCATATTCGTTAGATTTTTATCCAGATAAATATTCTCGCTGGAATATTGGTTATTTTTTTGAAATAGACAAAACAATACCAATTCCTATTATTGAAGCTAGTGAATTTGTTTATGAAAGTTTAGAATGGGTATATGTAAATGCCACAAATTCCTTTGATCCACCCTCTTCTCTTGATATCTTTCATCAAAAATGGTGGGAAGACCTTCCTACTATTGAAAACGTTTCTTTTGAGTGGATTGTTGAAGAGCCTGATGGTACAATAAGTGTTCCTAGTGGAAATATGATGGTTAGTCCAACACAATTGAGGTTTTTACCAATAACTAATGGCGAGTATATTTTTACTTTAATAGTCACAGATAATGCAGGTAATACAAATCAAACCTCACAATTAGTTAATGTTGAAAACGTAATACCCGTTAGTCTGATTTCTGATTCGAACAATGAATTAATTGATAATACAATATTTAATTACAATCGTAGTGATATTGATCAATTGGTATTTAGTGCTGATTTATCTACAGATTCCTCAAATGAAATTGCCGATTTACAATTTGGATGGTATCTCGATGGAGTACTTTATTCAAGTAGTAATATTACTGAAATTAATGTTGCTGATTTAGGTCCAAGTGTTGAATTAGAATTGATAGTAAAAGATTCAGATGGAGCCTCAGATAATATTACAATCACTCTTAATCAAATAGATTATTTAAATGAAAATTCTCAAAAACTTAAAAATACAAATATTAATTTTTTCAATGGATTGAATTTAGTGCTTTTAACCGCATTTATTTGTGTTCTTATTCTATTATTTGTGAAGAAGAAATCTACAGAAGAGAATCCTTTGCCAAAATGGTCAAAATATAATAAAAAGCAATAACTCTTTTTCTAAGTAATAACTCGGGGTAGCATGGCATTCGGTAATACCGCAGAACTGTTAGGCACCAAGCCTTCACCAATTAGTAAGTCTGAGTATCGTAATCGTCAAGAAAAATTATACTCTCAATTAACTGATGAATCTGCACTAATTATTTGCTCTTCATCTGCAAAGGTTAGAAGTAATGATGTACATCATCCATATAGAACAAATAGTGATTTACTTTATTTGACAGGATGGAGTGAACCTGATTCAGTATTGCTTGCAATTAAAAAAGACGGCAAATGGAATAGTCATTTGTTTCTTCAACCAAGAAATACAGAATTAGAGATTTGGGAAGGTAGACGACCAGGAGTTGAAGGTGCATTAGAGGGATGGGCTATTGATACTGCATCGTCAATTGAAGAGATTGAGGATGTATTGATTAAGGAATTAGAAAATACAGAAGTTGTATATCATTCAGTGGGATTAATTTCTAAAGTTGATCAAATAGTCGAAAATTCAATAAATTCGAAAACTAGGTCCAGACAACAAATTGGTGAAGGGCCGACACAAAGAATTGACCCCTCGAAATTAATTGCTGAAATGAGATTAATAAAATCAGAAGCGGAAATAAAATTAATGCGCCATTCTGCAGAAATTTCTTCATTAGCTCATATTGAGGCTATGAAAAATGGGTATTCTGGAATAGGAGAATGGCAGATACAAGGAGTGATAGAAGGTTGTTTTAGGTATTTAGGTGCCAGTGGTTGGGCTTATCCTAGTATTGTGGGAGGGGGTGAAAACGCTACGATTTTACATTATCATGCTAATAATGCTGAATGTAATGATGGTGATATCGTGTTAATTGATGCAGGTTCAGAATATGAAGGATATGCTGCAGATATTACTAGGTCCTGGCCAGTTAACGGTAAATTTTCAGAATCGCAAAAGAAAATTTATAATTTAGTATTAAAATCACAATTGGCAGCAATTGATCAATGTGTGGTTGGAAATGAATATCTTGAAACTCACAAAGCTGCAAGTAGAGTCTTAGCCGAGGGGTTAGTAGAATTAGGAATAATTACCTGTAGTGCAGAAGAGGCTTTAGAAAATGGTGAATTAAAAAAGTATTTTATGCATGGAACCGGGCATTGAATTGGTTTAGATGTTCATGATGTTGGAATCTATAAACCCGATGGAACACCTAGAAAATTTGAAGCAGGAATGGTGATTACAATCGAACCAGGACTATATTTTGGAGGTTGGAGACCTGATTTGAATGATTTAGATCCTAAATGGGATGGAATAGGGATTAGGATTGAAGATGATGTATTAATCACAGATGATGGGCCTGACGTTCTATCATCAAGATGTCCGAAGAGCCTAGATGAGATTGAGAATTTGATTGGAACATACTAGATTCACTGAATAAGGGAATAAGCCTGTTTTTATCTTCACACCCTTCATCAATGGTTTGAGATGTTATTGTCGCCCCTCCACTAACATTTTCATAATAAACAACCCATGAAGCAACTTCAATTCTTTGACTTCCTCCACCATCATCATTTACTGGTTGGTAATTAACACCATTGTAAAGACCTCTATATTGCATATTGTTCGTACCTCCGGATGTATCAATCCATGATGTGATGTCATTAGTCCATTGTTTTACATCCATCCCAGGACACCAACCCGCTCTTGCATATGGCCAAGTTCCAAGTTGATTTGCAACAGTCCCATCTACAACTTGTTTCAAGCATCCTTCTCCGTCTAAGGGCCTTGTTGAATTACCTGCATGTGGGTAATCTTGTTGTGTGTTAAATCCATTCATCAAAAATCTATGTTCACTATTACAAAATTCTGCACAATTGGCTGCATCATCTTGGAATCCATGGCCTGTGATCAATGCAACGATTTCTGCCTTGGAAGTACCTTGAGGAATAGTGAGATTGTGTTGCCTTTTGTGAATCGTCTCGTTATTATATTCGCCTCTGAATTCTCCTCCACTAAAGAGGAATTCCCCAGATGTAGGCCTTAATCCATCATCATTCCAATTTGATAAAAGAGCAATTAATTTCAATCCGCCTTTATTAGCGCCTGAAAATTTAAACTCGTGTACACCACCTTCCTTGATCATAAATAAAAATGGTGAAGCATCAGTTAACCATTGGCCTTCTCTTCCATAAGTTGTGATATATCTTGCGAATTCAGTTCCGCATGTTGAATGAACATTTACTTCCTCACAAATTTTTAGATATTCTAAATAATCCCATGCATGGCAACCTGAATCTGGATTGCCATCATCATCTGAATCATAGCGTATTTTATGTTCTTCACATGCATGATAGAAATATAATTCTAGGGTGTTAAATGTTGACATTATGCTTGAATTTGGAAAACTGGCATTAGAATAACTATTGAAACCAGAACCCCAACCTCCATTATGCCATTGATCAAAAATAGTTACCTGAGTAATGGCAGGGTCTTCCTGTCTGATTTCTACTTCAAACTCTTTAGTATACATTTGTGATTCATGAGCTAAGAAATCTAAATCATGATTAGATGTTCCATAATTATACAGGCTTCCAACTTCTCTCCATCTTTGGAAGTTATCAATCCCGTAGAAGAATGCAGACCAATCATTAATTACATTTCCTAAACCACCATTCATGTTAAAGAACCGTTCATCAACGTAGTGAATATGATCCAACCAATATGATTCTTCTTCACTTGATAGAGTAGACAAGTAAGAATTTACATTTGAACGTTTTGAGTATACATCTGAATGATAAGTGGTATCATAAGATGCAAAGAATAGGTGAGTCCCTTCATCAGGTAATTTTTCAATTAAATCTCTTACATTTTGATTCCATAAATCAGTATTGTAGGAGCTTCCTGCCCATTTCGCAATAAATAGGTAATTGTCATGTCCAGTCCATTCATTTTGGAAATCCCAAGTAGTGCCACTTAATGTTAGGAAATTAAAATTTTCAACATAGTCCATCGGGTTTGTACCATATGGTCCATTATTCCATGTAACAGGTAATTGGTTTACAGAACAACCGTTTTGATCAATTGTCCATTTCTCTACAGGGCTATTAGGGCAATCATCTAAGTCTTGAGTAATTCCGTCAAAATCTGTGTCTGCACAACCGACTTCATTAACTTCATTAATTAATTCGTAAGGCGTATCTGGACATACGTCTAAATCATAGGTTATACCATCTCCATCTCTATCTCCACATCCATTAAGATTAACTTCAAGTCCAAAGGGAGTGCTTTCGCAATCGTCATCTATATCTCTAACACCATCTTTATCAGTATCTCTTTGATAGTCATCACACCCTTCGAAATCAACAGATGTATAGTCTGTAGTCCATGGACATTCATCATTATCGTTAATTACACCATCTGCATCTATATCCATGTCTTCATTACTATCTTTACAACCATCTCCGTCCCAATCTGTATCTGAATTAGAAATCCATCCTATTACTCCTTTTGCACATGAGTCTTTAGTATCATTTACCGAATCATTATCGTCATCTAAATCTTCATTTGAATCATCTTTACAGCCATCTAAATCGTGATCTCCTACTGATGAATCCCAATATTTTTCACCCTTGAAGCAAGAATCAAAATCATCAATAATTCCGTCTGCATCATCATCAATATCTTCGTCAATATCTCTACAACCATCCGTATCGTAATCAGTTTCAATTGTTGAAATCCAACCCATTACACCCTTCGAACAAAAATCCATTGAATCAATAACTCCATCATTATCGTCATCAGAATCTTCATCAACATCTCTACATCCGTCTAGATCAAAATCTAAATTTGTATTTGAACTCCATCCAGTTGCACCATCTGGGCATGAGTCAAATAAATCATTAATTCCATCACTATCTATGTCGTCTGCTCCAATTAGTACTAATGCTAAACTTAACGCTGTAGAAGACTCAGTCCATTTTCCACAATAAGCCTCTAAATCTGCTGAAATATTTTCTTCTAGTATTCCAATAATAATTTCAAAATTACCATTTCCTTCGATTTGAGTAATGGATTCAAAACCGTTTTCTAGTGTTAACCTAACTATACAGCTTTCAGGAAACATATGCTCAATATAACCTTCTAATGTGCCTACAACTTCTTTTTGATAAGGTCCAAAAGTCTCAATATTTATGGTAGGAACACCTTCATTTGGGACCATCATTTCTAGAGTCACATATTCTGTTTCAGTTGATTGTTGATTAATGTCGGTAGCATAAATTCCAATAGTCCATTGACCAGGTTCATCAATAGGTAATGCTCTTGTCCAAGTACCATCATTTTTCGCATTAAATGGTGTCAATGCTTCAAGATCATTACTAGTGCCATCAAAAGGCATTAATGTGATATAAATTGTAACTTTACTAGGGTATTCGTCAATAATAGTTCCATTAATTCTTGCAAATTCACCGTAACCAACCTGCGTATCCTCAACAAATAGTTGTGGGAAAATATCTACTTCAACTGAATTATCTTCAATTTCTGTTGCTATTTCTTCAGAATTATCTTCTAAAGGTAGAGTACAACCTGAAAGAAAAATACTACTCGCGATTAACAAAACCAAAACATTATGCTTCAATCCCATATACAGCGTAAAACATTACGATTCATAATATTGTTCATCATGAAAATAGTATAACAAATCCTGCTTTAACTGCCATTTTTCTAAATTCGGGTACATTTTTAAGCATTGATATCCCAAGTGATAATGGTTTTTCAATATCTCCTTTTTCATTAATTAATTTAATTACTTCAGGCTTTGAAAATATTCTAAAAATTTCTTCCAATTCTTCATCAGTTCTTGAAGTAACAAAGAAATCTCTTAATGATCTGATTCTTTCGAATTCCTTTTTTGCCTTTACATATTTTTTAGTAACTTTAATTAATATTTTCTTAGCCAATTTATTTTTTATGATCATTTCACTTAATTCATCCGCAATTAAATCTACTTGAGCCATTCCAGGGCCTATTCCTCCTCCCGTTGTTGGCTTTGCTAATCCCGCAGCATCCCCAATTAGTAAAACTCGATCTTGTACAGGCCTAGGGACAACTCCTGCAGGAATTGGTCCACAGAATCTACCGATTTCCTTACAGTTCTCAAATTTGTGAGCCCATCTTGACTTTGTCATTAAATTATTGAGTAATTCTTCACAACTTCTGCCATCTAAATCTTCAGCCCTACTCCACATCCCGATTCTATGAGTATCACCATTGGGAATTGCCCATGCAAAAAAACCAGGGGCGATGTCTTCTCCAGTAAACATTTCAAGCATTCTTTCTTTAGTCTCAAATCCAGTTACTTCAACTTGGTAGCCGATCATGAATTCCTTTGGATATCCCATTCTATGTTGTCTTCTAACCCAACTATGTGCTCCGTCAGCACCTACGAGTAATTTCGCCTTAACTTTGATTGTTTTACCATCAACTAAAAGCTCTGTAATTATTGAATCATCTAAGTAATTAGTATCTAATGGTTTGCTGTTAAGCCATAATTCTGCACCTTCGTCCATCGCTTGTTGGACAATAGCCTGATCAAATTTTTTACGACAAACAGCATAGGTTCTAATTTGATTTGGTTTTCCTATTTCTATGGTTGTTCCGTATGGACTGTGCATTATTGCACCATCTATTTCTGATAAAACGGTATCATACAGTCCTACCTTTTCCATTGATGAAGGGTTAACTAAACCTGCACATTGAAATGGTTTTCCAATTTCTAAATGTTCTTCAATCATTAAGACTTTACATCCTAATTGAGACATCTTTTTTGAAAAATAGCCTCCAATCGGCCCTGCTCCAATTACAAGAATGTCCACTTCTTTCATATTTTACCACGCATCTTGTTTTGATTTATTCTTAATTACTAATTCAGCTTCTAATGTTTCCATTTTCTTCTGTTTTAATCCGATTTTTTTAGCCAATGCAGTTGAGCCTCCATGGGTTCCAATTCCTAATTTTTCTAATGTTACGAATATAGCAGGTAAAAGAATTAAAGCACTAGCCGCAGCAATCCATAACAATATTATTACTACACGTACAAATGGGATTAATTCAGGTATTGGAATTCTATATGCTGCTGCTAAACCGGCTGTGGTAACACAGGCTGCTTCAAATAATGACATACCTGTAGAAACACAAGAAGAACGAATTGCTTCTATGCCTCCACCCATTTCTTTAATTCTATTCGCAATGTGGATTGAGAAATCTACGCCTACTCCCACTAATATTGAACCAATCATTACAGTAACTAGTGATAAAGAAACCCCTTGTTGCCACATTACCAACCATTGTAAAAATACAGTAGCCATCACTGGAAGAGTAGACCAGATTGAATATCTTAAATCTCTGAATACAATTGCTAGAGTTAAAATTGTTAATCCTATTGCTCCAGCAAGGCTACCCCATTGTGATTCTACAATTAAGTCATTTACTGCAATTGAAACTGCTGCAACACCAATTAGATTTGTTGATTTAATATCTCCTGGAGCTTCTTCTGCATATTTGTTAATATTCGAAACTGTTTCAGTAGTGTCCTTCATCGCTATGAATGGCATATCCACATAAACGAGGCTTCTTTGATAATCTGTAGATGTAAATAAATGTCTAGTTTCATCAGTAATACTGGAATAAAAGACATTTAGTAAAAAGATCTGAGCATCTGGTTGATTATCTAAAGCAATTAAAACATCCCAAAAAGTTACTCTTCCATCAACTTCTTGTTTCAGTATTTCTTCGGCAACATCTTTGATGGGTTCTGGCATCCAATCTTGATCACTTACAATTTCCCAGATACTTTCACCACCCACTGATGGTGAAACACCAACTGATTTCATAAGAAACACAATTGATACTGCAGTGGTATTTTCTAATCGATTTACATCATTAGTTAATGCTTCAATGGATTGAAGGTTTTGTACTGGCCGATCATTTCTAATTTCGTCATCTGTCCTATCGCCCTTTATTGCGCCATCTACCATGAGCATACCCACTTGACCCGCGTTAAACACCTCACTGTAGTTTTTCATCATAACAACAGAATCTTGACCTTGAGGTGCCATTCCCAATAAATCAATATTTTCTTCAACATTTTCCCTTCCATATGTAAATGAACTCACTAATAGAATTGTGAAAACAAAAATTACCAGATAATTTCTTTTTATGGGTAATTCCACAGCCACAACGAATGGTTTTAATGGGGGGTGTTTTGGTTTTTTAAGGTCTAAAATCATTGTTAGGTTTGGAACCATTGCCATTGTTAGTATGTATACAACAATTATTCCTCCTGCAAGTGCATAACCTACTGTTTTAATTGGTGCCATCGGAGTAAATGCCAATGAAATAAATCCAATTACAGTTGTTACGGCAGAAAGCATTACCGCTTTTCCAGTAGATTGCAGTGCCTTTTTCATTTTTTCATCGGGCGTACCTTCTTCTTCAGCATATCTATTTGTGATATGAAGTCCATATGAGACTCCTAGTGCTAGTAGTATTGGACCTACAATGATGACAGTCATTGTCACCTCATAACCGGTTAAACCTATGATTCCAAGTGTGCAAAATACAGAACAAAGCGTAGGCAATCCTGAAATTATTAACACTTTAATTCCCTGTTTCCATTTAGGCCTAAAAGTTTGGAGTATGTCACAATGGAAGAAAACTAAAACAATTGCTACGTAAAGAATTCCTAATGGAAAAACCTCCCAAAATAAAACAAAGGAATATTCAGTCACGGCATTTGTAATTGGTACTGGGCCTGTCAGATTCATTTGTAGTCCTATTGTTTTCCAATTATTTGTCTCGGAAAGGTTCTCTAAAGTTTCGGTTGCTTTTTTAATGATCTCTTTGGCACTTTTATTTTCATCTACTGCAACAATGATTACTGCTCTATCTAATTGACCATCATCATCCGAATCTCTTGCTAATTTATCTAATGCAGGTGAGGGGACATCTCTTGTACCATCACAGTTTTCCTCATCTTCTCCACAATCTTCTTTTTCGTATAATTGACCTACAATTTGATTTATTGTTGCTTGGCTTGGGATTGAATATTCGCCTAAAACCTCTATATCATCTACAAACTCATTAAATTGCTCTGCAGCATCTTCCCCTAAATCGCCAGGGAATAATGCACCCACTTCTGTTGAAATTGCTTTAGTAACTCTTGGCGCACTTGAATTAACTTCTTTTATTACAGTTGAAAGTGAAAGTGCATAGATGTAGTCATCTGAATTATCTGATAGTTGAGGGTTGAGTGCTTTTTCAACTTTGTCAAATTGATGTAATATTTCTTCATCAGTAATATTTCTATTTTGGCCTAATTGGACATAAATAATCATTACATTAGTGGACCAATCCTCCTTTATGTCAGCAATTTGATTTTTCACACTATTGGGGTCATCGTCATCTGGAAGATATACTTCTAAATCTCCATTTACATTTAATGATGGTTCTTCTTTATATTGCCAAGGCATAGGTGCATTTTCATTTATATCCACAAATCCACTGTATAATGATAAATATACAGTGAGCATTAAGAAAAATGTAACAGTCATAATTGGGAATCTGGTCAGCATTCCTACTACACCAATTCTGTCGATATCTCTTTTGATGTTCTTTGGAATATTAGCTACACCTGTAGCCGCTGCACCAATATCGAAATTTTTAATTCCAGAAATCGCTTTACGTCTAACAATTCTTCCGTAACGATTTACTTTTAGCCAACCTGCATTTGCTTGATTTGAAATTATTTCAGTGACGCTGTAATTATCACTTTCTGAGGATTTTTCCTCAGTCGCTTTTTTGGCTTCGCTCACGTATCCTCATATGTGCGAAAATAAATTAGCCATTAAACCAACTGTTGGATTTATTTATTTTTCACAATTTCTAATGAAGGGAATTGTCAAATATTGAATCCAACACGATAATTCATTAACGGGTGTCTTTAAAGATGGGAGAAGCAAAAATCACGGATAAAAGATGGTCGATAGATCTTGAAAAGAGAATACAAGAAGCACACTATGAAGATGAAGAAGGATACAATAAAAGATATGGTTTTGATCCAGAAAGCGAAAAAGAATTGTTTGTTATTGATACTCCACCTCCCTATCCAAGTGGGACATGGCATATTGGAGCCGTAGCACAATATTCAATGATTGATGTAATCGCAAGATCACAGAGGTTAATGGGTAAGGAAGTATATTTCCCCTGGGGTGTTGATCGTAATGGTATTAACATAGAGTTTACAGTTGAGAAAAAAACGGGTAAAAAAATGAAAACTTATGATAGATTAGAGTTTTTAGAGTTATGTAAGCAAACAATTGAGGAATATACGGTAGCAATGCGAAAAACGGCTAGGAGGGTTGGACTTTCTTGTGATTTCAAAAATGAATATCTTACAGATGCCCCAGATTATAGGGCTGTAACACAATCAATTTTTGTTGATTTATTCAAACGTGGAGAAATTATTGAAGATTTCAGGCCAAATATATATGATCCAATAGAAGGAACAACAATTGCTGATGCAGAAGTTGAAAGGTTATCAAGAAAAACAAATTTAGTTGATGTGATTTGGCATACCGAGTCAGGTGAAGAAGTAATTATTTCTACAACCCGTCCAGAATTAATTTGTGCTTGTGGGGTAGTAGTAGTACATCCAGATGATAAGAGATATTCTCATTTAATTGGAGAAAAACTCAAGTTACCTTTAGATGTGAATAACCGTGAAGATTTTGTAGAGATAAAAACACATTCTTCCGTAAAAAGTGAATTTGGTTCAGGAGTTTTAATGGTTTGTTCGTTTGGTGATCAAAATGATGTTTCAATATTCAGAGAAATGGGGATTAAGCCATTTCAAGCAATTGATTTATCAGGTAATATGACTGATATCGCAGGGTCATTAAGTGGATTATCTGTATTAGAGGCCAGAAAATTAGCAATTCAAAAACTTCAAGACATTCAAAGAATAGAATCTATGGAGATACGCGAGCAAGAAATACCCGTGTCTGAAAGAGGAAAAAATCCTGTAGAAATTATATTGTTAAAAGAATGGTATGTTAGACAAACCCATATGCAAGAAAAAATTTCTAAATTATCAAATAAAATTAATTTCGTTCCTCCAAGAAATAAACAATATTTGTTGGATTGGATGGAAAACATTAGTATCGATTGGCCAATAAGTAGACGAAGATGGTATCATACCGAAATCCCAATATGGTATTCTGAAGATGACTCTAAAGTTGTGGTTCCACCATCTGCTGTTTATGTTCAACCTTGGAATGAACTTCCTCCTTCTGGAAGTGATGTATTAGACAGAGAATCAAGAGAATTTATCGGTAAATATGATGATTTGAAGGATGAATTAGGCACACTATATGGTGAAGAAAAAGTATTTGATACCTGGATGGATTCTTCAAATTCTAATCTTTTTGTTTCTGGGTATTTATCTAATCCAAAAATGTTTGAAAGAGCATTTCCAACAGGTCTTAGGCCACAAGGTAAAGAAATTGTAAGAACTTGGCTATACTATACATTACTAAAAAGTAGTTTATTGTTTGATAAGCCTGGATTTGAAAATGTATGGATTGATGGTTTAGGAATGGACCCCTGGGGTCGAAAAATGTCTAAATCATTAGGGAATGGTATTGACGCAGATAGCGTATTAGAGTGTGGGGCAGGAGGTAGAACAGGTTCTTGGAAAATCAAAGGTCCTGAAAAATCAGTTCAATTAAAAGCAAATAAAATTGGTAGTGAGTGTTTTAGATTATGGAAGGCGTGTGACGCTCAAGTTGGTGACGACTTTCATATAAATCCGGAGGAGATAGAGAAAAAATATTTTGGAGTTTTGACTAAATTTTTCAATGTCGCAAGATTCGCAAGTCAATTTGAGGTACCTTCTAATTTAGATGAAAAGCCTAACAAACTTTCTAATGCAGATGAATGGATTTTAGCAGAATTCTCCGAAGTAAATAGTTCAGTAAAATTAGCATGGGAAAAGATAGATATTTATTCAGCTGCGCAGTCAATAAAGAATTTTGCAACCGGAATTTTTCCTAGTCACTGGCTTGAAATGGTTAAGTCAAGATTATATGATGGTGATGAGAATACCGCATGGACTTTACATCGAATTGTAAGGGATTTGTTGACTATGTTTAGTCCAATATGCCCCTTCTTCACGCATTATCTTTCAACTACATTATATGATCAATCCTCAGTAGATGTAAGAGAATTCCCTCGTGTGCCCGTAATTGAGTTGATGGATTCTGAAAAGGGAACTTCTTTGAGAGGTATGACACATTACTTGGTATCCTTTAATAGTGAAATCTGGAAAAATAAAAAGGATTCAGGATTATCTTTAAATTCTCCAATATCTAATGTTATTATACCTACAGAACTAGATCTTTTGTCTGATGATTTAAGGGAAATGCATAAGTTGGAATGATTATTAAAAATCATCTCTATAAATTGAATTTAAAATATCCTCATTAGTTTTATGCGGTAATGTCACTTTCAATTTATTATTCAAACTCATAGCCTGTTTTATTGCAAAAATAGCACCATCATTTCTTGCCCAAGCCCTTCTAGAAATACCATTATTTACATCCCAATCTAGCATTGAAAGTAATTTCTTTTCACTTTCTGAACTTCCATCAATCATTAGTCCAAAACCACCATTAATTACTTCTCCCCATCCAACACCTCCGCCATTATGTAAACTAATCCAAGTAGCTCCTCTGAATGAATCCCCGACAAAATTTTGTACAGCCATGTCTGCTGTAAACATTGAACCATCTCTAATGTTGGCAGTTTCTCTAAACGGAGAATCTGTGCCAGAAACATCATGGTGATCTCTTCCAAGAATTATTGGGGCACTGATTTCACCAGAAGCGATGGAGTCGTTGAATGCTTTAGCTATATTTTTTCTACCTTCAGCATCGGCATATAATATTCTAGATTGACTTCCAACAACCATTTTATTTTCCTTTGCTTGCTTAATCCATCTAATATTGTCTAACATTTGTTGTTTAATTTCTGGAGGGGAATTTTCTGCCATTTTTTCTAGAACACTTGTAGCAATTTCATCTGTTTTTTCCAAATCATTACTTTCTCCAGATGCACAAACCCATCTGAACGGTCCAAAGCCGTAATCAAAACACATTGGCCCCATAATGTCTTCAACATAACTTGGATATCTGAAACCGTCTTTATTTTCGTTGAACACATTTGCACCTGCCCTGGATGCTTCAAGTAGGAATGCATTGCCATAATCCCAAAAATATGTTCCAGTGTCTACTAATGAATTTACGGCATTTGCATGCCTTATTAACGAATTTTGCACTTCTTTTTTAAATTTGTCAGGATTTTCAACGATCATCTTTTTACTTTCTTCAAATGATAATGTAACGGGGTAATATCCTCCTTGCCAAGGATTATGTAAACTTGTTTGATCTGATAAAAGATCAACTTTAACATTTCGTTCTACAAGCCGTTCTAATAATTCAACAACATTACCTATATGTCCTATAGAGATTGCATTACCACTTTCTTGAGATTCAATCATTTTATCTATCGCATCATCGGTAGAGTCTGCAATTACTGAGAGCCATCCTTGATTATGCCTCTTTTTGGCTGCATGGGGATTAATTTCACTGACTATGCAAGAAGCCCCTGCAATTACAGCCGCTTTCGCCTGTGCACCACTCATACCTCCAAGGCCTGATGTAACAAATGAAATTCCAGATAGTGAATCTTTAGTGCCACAATATTTTCTTGCAGCGTTTAGAATTGTAATTGTTGTGCCATGTACAATTCCTTGAGGGCCTATGTACATATATGATCCAGCCGTCATTTGACCGTATTGACTGACACCCATTGCATTCATCTTTTCATATTCTTCTTGAGATGAATAATTTGGAATGACCATCCCATTAGTTACAACAACTCTAGGTGCATTCTCGGATGAAGGAAAAAGTCCTAGTGGGTGTCCTGAATACATTACTAGTGTCTGTTTATCATCCATTTCACACAAATATTTCATCACAAGTCTATATTGCGCCCAATTCTGGAAAACTGAACCATTTCCACCATATGTAATCAATTCATGAGGGAATTGTGCAATCTCTTTGTCAAGATTATTATGAATCATTAGCATGATGGCGGCTGCTTGTTTGGATTTTGTTGGATAAGAATCTATAGGGTAAGATTTCATTACATATTCTGTAGGTCTGAACCTCATCATCCAAATTCGTCCAAATTTTTCTAATTCATCTGCAAATTCAAAGGCTAAAGTTTCGTGGAATTCTTTGGGAAAATATCTTAATGCATTTTTGATTGCTAGTTTCTTTTCTTTTTTTGATAAAACTTGTCTTCTGGCAGGGGCATGATCTACATCCTTTGAAATTCCAGGATGATTAGGTAATTTCTTTGGAATGCCTTCTCCGACATGCTTACGCATTGCATTTATGTCGCTGGCCATGTATTACGGAGTTGTTATTGACTTATTGTTTGTTGTAAACAACCGTTATATGCTGAATTCGTAAAGCAGTAAATATGACGGTGGTTTTAGATGGTTCTAATCTTACTATTGAAGAAGTTGTAAATGTAGCAAGAAATAATTCAGATGTGGCAGTTTCTAATGAATCCTGGAGTAGAATAGAGAAATGCAGAGAGATGATACAAGTAAAAATAGATTCACACGAAATAATGTATGGTGTGACTACTGGAATCGGAGAGTTTAGTGAAGTTGTATTAGATTCAGAACAATTAGAAGATTTTCAAAAGTTTTTGATATATTCTCATGCAGCAGGAATCGGGAAACCCTTGGATGGAGA
>MDSW01022936.1_pt1 | contig 18146 bp, 13 predicted proteins | sample 811171 | NCBI WGS metagenome assembly MDSW01 (sample SAMN05326641, study PRJNA326480) | marine metagenome | isolation source: seawater | place: Atlantic Ocean: North West | collected 2012
AGAAAAGAAAGTAGAGGCGCTCATGCTAGAGAGGACTTCGCCAAAAGGGATGACAAAAATTATATGAAACACACTTTAGCCTGGCAAGATGGAAGAAAAGTTAATATTAAGTACAGAGATGTTCACTCAAGCACTCTAACTAATGATGTTCAATACTTTCCACCAAAAGAAAGAGTGTATTAATGGCTGAGTTCAGTCTCCCTTCTAATTCAAAAATAATTAAAGGGGACTATTATCAGGATAAAACTGGTTCAAAAAATATTAAAAAAGTTAACGTTTACAGGTGGAATCCTGAGGACGATAAAAATCCAAGAATAGACACCTTTGAAGTCGACATGAGCAACTGTGGTCCTAAAGTTTTAGATATACTTTTTAAAATTAAAAATGAATTAGACCCTTCTTTAACCTTTAGAAGATCATGCGCGCATGGAGTATGTGGATCGTGTGCAATGAATGTTGACGGTGTCAACACTTTATCTTGTATAAAATCTCATTCAGATATTAAGGGAGATTTAAATATTTATCCTTTACCACACCTAAGAGTAGTGAAAGATTTAATTGGTGACTTAAGCAATTTATATAAACAGTACGAGTCAATCCAACCTTGGTTAAAAACTTCAAAAACTAGTAAAGAGAAAGAGGAAATAATTCAATCACAAAAAGATAGATCAAAATTAGACGGTTACTACGAATGCATACTTTGTGCGTGTTGCTCAACTTCTTGCCCAAGCTATTGGTGGAATGGAGACAAATATTTGGGACCAGCAGTTCTTCTTCAAGCTTACAGATGGATCAATGATAGCAGAGATGAGGAAAAAAATGAAAGATTGAAAAAAGTTGCTGACGAATTAAAATTATATAGATGCCATACTATTATGAATTGTACTAATTCTTGTCCAAAAGGACTAAATCCTGCAAAAGCTATAGCATCTATAAAAAAAATGCTTGCAACAAGCTAAAAGCTTATTTATTCAATAAATACCATGAACCTTATTGAACATTATGTGAATGGAAAAAAATTTGCAGGTAAGTCAAAAAGAACTGGTAAAGTTTTCAACCCTGCAACGGGTGAACAAAGTGCAGAAGTAAAGCTCGCTACGGGTACCGATCTTGATGAAACCGTTAAAGTTGCAAAAAAAGCTTTCCATGAGTGGTCTAACAAGACCCCACTTTACAGGGCAAGAATTTTATTTAAATTTAAAGAGCTAATTGAAAAGTATTCTGACGAACTAACAAAATCAATTGTTGCTGAACATGGAAAAGTTTTTGAGGATGCTAGAGGCTCGCTCACAAGAGGCCTGGAGGTGGTTGAATTTGCTTGCGGCATACCTCAAATGTTAAAAGGTGAGTATACTGAAAATGTTGGAACAAATGTTGATAGTTGGTCATTAAGACAACCTTTAGGCGTTTGCGCAGGCATAACACCTTTTAATTTCCCAGCTATGGTACCTATGTGGATGTTTCCAATGGCGATTGCTTGTGGAAATACTTTTATTTTAAAACCTTCAGAAAAAGATCCCTCTTGTTCAATCAGACTTGCTGAATTGTTTTCTGAGGCTGGTTTACCCGATGGAGTTTTAAATGTAGTCAACGGCGATAAAGAAGCCGTGGATGCAATCATTAAAAATAAAGATATTAGCGCCGTAAGCTTTGTAGGATCAACGCCAATAGCAAAATATATTTATGAAAATTGTGCAAAAAATGAAAAAAGAGTCCAGGCTCTAGGCGGTGCAAAAAATCATTGTGTTGTAATGCCTGATTGTGATCTAGATCAAGCCGTTAATGGTTTAATGGGAGCAGCCTATGGTTCAGCTGGTGAGAGATGTATGGCTCAATCTGTAGCAGTTGCTGTAGGGAATATTGGAGATAAGTTAGTCAATAGTCTAGCAAAAAAAGTTGAAAATTTAAAAGTTGGACCTGGCATGGATAAAAATTCTGAGATGGGCCCCTTGGTAACAAAAGAACATTTGAATAAAGTAAAAGGATATGTAGATCTTGGAGTTAAAGAGGGAGCCAAACTCGTTGTAGATGGAAGAAAACTAAGCTTACAGGGTTATGAAAACGGATTTTATATGGGAGGCTGTCTGTTTGACCAAGTAAAAAAAGACATGAGAATATATAAGGAAGAAATTTTTGGACCTGTTTTATCAGTAATTAGAGTTAAAAATTTTAATGAAGCTCTTCAGTTGGTAAATGATCATGAGTATGGAAACGGTGTAAGTATTTTTACTAGAGACGGGGATACCGGAAGAACATTCTCATCTAAAGCTCAGATCGGAATGGTTGGAATTAATATTCCTATTCCAGTTCCAGTCGCTTTCCACAGTTTTGGCGGTTGGAAAAGATCATTATTCGGAGACCAGCACATGCACGGTCCAGAGGGAGTAAGGTTCTATACAAAATTAAAAACCGTGACATCGAGATGGCCTTCCGGATTAAGATCAGATCCAGAATTTACAATGCCAACAATGAAATAATTATGAAGAAAAAGATTTCATTAATAGGAGCAGGTCAAATAGGTGGTACACTAGCACATTTAATAGCACTTAAAGGGTTGGCCGATGTTGTCTTATTCGACGTCGCGGAAGGTTTAGCAAAAGGAAAAGCATTAGATATTGCTCAATCTTCACCAGTAAGCAAATTTAGTACTAATTTGGTTGGAACTAATAATTATAAAGATATTAAAGACTCCGATGTAATTATAATAACTGCTGGAGTTCCTAGAAAACCTGGTATGACAAGAGACGACCTACTTGGAATTAATTTAAAAATTATAAAGGAGGTAGCAAAAGGTATTAAAGAAAATTCACCAGAGTCTTTTATAATCTGTATCACAAATCCTTTAGACGTAATTGTAATGGCGCTACAAAAATATTCTGGATTGCCAGCTAATAAAATTGTCGGGATGGCTGGAATATTAGACTCATCTAGATTCATTTATTTCTTATCTCAGGAGTTAAATGTGCCGGTTAATAAGATTAAATCATTCGTACTCGGAGGTCATGGGGATACAATGGTTGCCATGATAAATCACACAATAGTTGATGGTAAATCTCTAAAAGATTATATCAATGATGGAAAAATTTCAGAAGAAAAGCTTTTAAAGATTGTAGATAGAACAAAAAAGGGTGGAGCCGAAATTGTGAAGTATTTGGAAAAAGGGTCAGCATTTTACGCACCCGCCGCTGCAGGTGTTGAAATGGCAGAAAGTTTCTTGAAAAATGAAAAAAAACAGCTCCCTTGTGCTGCATACCTAAACGGGGAATATGGTGTAAAAAATCTTTATGCAGGTGTGCCAGTAATAATCGGTAACAAGGGAGTCGAGAAAGTTATAGAGTTAAAATTAGACAAAGATGAAAAAATGAATTTTCATAAATCAATTGAAGCTGTAAAAGAGCTTTATAAAGCTGCAAAAAAAATTGATACAAATCTGTGATTCAAAAAAGAGTTAAAATAAACTTTTTAATTCCAGCACTTATCGCTCTTTTTGCAATTATAATTAATCAATTTTACGGAAATCGTGGAATATTTCCGCACGATAGTACTGGTCATTTTGATACTGGTTTTAGAATTTTGCTAGGTGATAATCCAGTTGAAGATTACTGGATCGTTTCAGGTTTTTTTTTAGATTATTTACAAGCCGGATTATTTAAATTATTTGGTGTTAATTGGCAAATATACGTACTTCATGCTTCTTTATTAAATTCAATTTTTGTTCTTACTTTTTATTTTTACTTTGAAAGATTAAATGTTAGAAAAAATTTAAACATATTTTTTTGCATCTGTTTATGTGTGCTTGGATATACTTCAAGTGGAACTCCATTTGTTGATCACCATTCCACGTTAATTTCCATTTTGGCACTCGTATTTTTTTTGCGGATAAGAAAAAATAATAAATACTATTATTTTTCTTTCATTCCTTTTTTACTTTTAATAGCATTTTTATCTAAACCTGTCCCAGCAGCATATGTTACTCTTTTAATCTTATCTTTATTATTCATCGATTTTTTAATAGAAAGAAAAGCAATTAAGATAATTTCATTTTTCTCTGGGGGTATAATTTCACTTTTAATTTTTCTTATTTTTCTCAGGGCTGAAGGAATTAGTTTAGATAATTTTTTAACACAATATATTTATTATTCTCAGGAAATTGGTAAATCAAGACTTACTAATCTTAGGTTTGATTTTTTTGGAGTTTTAGATGAATTTAAACTTTTGCTTTTATCAATTATTCCTTTATTGGTTTTATTAGTAAAAAAATTTTCGGAAGAAGGCATAAAGTTTTTAAAAAAAGAAGAGTTTTTTTCACTATTTAGTTTTTTTCTATTATCTATCATTTTAATTTTCTATCAACTATTAACAAGAAACCAAACGTTTATATTTTTTTTAATCCCAATCCTTGTATGTTTAAGCAATGAATTATGGAATAGAAAAAGGATATATTTCATTTTAGTAATTTTATTTACTTTATTTGTTACTATTAAATTTCACGATAGATACAACAATCATAGAAAATTTCATGAAATGCAAACTGTAGATTTCTCGAAATCTATTGATGCAAAATTAATAGATAATAAGCTTAGAGGATTAAAGTGGATTACTCCTCAAGAAAAATTAGATCCAAAATTAGAAGTATTAGAAATTTTAAAAATCAAAAAGCATCTATTAAGCGAAAAAGAAAAATATATGTTATTAACAAACTATTCTTTCTTTTCTTCAATTCTAAATAAAAATAATGAAAGTTTCACAAGATGGTTTGTTGGAGACGGAACAGACTACCCAAGTAAATTAGATAGTAAATTCCAGTTGATTTTAAAAAATTTAGTAATTCAAAAAATAAAAACAAAAGAGATAAAAAAAATCTACCTAATAAAACCGATTTCAGAAAAAAATTTAAAAAATCTGATAGATGAAAAATGCTTAGAGAAAAAAAATCTCTCAACATATTTAACTCAAATTAAAATAATTTGCTCTATAGACTCTTTGTAAAATCAATTTTGAGATTTTAACTCACTTTGCAGTTTATTTAAAAATTCATTAATAATTTTTTTATCATCGTTACTAAGTATTTTATCTTTTTTATTAGCTTTCGTTATTTCAGTTCTGATTTTATCTTTTACGTGTTCGATATTTTCCTTTGACTTCAGATTTTCAATTTCGGTTAATAATTGCCTTTTTATTACTCCAAATGTTAAATAAAAAAGGATGAGAAATATAAAAGATGCAATAAGACACTTATAAATAAAAATTTTCATTTTTTTCTCTCGAATACTTCGTAAATTATCATTTCGTCTATTTTAAACTCTCTTGTTTTGCGAAATTTATTATCGAAGTCATATTTTTTACTTTTAAATATATTAACATCATAAATCCTATTTGAATATAAAATTTCAGCTTCATAGATTTTATCGTTAGGAATTAGTTTTATTTTTTTTTTCGTATTTTTATCCAATAAACTATATGTTCTCCACATAGGATACCAAGATTTTACACCCACTTTGATTTCTTTATCACTATTCTCATTTTCTAGTGCCAAATTTCTTAAGAAACTAATTGAGGATAAACCCATAAAATCAACTTCAAATTTTTTTTTCATCTCTTTGGAAGCTAATAAGTTAAAATAGAGAGACTGGTATGGGTGATATTGAAAAATTTTGAAAATATTTAATGTTATCATTAGAAATAAGAAAATAGAAATCGAATAATTAATTGATTTTTTAAATTTAGTTTCATTCAAATAAAATTCAAGAAATAAAACTGAAAAATAAACTATAAAAAAGTTTAAAAAGTAGAAAAATCTCCAACTATTGTAGTATTTAATTTCGAAAAAAGATCCAACAAAAATTAGTATTAAAAAAATAAAAAGAATAAAAAAGTCTTTTTTCTCCGAATTATTATGCCAAAAATCATTTCGATCTCTCTTAGAATTAATTTCATCTAACTTCTTTAAAGTTTTACTGAACAAAACACTAAGACCAAGAAAAAACAAAATTAAATTTTGAATAGGCGTTGTTATTAAAATCCAAAGTGCCAAATAGTAATTTGGAACCAAATCAGGTTTATAAAAATTTCCATTAAAAAATACTATCGAAGGGCCGAAAGAGCTTTTGTAATGCGTTAAAAAATCATAAAGATTGTTAAAAGTATTTTCCCAAAGAAAAGGCCAGTGCAAAATTAGAAATAATAAAAAAAAAAATAAATAAAGAAAAATAAATTTGGTATTTTTAAATTCGCTTTTGTTACTTATTAATGAAAGTACAAAAATGAAAGAAATACCTAAAGGTAAAATTATACCAAATATTCTGGTTGATGTTGCTATTGCTGAAAACAAAGATAAAAATAAAATATTTTTTAATGAATTTTTATCTATACTTTCGAAATAGTAGTATATCGATATTATAAAAAAGGTTAAAAAAATTATGTCCTTGTTGTTGTGAAAGCTGTCACCAAATATCCTTGGCGTTAAAACTAACATCAATGATGCCAAGACTGGTAAAAAATTTCCACTAAATCTTTTTTTAATTAATTTATAGAAAAAGAATACTCCAATTATGAAATAAGTATAGTTTAGCAGATGTCTAAATTCATAAATTTTAAGAGGATCATTTATATTTAAATAAACTTCAAAAAAAGCAGCCGGTAGATCAAATATAATCCCATAATCACCAAACCAAGGAATTGTAAAGTCATCAGCTGTTTCTAGTTTTTTTTCTACAAGAATAGAAAAATCATTAGCTTGGAAGAAATCAGAAACGTATTTAAGCCAATATAAACCACTTTTTCGTTGAAAGCTTTCATCAATATTAAATCCAAAATCCTTGTAAAAATAAATCCCTATTAAAAAAAGAATTAAGAAAAACAAGTAGTCATAAGAATTTACAAAAAATTTGTGAATATATGCCATAATTCAGTTTATAACCTAAAATTCTTATTTATAAAAATTTTTGTTAGAATAAAGTATAGAAATATTTGGAAATAGTTGCTATTAGTACTTTTGTTTATATTAATTTCGATTTCATAATAAGAGTAAAACTTAAATGAATATTCACGAGCATCAGGCTAAGGAATTGCTTAAAGAATTCGGAGCCCCAGTATCTAACGGTATAGTAATATTTGATTTAAAAGATCTTGATAAAAAGATTAAATTTTTGAAAGGTGATAAATTTGTCGTTAAAGCACAAATTCATGCTGGTGGTAGGGGTAAAGCTGGTGGCGTAAAATTAGTGAGCGATATCCAAAGTTTAAAAGAAGAGGCAAAAAAAATGTTAGGAAAAACTTTAATAACTCATCAAACTGGTAAAGATGGGAAAAAAGTTAAAAGATTATATATTGAGGAGGCTTCAGAAATATCAAAAGAATTTTATCTTTCTTGCCTTGTGGACAGAGCATCAGACAAAATTGCATTTATATGCAGCACCGAGGGAGGCATGGATATAGAAAAAGTTGCATTAGAAAATCCAGAAAAAATTATTACTACTAAAGTTGATCTAAAAGACACTCTTACTAAGCAAGATCTTAAACAAATCTCAAAAATTTTTCAATTAGGTGACAGCCAGGAGGAAGAATTAAATATTGTAATCAACTCTCTATATGAAATTTTAAAGCAAAAGGATGCAAGTCTCATTGAGATCAATCCTCTTATTTTAACCAAAACAAATAAAATTATTTGTCTAGATGCTAAAATAAATTTTGACGATAATGCTATTTATAGAAGACCAGAAATTTTAGCTTTAAGAGATTTGAATGAGGAAGAACCAGCGGAGATCGAGGCAAGTAAAAATGATTTAGCCTACATTAAACTTGATGGAAATATAGGCTGTATGGTAAATGGTGCAGGCCTGGCAATGGCAACAATGGATATAATTAAACTTTATGGTGAAGAGCCTGCAAATTTTCTAGATGTGGGTGGAGGCGCTTCAAAAGAAAAAGTTTCAGCAGCCTTCAAACTAATTCTTTCTGATGAAAATGTTAAAGGAATTCTTATAAATATTTTTGGCGGCATTATGAGATGTGATGTTCTTGCGCAAGGAGTAGTAGAAGCCGCAAAGGAAACTAAACTCGAAGTTCCCTTAGTTGTTCGTCTTGCCGGTACAAATTTTGAAGAGGGAAAAAAAATATTAGATGATTCAGGTCTCAGGATCTTGTCCGCAGTAGATTTGAATGATGCTGCAAAAAAAATTGTGGAAGCAATAAAATAGAGATGTCAATTTTAGTTAATAGCGAAACAAAAGTAATTTGCCAGGGATTTACTGGTAAACACGGTTCATTTCATTCTGAACAATCGCTTAAATATGGAACAAAACTAGTTGGAGGAGTTACTCCTAAAAAGGGTGGGCAAAAGCATCTAAACCTCCCTGTTTTCAACACTGTTCAAGAGGCAGTAGAAAAAACAAGAGCTAACGCAACCATGATTTACGTCCCCCCAAAGTTTGCAGCTTCAGCAATTATAGAGGCAATAAATTCCAAAATTGAATTAATTGTATGCATCACTGAAGGAATACCTGTGATGGACATGATCAAAGTAAAAAGTGAATTAAAAAAAAGTTCGAGCAGGTTAATAGGTCCGAATTGTCCAGGCATTATAACTCCAGATGAGTGTAAAATTGGAATAATGCCAGGAAATATTCACAAAAAGGGCTCTGTGGGTATTGTATCAAGATCTGGAACACTTACTTATGAGGCGGTGGCACAAACTACAAAAAATGGCATGGGTCAATCCACCTGTATAGGAATAGGCGGTGACCCAATTAATGGGACTAATTTTATAGATTGTCTTGAACTTTTTTTAAAAGATGAAGAGACTCAGTCTATAGTAATGATAGGAGAGATTGGAGGCACAGCTGAAGAAGAAGCAGCTGAATTTTTAAAAAAATCTAAAATAAAAAAACCTACAGTTGGATTTGTTGCAGGCTTGACTGCTCCTCCAGGCAGAAGAATGGGACACGCAGGAGCGATAATCTCTGGAGGCAAGGGCGGAGCTCATGAAAAAATAGAATTAATGAAATCAGCAGGTATAACGATATCAAAATCTCCAGCGGATATTGGTAAAACTTTATTTGAAAAACTTAATGGTTGATTTTCTGAAATTTGTGTTAAAATAAGCTTGAATGTCTTCGACAAAAAATAATCAAATATTTAAAAAAACCTCTTTTTTAGCAGGCAATAACTCCTCTTTCATAGAAGAATATTATTCCAAATATTTATTGAGCCCAGAGCTTGTCCCAGAGGATTGGAAGCTATTTTTTGAGGGATTAAATGAGGACAAAGATATTATAAGCAAAAATTTAAAAGGCCCAAGCTGGTCGAAAAAGAAAATTCTTGAGTCCAAGATAAAAAAAGTAAAAGAAAAAAAACTTAAAATTTCAAATAAGCAAGAAGTAAATATTAGTGACGCTGAAAACACTGCTAAAAATTCAGTGCGTGCTATTATGTTAATCAGAGCTTACAGAATAAGAGGGCATCTTATTGCAGATCTAGATCCTCTAGGACTTCAACAAAAAAAAGAACACCCAGAGCTGAAACCTGAAACTTATGGCTTTACTAAAAAAGACTATTCAAAAAAAATATTTTTAGATGGAGTACTTGGTCTTCAATATGCATCACTTAATGAAATTTTAAATATTCTTAAAAAAACTTACTCAAGTAAAATTGGATATGAGTTTATGCACATGGGAGATCCTGAAGAAAAAGCTTGGATTAGAGACAGAATTGAGGGCCCAAATAAAGATATTGAATTCACGGAAAATGGTAAGAGAGCTATTCTAAATAAAATCATACAAGCTGAAGGTTTCGAAAAGTATCTTCATGTAAAATTTGTAGGCACAAAAAGATTTGGTTTAGATGGTGCTGAGTCCTTAGTTCCAGCTTTAGAGCAAATTATAAAAAAAGGTGGAAATTTGGGTGCGAAAGAAATTAAAATGGGAATGCCACATAGAGGTCGTTTAAATGTACTCGCTAATGTAATGGGTAAACCATTTAAAGCAATTTTTAGCGAGTTTTTTGGAAAAAGTGTTTCATCTAAAAAGGATTTTGAAGGTGATGTAAAATATCATTTAGGTGCATCATCAAATAGAGAGTTCGATGGGAATGTGGTTCATATAAGTTTAACCGACAATCCATCACATTTAGAGGCGGTTAATCCAGTTGTTCTTGGACAAGTAAGAGCAAAGCAATTTTTTCACAATGACGCTAAAAGAAAGGGCGTTATACCTGTTCTTATCCACGGAGATGCTGCATTCGCTGGTCAAGGCGTGGTAGCCGAATGTTTTGCCATGTCAGGATTACCAGGTCATAATATTGGTGGAACAATCCACTTAATTGTAAACAATCAAATAGGTTTTACTACTGCGCCAAGATTTGCAAGATCATCACCGTATCCATCTGATGTGGCTAAAACTGCTCAAGCACCTATATTTCATGTTAACGGAGATGATCCTGAAGCAGTTGTGCATTGTGCTAAAATAGCAACCGAATACAGGCAAAAATTCAATAGAGACGTTGTGATAGACATGGTTTGTTACAGAAGGTTTGGTCATAATGAGGGAGACGAACCATCTTTTACTCAACCTATTATGTACCAGAAGATCAGGTCACACCAAACTACACTCAACATATATGCATCTCAATTAGTTAGAGAAGGTCTGCACAAATCTGAGGATGTTCAAAAAAAGAAAGACGAGTTTAAAACTTTTTTAGAGGAAGAGTATAGGTCATCCAAAAACTATAAGTCTGAATTAAAATGGTTTGATGGAGTATGGTCAAGGTTTAAACCAGGCTTAGGTAAAGACAAAAGGGGTGTTAGTGGCATAGAAAAGAAAAGATTAATTGAAATTGGAAAAAAAATTAATCATATTCCAGACAATTTTAAAGTCCATAAAACAATAAAAAAAATATTCGATCAAAAAAAATTAATGATTGACGGTAAATTAGGAATAGATTGGTCAACAGCTGAAGCCTTAGCTTTCGGCTCTCTATTAGACGATGGTTTTTCAGTGAGATTGTCAGGCCAAGACTCTGGAAGAGGAACATTTAGCCAAAGACACTCCGTTCTAAGAAATCAAGAAAATCATGATAGATATATCCCTTTAAACAACATTTCAATTAAACAAAAAAAATTTGAAATAATAGATAGTCTTCTTTCAGAATTAGCCGTTCTAGGATTTGAATTTGGATATTCGTTATCAGAACCTGAGACCCTAGTAATTTGGGAAGCACAATTTGGTGATTTTGCAAATGGGGCGCAAGTTATAATTGATCAATTCATAACTTCAAGTGAGTCTAAATGGGGTAGAGCAAGCGGATTAGTAATGCTATTACCACATGGCTACGAAGGCCAAGGTCCCGAACATTCCTCAGCAAGACTTGAAAGATTTCTGCAAATGTGCGCAGGGGAAAACATCCAGGTTATGAATTGTACTACCCCGGCAAACTATTTTCACGCTTTAAGAAGACAAATGAGAAGAGATTTTAGAAAACCCCTGGTAATGATGACGCCAAAATCTTTATTGAGGCACAAGCGATGTGTTTCTTACTTAGAGGACTTTGCAAAAAATACAACTTTTCACCGTATATTGGAGGATCATGCATATTTAAAAAATAGCAGGTTAATAAAATTAAAGAAAGACAAAAAAATTAAAAAAGTAGTATTATGTTCTGGCAAGATCTATTTTGATTTACTCGATGCAAGAGAAAAAACAAAAAATGGTAGCACTATTTTTGTTAGACTTGAGCAATTATATCCATTTCCTGCTAAAACATTAGCAAATATATTAAAAAAATATAAAAATGCCGAGGTCGTATGGTGTCAGGAAGAGCCAATGAATATGGGAGCGTGGAATACTGTAAGGAATTATATCAATCGAACATTAAAAATAGTAAATTCAAAAAGTAAAAACGTTAAATATATAGGAAGAAAGGCGTCCTCATCAACTGCGACTGGAAATCTAAATAAACATCTTGCACAACAATCAGAAATATTAGAAAAGGTGGTAGGAAAACTTAATTAATGTCTGAAAAAATACTAGTGCCAGCCTTAGGCGAGTCAGTCACAGAAGCTACTGTTGCAAAGTGGCTTAAGTCACAAGGGGAAAAAGTTTCCTCAGATGAGCCCGTTGTTGAACTTGAAACGGACAAAGTAAATATTGAAGTGCCAGCCCCATCAAACGGCATCCTTTCAAATATTTCGGTGAAAGAAGGAGAGACTGTTAATGTCGGGTCTCTGCTGGGTACAATTTCAGAAAATAAAATTTCTGAAAATAAAGATAAAAAATATTCTCCACCAATAAAAAAAGTTTCTAAAACAGAAACAAATAAACCAGCAAAAAGCACAAGCACAATTGAACCTTTGGTACTTAGTGAACAAGAACAAATAAGCGATGAAAAAGAAAAACCATTTATTTTGACGGACTCGGTTGATGAAAGTGTAGAGGCAAAATCAAAAAAAACTTTTGCTCCATCAGCAAGAAAAATCGCAACAGAAGCAAAAATTAATTTAGATGAAATTCATGGATCCGGTAAAAACGGTTTAATTTTAAAGGAAGATGTAATGAAGCTAATGGGTTATAAGCCAAAACCTTCTGAAAGAAAAATTAATCATGGTCCCGAAGAGAGAATAAAAATGACAAGACTAAGATTAACAATAGCTAAACGTCTAAAGGAAGCTCAAGAAAATGCAGCTATGTTAACTACTTTTAACGAAGTAGACATGACAGAGGTAATTTCAATGAGAAATAAATATAAAGAAGAGTTTCAGAACATGTATTCTGTTAAATTAGGTTTTATGTCTTTTTTTGTAAAAGCATGCGTAGTAGGTCTAAAAAATTTTCCTGCAATTAATGCAGAAATACAAGGTGACGAAATAGTTTACAAAAATTACTATAACATAAGCATCGCAGTTGGAACGGACAGAGGTTTAGTTGTTCCCGTTGTAAGAAATACAGATGAAATGTCTTTTGCAGACATAGAGAAAAATATCAGTTTAATGGGGCAAAAAGCTAGAGACGGTAAAATAACAATAGAAGATCTTCAGGGAGGAACTTTTACAATTACAAACGGAGGTATTTATGGATCAATGCTCTCGACCCCAATACTTAACCCTCCTCAATCTGCAGTTTTGGGTATGCATAATATTATTGAGAGACCAGTAGCTATAAACGGAGAACTAAAAATTCGTCCAATTATGTATATCGCTCTTTCATACGATCATAGAATTATTGATGGTAAAGAAGCTGTTTCATTTTTGAAAACCGTCAAAGATACTTTGGAAAAACCAGATAGACTTTTTTTGGATCTATAAATATGGAAAATAATTTTGATGTTATCGTTATAGGTGGTGGCCCTGGAGGATACGTATGTGCTATCAGATCTTCTCAATTAGGTTTGAAAACCGCATGTGTTGAAAGCAGAGGAACATTGGGGGGCACTTGTTTAAACGTTGGATGCATACCCTCGAAAAGTTTGCTGAACCTTTCAGAAAATTATCACAAAGCTAAAAAAGACTTTAAAAATCAAGGAATAGAAATAAGTGATATCAAATTGAATATTGATAAAATGATGCAAAACAAAGCCAAATCTGTTCAAGTCCTTACTAAAGGAGTAGAATTTCTTTTAAAAAAAAACAAGGTCTCTTATTTAAGAGGTAAGGGAGTAATATTTTCTCCTAATGATGTAGTAGTTTATGACGGAAGTGATAAAAAATCGTATAAAACAAAAAACATTGTTATAGCTACTGGCTCTGCTCCTTTAACTTTGCCCGGCATAGATATTGATGAAAAAAATATTTTATCCTCAACTGGAGCATTATCACTTAACAAAGTGCCTAAGTCCCTCGCGATAATTGGGGGAGGTTACATAGGCCTTGAAATGGGTTCAGTCTGGTCAAGATTAGGCACTGAGGTAACAGTTATCGAATACTTGGATCATATTACACCTGGAATGGATAGAGAAATTTCAAAAGAATTCCAAAAGATATTAACAAAGCAAGGAATTAAATTTAAACTTAATAATAAAGTAAAAAGTGTTATATCATCTTCTCAGGGATCAACCATAGTATTTGAGGACAATAATTCTAAAAAAGAAGAAAAACTTATTGCAGACAAAGTTTTATTATCAGTCGGAAGAAAGCCTTATACTGAGGGTTTAAATCTTTCAAAAATAGGGGTTAAAAAAGATTCTAAAGGTAGAGTTGAAGTAAATGAAAAATTACAAACAAGCGTAAAAAATATTTTTGCAATTGGTGATGTTATCAAGGGACCAATGCTGGCGCATAAAGCTGAGGAGGAAGGTATTGCGGTCGCGGAGATACTCGCTGGTCAAGCAGGGCATGTAAATTATGATGTTATTCCAGGGGTAATTTACACTGCACCTGAAGTTGCATCTGTGGGGAAAACAGAAGAAGAACTGAAGTCACAAAAAATAAATTATAAAGTGGGTAAATTTCCTTTTATTGCAAACTCAAGAGCAAAAGTGAATAATGAAACCGAAGGATTTGTAAAAATTCTCGCTAACGCGGAAACTGATAAAGTTCTCGGAGTTCATATTATTGGTCCTCACAGCGGTGACATGATTGCTGAAATGGCTTTAGCAATGGAATTTGGTGCTAGTTCTGAAGATATAGCTAGAACTTGTCACGCTCACCCAACACACACAGAGGCAATCAAAGAAGCTGCTTTAGCTGTTGATAAAAGACCAATTCATTTTTAATTTTAAATTTTTTTTATAAAATCAACATATGGATGTGCCAGTTCTTCTGCCAAAAATATTTGATTATCCTCTTACATATAGCACTAGGGATAAATCTATAAGATCAGGTGATCTTGTTCAGGTGCCTTTTGGAAAAAAAAAAGAAATTGGAGTTGTGTGGGACAAGACTCAAAAAACTGGTAAAAAGATTAAGATTAAAACTATTGATAAAAAAATTAGAAATAATTTTTTTAATAAAAATTTAATTAAATTTGTTAATTGGTTCTCAGTATACAATCTTTCTCCTAGAGGTCTTGTGCTTAAAATGTGTTTAGGCAACTTGAAAAATTTTGAAAAAAAGGGAATTTTTAAAAATAACTTTTGTAATAATATTCAAAATAAATTTAAATTAAGTGAGGAACAAGAGAAATCCGTTCAAAACTTAAATAGCTTCGGGGAAAAATTTCAAACAACTTTAATCGAAGGTGTGACCGGATCAGGTAAAACACTAGTTTATTTTCAACGAATAAAAAAGATAATGAAAGAAAACAAGCAAGCTTTAGTATTATTACCTGAAATTTTTTTAACAAATCAATTTAAAGATAGATTTAATGAATTTTTTGGATTTGAACCTTATATTTGGCATTCAAAAATAACACCGAAAAATAAAAAGAAAATTTGGGATGGTATTCATACTAATAAAATTAAAATTTTAATTGGAGCTAGATCTGCTTTATTTCTTCCTTTTAAAAATTTGGGTTTAATAATTGTTGATGAGGAACATGACCCATCCTACAAGCAAGAGGATGTTGTAATTTATAATGCTCGAGATATGGCAATTATGCGAGCCTCTATTGAAAACATACCTATTCATCTTGTTACTTCTGTTCCCTCATTGGAAACATTTAATAATGTTAAAAAAAATAAGTATAAGCAAACTTTTTTAAAAAAAAGATTTAATAATTTTAAGTTTCCTAAGACAAAGATAGTTAATTTGAATTTAGAAAAAATGAAAAAAAGTTTTATAGCTGAGCAGACAATAGAAATAGTTAAAGATTATCTAAAAAAAGGTAACCAAGTTCTCTTTTTTTTAAATCGAAGAGGTTATTCCCCATTTCTTATTTGTAAAGATTGTGGTTTCAAGCACTTATGTCCTCATTGCTCAATTTATCTAACATATCATAAAATAAAGAAAAAAGTTGTATGTCATTTTTGTGGTTACGAAAATAAAATTATAAATACTTGTAAAAAAACACAGAACAAATGTAATTTCTCAATGTTTGGACCAGGTGTGGAAAGAATATTTGAGGAACTTAAAATCAAACTTCCTGAAAGAAAAATTAAAATTTTTTCAAGTGACTATCTGTCTAAAAAGAAAGAGTCTGAAAAAATTTTTGAAGAAATTAAAAAAAAGGATGTAGATATTTTAGTCGGTACACAAATGATTTCTAAAGGTTTTAATTTTCCAAAATTAAATTGTATTGTTGTTGTAGATGCTGATTTTTCTGGAAGAGGATATGATCTTAGAGCAACTGAAAAAAATATTCAATTGTATAACCAATTAAGTGGAAGAGCGGGAAGATTTTCTGACGAGTCTATTATTGTTTATCAAACATTAAATCCTAATAGTGAAACTCTCAATGACTTAATAATTAATAACCCAAAAAAATTTTTGGAGGAGGAACTAGTTTTGCGAAAAGGAAATAATCTTCCACCCTTTTCAAAACTTATAGCAATTATTGTGACATCAAAACATAAAGAAAAAAGTTTTAGAGGAGCACAAGAAATTAAAATTAGACTTTCAAAAATTGACAATATGGATGTTTTGGGCCCAGTGGAGTCGCCGGTTTCAAAACTTAAAAATAAATATAGAACTAGGCTTCTGATAAGAACTAATAGCCAATTTTTTGCTCAAAAACCTCTAATGAATCTTATAAAAAATCTAAAGATTTCAAGTCAAATTAAACTTACGGTTGATGTAGATCCAATTAATTTTGTATGATGATATCATAAGCTCTTGAACGCAATAATCTCTTATGATACGACAAAATAATTTCTTAACATAATCATAGGTATTATTTTGATCTAAATGAAGTCATTTTCTACAGAAACATCCGAGAGGTACGCATCGGCTTTATTTCAACTGGCCGTTGAAGAAAAAAACTTAAATATTGTTGAACAGAATGTTTCAAATTTTCAAAAAATTTATAAAAACAATCCTGACTTAAGAAATTTTATTAAAAATCCTACAAATACAGATGAAGAGCAATCAGGATTAGTTGAAGCTTTATCAAAAAAAATAAATTTGACAAAAATTTTTAAAAATTTTTTACTTTTACTTATTAAAAAAAGAAGAATATTTTTTATTGAAAAAATTTTAGCGAGTTTTAATAAATTTGTTACAAGACAAAAAGGGGAAATAAACGCTTCATTAATTTCATCAAAAGAGTTATCAAAACAAGAGATTGAAAAAATTTCAAAAGAATTATCTATTGACAGAGGATCTTCGATAAAATTTAGCTTTGAAGTTGATAAAAGTTTAATTGGTGGCTTTAAAGTCCAGATTGGTAGCTTGATGATCGACTCTTCAATAAAAAATAAACTTAAAAAATTTCAACAATTAATGATTGAAAATTAAATGGATATTAACCCTTCAGAAGTAACTAAATTATTAAAGGAACAAATCAAAAATTTCGGCGATAAAGCAGAAGTTTCAGAGGTAGGTAAAGTTCTCTCAGTTGGCGACGGTATTGCCAGAGTATATGGTCTAGATAATGTTCAAGCAGGCGAGATGGTAGAGTTTAATGATGGATCTAAGGGTATGGCTCTTAATTTAGAAAATGATAATGTTGGAGTAGTTATATTTGGTGATGATAGACAGATTAAAGAGGGAGACACTGTAAAAAGAACTAAATCAATCGTGGATGTGCCTGTTGGCAAGGAGTTATTAGGAAGAGTAGTAGATGGTTTAGGAAACCCAATTGATGGAAAAGGCAGCTTACCGAGTAAGATTAATAGAAAGCGGGTAGAAGTAAAAGCTCCAGGAATCATACCAAGAAAATCAGTAAACGAACCTATGCAAACTGGCTTAAAAGCAATTGATAGCTTGATCCCAGTTGGACGAGGCCAGAGAGAATTGATAATTGGAGATCGTCAAACTGGTAAGACAGCTGTGGCTATTGATACGATAATAAATCAAAAAGAAATAAATAAATCCGGGGATGAAAAGAAGAAGTTATATTGTATATACGTGGCTATTGGTCAAAAAAGATCAACTGTAGCACAAATAGTAAAAACCTTAGAAGATGCGGGAGCTCTAGAATATACAACTGTGGTCTCAGCTACCGCCTCAGACTCTGCGCCATTGCAATTTTTAGCTCCTTACACAGGCTGTACGATTGGTGAGTATTTTAGAGATAACGGTATGCATGCTTTAATTATTTATGATGATCTTTCTAAACAAGCTG
>MDSW01041657.1_pt1 | contig 18142 bp, 16 predicted proteins | sample 811171 | NCBI WGS metagenome assembly MDSW01 (sample SAMN05326641, study PRJNA326480) | marine metagenome | isolation source: seawater | place: Atlantic Ocean: North West | collected 2012
CACTCTCACTTTGAGTGAGTGAATGAGTCCGTAACCCGTCAGGGTCACGTCTGATCACTTCCAGCGTCTGCCGACGTTGGTTTTCATGAATTTCAGCGCATCGCTGGCTAGTTGTTCCTCAGTTGAGTACATCTTCCGCCAAATTTTTGTAGCTGCAACAATTGCTGGAAGTGCCAGACCAAACGCCTCAACGACCATCCAGCCATCCCAGTTCGTTTTCTTGATGGCGTCAAAAGTTTCATCCCATGCAACATGTCCTTGGCCTGGAGTGCTTCGATCATTTTCTGAAATATGAACGAGTTTTGTCCAAGGCATTGCAGCATCGATAGCATCAGCCAGATTTTTTTCTTCAATGTTCGCATGAAATGTGTCGTACATCATTCTGACATTTGGATGATCAACTTCGCCAACAAAAGAAACAGTTTGGGCGACACTCGTAAGGAAATAGTTTTCAAATCGATTGAGATACTCAACGACAATCGTGACATCGGCAGTTGAGGCGTACTCGGCAACCTGCCGCATTGTTTCAACTCCCCACTTAATTTCATCGTCTGTGGGTCCGCACCCTGAGAACTCACCAAGAGCAGAGTGAGTTGGCCCAGCCAGAAGTTTCACACCGGAAGCATGGCAACAGTCGATCGTTTTTTTCATTGCATCAAGTGCCGCAGATCGTACGCTCGCGGATGGACTTATTGGATTGTCTTCGGGCCCCCTAATGGTGACAGCGGTTCGCTCCAAGCCAATGTCGTCGAGTTTTTTTCCCCATTCTTCATAGAGTTGTGGGTTTGGATCGAACAGTGGCATTTCTACGCCGTCATACCCCATCTTTTTGATGGTCTCGACTGTGGGTATGAGACCGTCATGCATCGAATCAGTCCAAAGAAGCAGATTAATTCCGTATTTCATAATGAAGTGCTTTGCTGAAGGAGGAGTGTTCCAAGGCCCGATACGAGCTATTCGATCATTTATTCAACACCGTTCTGTACAAGAAGGCAAGTGGGAAAGAAAAGGTGTTGTTATGACTTTGTTCGACGGCGGCGAGAAGGCTTTTTGAGAGGTCTGCCTTGTGGCGTGGAGGGCACACTTTTGAGTGGCTCAGGGGATCCGTCAAGCGCCTGGCCGTTCTTAATGGACGCCAGCCGTTTTCGAATATGTGCAACATAATCAGCTGAGAGTTCAAATCCGAGGTATGAACGATCGAGTTTTTTTGCGGCAGCCAGCGTTGTGCCACTTCCAGCAAATGGATCAATGACGAGATCTCCTGGGTGACTTGATGACCGAATGATTCGTCCAAGAAGTTGTTCGGGCATCTGACATCCATGCCAACCCGACCGTTCCTTAAATGTGCCACACACTCGAGGAAAGTACCATGTGTCGTCGTCTGTATTAAAACCGCTTGTTAGGTCCTGAGGTCGCAAGATCCAGGTGTCATCTGGAAGTCGTCCTTTTGGATTTGCTCTGCGATCACCGTAGACCAATTCACGGGCTGATGGCACTCTGATTGCATCGTCGTTAAAGGTGAAAGACTTTGGGTCACAGACAAAGTGGAATAGGTGGGCATGTGAGCGATTGAACTTCTGCTGACAATTCACGCCAAAAGTGTAGTACCAGACGACCCAACTACGGCATACAAACCCGAGTTCTCTTGTAGCAATGACCTTGAGTTCGGCGGCGTATTCATCACCTATGGCAAGCCAAAATGTTCCATCGGGTCGTAGGACGCGATGGATTTCACTCATCCAACGAGTAGACCAGTCGAGATAGTCATCAGTCGAACGGCGGTCATGATAGGTGTCGTATGAATAGCCAATATTAAATGGTGGGTCAGCAAATGCGAGGGGAATACTATCTGTTGAAACACGACTTAATAAATCAAGACAGTCGCCCTCCCGGACTCGGCTTGGTATCCGTTTGGAAGATGACTGTCGACGTACCGGTTTCCTTTTCTTAATCGTCATAATTTAGGAATGTACGTGCCACATAGCTTGCCGTCTATCTAAATGAGTGCTGCTGCTGTGTTTTTCAGTCTTAGAACCAATGGTGGCTTTTGAAGCGAGGCTCAATCGCTTACCCATCGCATGATACTTTCAATAGTCGGTACACGATATTTATCAATGATGAGAAATGCTGGGATAACAAGAGCACAGAAGAAAAAGGCAAGTGTCGTTGAGAAGATGACGGGCATGATTTTCTGCCAATGAGTGGTGGGTTCTCCCACGGTCATAAGCCCATAAATCCAGAGCGGCCAAAGATGAATCATGTGATGTATGAGGTAGATCGATAAGGAGTGTTTGCTGATGACACGGAAACATTTTTCAAGACCTCCGAAGGTCTGAGAAGGGATGTTCTGATCTTCTTTTTTGTCAACGATCCTATGGAGTGCGAATAGGCTGAGAGTAGACACGCCGATCGCTCCAAGGAGATAGCTACTTGAGGCTGGAAACATTGTCCTTCGACAAATTAGTGGAGACAAGAAAGTGATTTGTTGTAATACGAGCGATGCTGCAATGCATCCAATGCTGAAGCAATTTGCCAAAAGCATGTTAGAAGGCTGCTGTCTCCGGGAGTGCGCTGCAGCCGATGGAAAGAGTAAGGGTGTAATAACAAACCCAGTAGCCGGAAAAATGATCCACGGAAAAATCGGGAAATATCCGGTTGCAAGGTATCCAAGGACAACGTCAGAAAGGGTTAAGTCATATTCGAAATATCCATTGATCCAGAAAGCATAGTAATCGCTGATTTCCTGAAGAGCGGGGCTCATGATAGCCACAAGAATAATGCCGAAAATTAATGCCTCTGTCGGTATCTTGCGGATGATGTTTAAGAGAATGAGTGCAGATCCAATAAAGGTGAGGATGTCCCAGTTGAATGTATCTTCTGGTAACCAGACAACTACGTTGAATGCAAAGCCAACTCCAATGAGGAAAAAACCACGACGAACAGTTCGTTTTGAGATTGTGCAATCGTCGATTCCCCTATCTCTTTGGATGATCACCCAACAGTGATAACTCACGCCGGCCAGTAACGTGAAGAGAGGCGCCGCCAAGCCAACTGGGAGCCACCAGAGATGTTCTCGAGAAGCCAGGTTAGCAGTCGATAGGCTGTAGTGAGACGAAAGGTTTTCCACAAAGTGGACCAGTACCATCATTCCGATAGCCACGGTTCGCAGGATATCAATAGACAGGAGTCGCACGAGATCAATTTCCTGCGGTTGAGACCAAATCAACAAGGAGCAGTACAATTTCTGCTGTGAGCAAGAAAACGATCGCCCAGATCAGAATATATTCGCGCTGTGCCAACGCATATTCGCTTACACGTTGCCCTGTGGTTTCATAGAGGCGAATGATGGTGTCAAGCTGCTCGCTGGCAAATTCCTCACGGTCAACCAGCCGAGAGCGATCTCGGAGCCGCTCGCCAAGTTGGCCAGCGAGAGTCGGTGGGTGTTCAGGTGCTAGATGAATGTGAGGTGAGAGTCTGGAAAGTTTTCCTGCTAATGACATCGCTTGCTTATACCGATTAGCTAAAGCATCGGCACATTCTTTGTCTGAATCATGAAACAAGAATCCGTTTGGTATGTCATTCTCGTAGTGTTCCCATGCTGAAGGGAGTGCGTGTTCAATAGCACCTACTTCAAATGCCGTCGTTGTGAAATCTAGTATGGCTTGCTCGGCCTTCTTGAAGTGCCGAGGTGCCGTGACCAAGACCATTCGTGTTTGTGTCCAGATGACAAGCGTTCCATACAGTTCAAGAACAATCGGTGTGTCATAAGATTGACCGGTATTCACCCAGGCAATGCAATCATTGAAATGACTTTCGATAGGATCCTCGGTAGCAATTTTTAAAAATTCAACTGCTTTTTGCTCTGAGATTGATGGGAAACGAACTTCCTCTACATGTCTTCCATAGGCAGGATTCATGGATGCATTTGCGTTCCCTGCTGGGCCATCTCCCGGGGAATCATGGAAAATGTTTGTATTCATGCTTGTGTTCATGCTTGTGTTACTCTTGGGCTGCTGCCATCGATGTGATCCAGCCTGCAGCATAATCGGCAGAATCCAGTACGCCATTTAATGTGGAGTCAAACAGGTAATCCCCAACTACGAGAAGGTGTGGGCACATGCCAGCATCAGGGCAATGTTTTGCATCATTTCCACGTTGTTGGAAGCCACCCGGCTGAGCACTTACTGCGCCGAGCCAGCGATGTATTTTGGCCTCACAGAAAAGTTCTTTCGCTTCTTCTCGGTGAGATGGGAGTGAGTTGATTGCTGCAGATATCAGTTCCTCATCACTGTGATTGGCCATCTCTTGGGCCGCAGTGCCTCCGAGCAGCCAGCCGAGGACTCCATACTGTGCTTCCGGTATTCGTGACGACTCGTCATAGAGGCAACAGCCGTTAAAAGCATCAAGCATGCAGTAAGAATCATGAAGCCATGATTTCCAGAATGGCTTCTCAAAGAGGATTGTGATTCGAAGATAATCAGCAGGATGATCATGGTGCGCAATGTGGTTTTGCACAGCAGAGGCAAGCGAGCTGTCGAGAAACATCAGCTTCTTCAGTGGGTCGATTGGAAGAGCGACGACAACGGCGTCGAATTCTTCACTCTGATGACCATGTTCTGTGTTCCAAGAGAGTTCGAGTGTATTTTGTCTGCCCTTTTTGACAGTTGTTACCTTGGTATTCAATCGAACGTCTGCAGAAAGGCGACAGGCGAGAGCATGGACGAGAAGATCATTGCCCCCAGTAATGCTGTATAACTGCATGTAAGCGGGATCGTTCATGAGATAGTTGTCGAGCCCGTATCGATGGCTTGTCTGAGCAGGCTCTGCGGCAAGGTCGCTATGAATGTGCTGCTGGATATACTTTTTCGTTTTATTCGATAGGCGATCGAGCGATGTGTTGAAGCGATCTTCTTGAAGACTCGTTCCCCAAGCGTTGATGTGAGAAGTCGAAGTACCATCATAAAACTGCCGCGGTGATACTTCTGATTTCGCGCGGTTGTTGAACTGCAGGAATTCATGAAGAGCACTCTCACCAAGACTGTCGTGTACATCCTCAATTGTTCCCAAGACCTTGTTTTCTTGGACTATTGATGTGCCGCCCATCGGCTGTGTTTGAAGACCAAAGTGCTCAATGAGCTCTCGAAGCGGATCTTCATCTATCGAGGAGTAATCATAAAACTCAGCGGCACCAGCTTCGTACTGTATGCCTTTGGCTGTAAACTGCTCAGTTAACAATTTTCCTCCGAGTCGATTGCTTGACTCGAAAATAGAAATCCTGAGAGGTGTGGAGCAGAGTTGCTCGAGACGATAGGCAGTAAAGAGGCCGCCCGGCCCTCCACCAATAATCCCAATATTCCACCGAGGTATGTTCATTATGGTATGAAACGTCGTGGCACAGAAAAAGTTGTGTTGAGACGAGTAATAAATCAGTTCGGAAAGACGAATTGCTTTGCCGAAGGAAACGAAACGGATTCTAATCCATCGTGGCTAGCATAATCGCAGTTTGGCAGGCAGCCTTGTAGGCTTCGAGGTCAAGCCATTCATTGGTTGTATGGATGTCATGCTGTCCGCAGCCAAGAGTGACTGTTGGTATGCCATTGGCTGCCATCCAATTCGCATCCAAGCCACCATTGGAGATGTCGTAGTAAGGTGTGTGACCGAGGGCTTGGAGTGCCCTGTGTGCAGTTGTAATTGAGGGGTCGTTTTTTGTGAGCCGAAAAGCTTCGTAGTCGAGTCGTTTTGATATTGAAACGGTCCCCTTACGACCGCTCGCCGATTTCACTTGATTTGCTGCTTTTTTAAATGCCTTCTCGATCGCTTGAACAATCCTGTTTCGAAACGCGGTGTCATGTCCTCGTGCCTCCGCCCGCAGCGTTGCACGTTCTGCAACAACGTTGGTAGCAGCACCGCCATGAATCACTCCAATATTGCTCGTTCCCCTCTTCGACCCTTTCTCAACTAACCCATGCCAGCCATCTTTATGCAATGATGCGATGGCAAGTGAAGCAATTGCAATTGCTGAAACGCCGTTTTCAGGCGCAACTCCGGCGTGGCTTGGGATTCCTTCGATGGTGATGTCGAGGCGCTCACCACCGGTTGCCCCAATCGTCAGCTTGTCCACGTCCCCACCGTCGAAATTAAAGGCTAGCTTTGGTTTTCCAAGGTCAGTTGCCTTGACTGTACGAGCGCCCCACAGTCCCACTTCCTCCTGTATTGCAAAAAAGAATGTAAGCGGTGGATGGTCAATTTTTTGACGTAGGATTTCAATCGCCGTTGAGAGCACGACGCCACACCCGGAACGGTCATCCGCGCCGAGACCCGTCGCTGGATTACCACTTTTTACGATGTCTCCACGAATGACAGGTTTTGTTCCTTCACAAACAGGGACAGTATCCATGTGTGCCATAAGGAGTCGGCGTGGCCCTCTTCGCGTACCAGGGAATTTTATGATTAAGTTTCCACAGTTGCCTTTCAGAGGTGTTTTTTTATGTGCCTGATCAAATGAGATGATGTTTTTTGAGCAGCCAGCGTCGAGTAGTTTTTTTCGAATGGCTTCAGCGACTTGTTTTTCCTTTCCTGAAATGCCAGGGATCTTTAAAAGATCAAGAACAGTTTTTTGTGCTCGTCCCAAATCAATCTCGGGTATGTTTGACTGGTCTTGTGCAGCAAGTTGTGCAGTGCGTTTTACTTTTGCACGAGGTTTTTTTTGAAGCAATGGACGGGAAGTTTTTCTTTTTGTTGATGTGGAGTGTGCCATGAAAATTTTTCTTGCGGGGATTATGCAGGGGTCGCACGTTTCGGCGTGTGTGCATGATCAATCATATCGTGATTCTTTACACGATATTGTACAGGGGCACTGGCCAAAGGCAGAAGTCTATGATCCATTTGCGAACCACACCGAATCAGTGGGGTATAGCAGCGGTCGTGCTCGGGACGTGTTTTGCCAGCATATCCGAATGTGTCAGCAGTTCGATGTGTTGATTGCGTACATTCCCGAGGCATCAATGGGAACAGCAATCGAAATGTGGGAGGCACATACGAACGCAAGATTTGTGATCACAATTACCCCGCTCATTCATAATTGGGTGGTCCAGATCACGAGCAATGTAATTTACGGAACCGTATCAGCCTTCGTGGAATCGCTTCTGTCTGGTGAGATTGATAAACTGATAGGGCACAAACAAATTTCTCATGATTAGTTTGTGGCAAGAGCCACCAGCCAAACCAAGACATGAGCTATCCGTAGGAATGCATGAGAGCCCTAATCGCGAAAAGTGTACAGGCTGCAAGCCCGGCAGCAGCCCAGTCATCGGCCATGATGCCGAGACCTGCAGGAAGATTTTCAAACTGTCGACAAGGAGGTGGTTTCGTGATGTCAAACAGCCGAAAGAGCAGAAAAGCGAGAAGCATGGTCAGCCATATTCGCTCTTCGGGGGGAACAACAAGAAGCACAAATGGCATTGCGGCAAATTCATCAAGGACGATGGATGAGGGGTCTTTATTTCCTCCGAGTTGCTGTGAAGCAATTGTGCAGACAGGAACGGCAATGCAGCACACCGTCACCCATAACAGCAATTCGAGAAAGAAAGGAATCTGAGCAAATGAAAGTGCTGCGATAATTGGTAACGCTACTGCAGACCCCCACGTTCCCGGTGCTGGACGGAGCCTGCCAATCCAAAAACATGTTGCCAAAACCACAGTTGGATGCCCCCAGGCAGCAGACTTGGTTGCATCAGAAGGTTCGGTATTCACGGGGTGGTTCCTGTTGGCAGGCTAAGAAAACAGTATCATATAAGAAGTGTTCTTTCGGAAGGAATGTTTTCGTTTCAATCGTATAGGTTTTTCCGTGTCCTCTTCACAAAATCCTGAACCCCAACCGTCTGCCGAGTCTTCCATCGGCAAGCTTTGCCTGGTTGAGTATCCACATCCAGCACTCTTTCGGAAGTCAAAGCCACTTCTCCGTATTGATGAAGGGGTCCGTGATGCCGTCGAACAGATGTTCGATATCATGTATGAATCTCATGGCGTGGGGTTGGCTGCAAACCAAGTTGCTCTGCCGTATAGAATGTTTGTAGTTAATGCTACGGGTGATCCTGATTCGGGTGAGGAGCTAGCCTTTCTGAATCCAATTTTGACTCGTCCACGTGGCACAGCGATACAAGAGGAGGGTTGCCTCAGTCTTCCGGGGCTACGAGCCGACGTTCGACGGCCACAGCGAGTAGTAGTCGAGGCTTGGAGTGTAGATGGTCAGCCAATACGCATCGATCTGGATGGTTTCCTGGCCCGTGTTGTTCAGCACGAATTTGATCATCTTGAAGGACGTCTTTTCACGGACAGGCTTCCTGATGCAGCAGGTCTCGAAGTGAAACGCGACCTTGAATTACTTGAAGATATTTATCATGGAAAGCAATCCCGTGGTGAGTTGCCACCAGAAGATATAATCATGGCGGAACTGGATCGGCTCGAAGACCAGCGTTGTAAGTCATGAGTATATCGGACTCCAATCAGGGATTATCTGTTGTGGTCATGGGGACGGGGCCCTTTATCCTTCCGTCATTCGAGTCGCTTTTGGCATCAAGGCATCGCATAGTTGCAGTTGTCACTCGTCCTACTCGTGCTGCTCGTGGAAGGCGAGCGCCAGTAAACCCTATGCGGGAAGCTGCGGAAAAAGCTGGATTTCCATTACTTGATCCACCGGATGTAAATGCCGTAGACGTGCAAGATGAAATAAGATCGCGCGGCGCTGACGTTATGTTGGTGTGTGATTATGGCCAGATACTCTCAGCAGATACTCTTGGTACGACGCCTCTCGGTGGCATCAATCTGCACGGTTCGATCCTTCCACGGCATCGTGGGGCTGCACCCGTGCAATGGTCTATTCTTCTGGGTGATAAGCAAACAGGGGTGAGTGTCATTCACATGACACCAAAGCTTGATGCTGGTCGTGTCATTGCAACTCGCTCTACGCTGATTGGATCAAAAGAAACATCTGCTGAGTTGGAGGCTCGGTTGGCTCAACTTGGTGTTGAGGTGGTTTTAGACTCTCTCAACCGTTTGGAAGCAATGAAACACGCCACCAACGAGGCGGATATAACAATCGGACAGGTTCAAGATGAGAAAAAAGCGACATTGGCACCAAGAATTACAAAGCAAGACGGGGTAATCAATTGGGAAATGACCGCTACTGAAATTGATCGCCGTCGAAGGGCCTTTGACCCATGGCCGCGCTTGACAGCGTTTGTTCCGCACATGAACGTCTTTCGTAGGCTTGTGTGCTTAGAAACAGAAGTTGTTGCAGGTCAATCAGACAACTCTTCTATTGCGCCAGGAGTAGTTAGTGAGATACGCCCAGATTGTCTGATTGTCGCTTGCGGTAAAGGAAGTCGACTAGCTATTCAGCGAGTGATACCAGAAGGAAAGCGAGCTATGCCAGCAGCCGATTTTATTCGTGGAAGTGCCCTGCGAGTAGGCTCCCAATTGCCTGTTTCGGTTGCCCATGGAGACACTCCGCAATCCTTAGGATAAGATCAAAAGCATGTCTTCCACAAAACGATTATTTATTGAGACCGTTGGCTGTCAGATGAATGTTCTTGATAGCGAGCTTGTCGTAGCAGCATTACGTCGTCAAGGGTGGGGAATGACGGCTACGATGGCCGACGCCGATGCAATCTTCTTTAATACATGTAGTGTTCGCCAGCATGCCGAGGATAAAATCTATTCAGCCCTTGGGCGGGTACGAAAACAAAAGAAAAAAAACCCGGAACTAATCGTTGGTGTTTTGGGATGTATGGCGCAAAAAGATCAGGAAATGATCCGTGCGCGAGCTCCATGGGTTGATCTTGTTGTTGGTCCTGGGCAACTTCATAGAGTGCCCTCTCTTGTTGATTTGATTCAGGCAGGGAGTGGGCCTCAGCTTGAAGTGAGTCTTGATCGTAAATCAGGCAGTCGGTTAGAGGTCGTAGACAGCTTCGAGAGTTATGATCCTGATCGAGATGCAACGATGCGGCCAACGCCATTTCAGGCATTCGTTCGGACGCAGACAGGCTGTGACAAATTTTGTGCCTTTTGTGTCGTGCCAAGAGTACGAGGGCCAGAGCAGGCTCGGCCACCACATGCCATTATTGCTGAAGCTGAGAAACTAGTTGGTGAGGGTTGCAGGGAGATAACACTGATTGGACAGACGGTGAACAGTTATCGTTGGTCTGATGGAGGAAAAACATTTCGTCTATCTGACTTGTTGGTGGGACTGGATGCAATCGATGGACTAGACCGTATTAAGTTTGTCACAAGTTACCCACGTGATATGACAACGGATTTGATTGAGGCAGTCCGTGATCTTCCACATGTCTCGCACTATATTCATGTGCCAGCTCAGCACGGTTCAGATGCCGTTCTTAAGCGCATGAAGCGCGGGTACACCATAGGACAGTACATGGAAATGCTTGGCCGCCTGAGAGAAGCAATTCCTCATGTTGCTGTGTCGAGTGATTTTATTGTCGGTTTCTGCGGGGAGACAGATGCAGAATTCGCATTAAGTCTCGAGCTTACGAAGACAGTGAAATTTAAAAATAGTTTTATTTTCAAGTATAGCCCGAGACCGGGAACGAAAGCATTCGATAGGCAAGCAGATGATGTACCAGAAAGTGTGAAAAAGGAAAGAAATCGTCTTCTTCAAGAGGCTCAGGCAGTTGCGAGTCTCGAAGGGAATCAACGGTTCGTCGGCTCTCGACAGCAGGTTCTCGTTGAAGGTCTTTCAACGCGCGATGAGAGGCATGCCGTAGATCCCGGGCCCGATGGTCTTGCGCAACTTACAGGCAGGACGATGTGCGATCGGATTGTAGTCTTTGATGCACCTCTTCGCCTGATTGGTAGAATGGTCGATGTGGATATCATTTCCGCCGGTGCTTGGAGCCTTGCTGGGGATGTAGCCGATGACTTGGCGAATGCTGTTCCTCTCGATCATCTAGAACAATCGGGGCCAGCAGTACACCAGATTCGGGTTCCGGCGCAGTCTCCGCCACAGATTGCACAACGGTCATAAAGGGTTATCAAGACCAACAAAGCCCTCGAATATTATTTGCTTGAACTGATCAGGCCACCATGCCAATGCCAGATCGAATGAACTCCAGCAAAGTCACACACTTCCTCGAAGACCGGTCCGCTCTTGACCGGTGGGCACGTGGTATTGGCCTCACGGATGGTGAAAATACAAAACATTTTTTTAAGAAATTAGTAGAGCAGGAATTAGATTTTGACTTGCTCCGGTTTCTTATCGAAATTCTTGAGCGTTTACTTCCACGGTACGGTGAGGCGGATCGACTTCTTGTCACATTGGATCGATTCCTTCAAGCTGTTCGAAGTCCACATGCAACAATTGCATTATTTGAAAAAGAGCCAGAGTCTCTGGAATCACTCCTAGCGATTCTTGCTACAAGTCCATTTCTTGGTGAGATTGTAATTGCTGAGCCGGACGTTTGGGAGCGTATTCGGCGAGGTGGTGGCAGACCAGAAAAGCGGGAGACCCTTCGAGATATTTTGAGGTCTGAGGTAGGTGACTCGCTGGACTCTGCTTTTGTTATGCAAGCTCTTCGGCGGTTTAAGCGCCGAGAGATTCTCCGCGTCGCCTATGGTGATATCGTTAAACAGCAACGACTGGAAACAGTTGTTGGTCAAATTTCAGCGATTGCTGACTGTGTTGTTGATGAAGCTCTACGCGTGTCGATTTTACAGCAGCAACAACGTCGTGGTATTCCCCTCATCAGAGACAATCAGCCAGCAACAATTACAGTGATAGCTCTTGGGAAACTGGGTGGAAATGAACTGAACTATTCGAGCGATATCGACCTTGTGTTCTGTTACTCCGAAGACGGTGATATTGCGGGATCAAAGACCTACACAACCAGTGAATTCTTCGAGCGTATTGTTCAGGAAGTAACTCGCCTGATTGCCGACCAAACAGAGTTAGGGACTGCGTATCGCGTTGACTTGCGGTTGCGACCGTATGGAGGGCGAGGCCCACTTGTATTACCGCGTGCCGCGCTCGAGAGATACTACGACAGGCAGGGCAGAACATGGGAAAGGCAGGCGTGGGTAAAGGCTCGGTGTATTGCGGGTGACATGCAATTGGGTGAAGACTTGCTTGCCAACCTTCGTCCTTGGGTCTACAGCCGTTGGTTGCCACGGACCGAAATCAGCGGTATCCGCGCGTTGAAACGGCAAATTGAGCGTCGGTCCATTCGTGAAGGCATCGATTCTGCTGATTTGAAGACAGGCCGCGGTGGAATACGTGATATTGAGTTCACTATTCAATTTCTTCAGTTACTCAGTGGTGGTGATGAGGCCGCAGTTCGAGTTGGAAACACAATTGAAGCAATTCGACGCCTTGCAGCAAATGGAAGCCTGAATGATCAAGAAAGGGAAATCCTCGAACGGAACTATCGGCTTCTCAGAACAGTGGAGCACCGTCTCCAAATTCTTTACGACAGACAGACACATCGGTTACCAGAAAATGAGGATGAGTTTACGCGGCTAGCAGTCCGTCTTGGGTATGGCAGACAGGTAAATGCAGCAACGGAACTTCGTGAAGATCTTGACGCAGCAACTCGCCTGAATCGAAGAATTCTAGACCATCTTCTCCATGATGCCTTTCCGGGTGAGGTGACACCAGAAGCCGACGTTGATCTTATTCTTGATCCAAAACCACCAAAAGAACTTATCGATAGCGTACTGGTTCCTCGCAGATTTCGTGACGTGACGCGAGCGTATCGTATGGTGACTGCATTGAGTGAAGAATCATCTCATTTTCTTTCAAGTCGCCGATGTCGACATTTTTTTGCCTCAATTTTGTCACGATTACTCGATCGCATAAGCACAACACCGGATCCAGACGCAACATTAAATACGCTTGCTGCTGTAAGTGAATCGCTTGGTGGAAAGGGCATGCTCTGGGAGCTTTTGAGTGAATCGCCAGGGGCACTTGATCTCACTATACGTTTCTGTTCTTCCGCACCTTTCTTGGCAGACCTTCTTGTAAAAAATCCTGGAATGATTGATGAACTCCAGGACAGTCTTCTGGGTGGTGTTATGGCAACCCGAGATGAGTTAACGAATGAATTATGGGAACTGTGTGGAAGGCATTCGGTAGATGTCTTGCCGAGTCTCATCGCATTTAAGGTATCAAAACAATTGCGAATCGGTATCAATGATCTTTTAGAACAGCAGTCACCACACGTGATTGCCGCATCTCTATCTGATTTAGCAGAATCGCTTTTACAGTTCGTTGTTTCTAGCCAGAAGCCGATGCTGCCTCAGAAGATGCGGTTCGTAAAAAAGGGTGACAATTCAATTGAATCTATGGGGTTTGTCGTACTGGCAATGGGCAAGTTCGGTGGTCGTGAAATGAATTATGCCAGTGACGTTGATGTTGTTTTTCTTTACGATGAAAAAATGGCGGAAGAGTGCTTAGGTGAGTGTTCCGATTCCGACTTTGGTTTCTTGTTTGGTGAAATAGCAAATAAAGTTTTACAAGTATTTAATCGGTTTACGCCCCAAGGCAGGCTCTATGAAGTTGATTCAAGACTGCGACCAGGAGGAAGAAGTGGACCAATTGTTAGTTCACTAGAGGCCTTTCAGCGATACTTTGCGTCTGAAGGTCCAGCTGCTGTTTGGGAGCGGCAGGCGCTGGTCAAAGCTCGTGTTGTCTTTGGTGGAGAAGCTGCCTTTCAGCGAGTCAAGTCGGTTGTTAATGCGGCAGTCTACAGTCATTGTTGGAAGGAGTCCGATGTAAAAGAAATCTATTCAATGCGACTACGAATGGAGGAAACTGCAGCTAAAGACAACCTCAAGCGTGGGCCTGGTGGTGTCGTTGATATTGAATTTCTTGTTCAAGCACTTCAACTGATATACGGAAAAAATAATGTCAATCTCCAGACACCAAATACGCTTGCCGGTCTAGAATCTCTTGCACTTGCGGGGATCATAAAAAATGAAACAGCTCAATCTCTACGCGATGCTTACGACCTGTTACGAAAAATTGAGGGCAGGCTGAGACTCCTTGATGTACGTCTGGGGCATGTGCTTCCTAATGGAAATCGGGAGCGCAACCAATTAGCGAATTTGTTGAATCGTGAGAGCGGAGAGGCACTAGCTGTCGAAGTGTTTCAAACAACTACGTGGGTGCGTAATGTCTTCAATGAAATATTTTCTAGTATGCAGTCTGATCTAGCTAAAAAATAAAAATACCTAGTGGGCACTAAGAAACTTGACTGCATAAACACCAGCAAGCACAAGCACACCAAAAAGTATGGTTATTCGTTCAAGGTACTTGTCAAGGATATCTCGAGCCTGTTTGCCAAATATTCTCATGACGGTAGCAACTAAAAAGAAGCGACCACCTCGTCCAATAGAAGAGGCAATTATCAGAGTAGGAAGTGGTACAGAGCAGGCGCCGGCGGCGATTGTAAAAATCTTAAAGGGTATTGGTGTGAATGCTGAGAGTATCAACCAAAGAAAAGCATTGTCTTGGTAAAGCGATTCAACATAGTTGAATTTTTCAGACGTAAAACCAGGAATGACACGGTAAAAAAAAGTATCAACGAATTGCCACAGCCACCAGCCAATTGCCCAGCCCACAACAGCCCCTAGAACACTTGCGATCACTGATACGACTGCAAAAAGATAGCTTTTTTTCGGTTTGCTGACAGAGAGAGCAACTTGCAAGACATCTGGCGGGATTGGGAAGAAAGAACTCTCCGCAAACGATATTCCAGCCAAGGCGATCATGCCGTGTGGAGAATCTGCCCAGGAAAGGACCCAGCCATAAAGTCGTCGGAGTAGTCCTGGGGATTTCGGGGGATCCACTTTGGAGGCATCTGCATGTGACTGCTCAATAATAGGAGTTTCAGAAGACGTTGGTGAGAAAGGCATGCGGTTTTCCTTTAGATTGGGAAAATCATAGCATGTGCCAATGAGTGACGTTAGGCCGTTTCCGGCTGCGTTGATAGCCACTCGCAAAGAACTTCGTGAGCTGGAGTTACAACGAGATAGACAAGAAGTGAAAGAAGGGCGAGGTCACGAAAGTGAGTGGTGCTTGAAAGAGTCCACCACGCTGCACCAAGTAAAATCCATGTAGGAAGGAGTAGAGGCATCGCTGCCTTGTGGACGATGAGGACCTGTCGCAAAGGGTGTGTTTCTGCATCAGGTGGGGTGAAGTGCTTTGCAAGTGCAGGCATTTGCTTCCAACTGTGAAAAGCTAAGAAGTATATCCCAATGCCAAAAAGCGGAGATGTCATGAATTCGAGGATACCAATGAGGCAATATGAAAAAAAGACACTACATGCCTTCACAAGTTCTTTCGTTCCGTGCGTTTTTGAGTATCGAGCCAAAGAAATGAAAATTAAAAACCAGGATAAAAAAGCTATAGCTAGAAGCGCAAGGCCCGTGGAGGCAATGTGTGATTCTGAGTAAATCGGATGGGTGAGTACAGGCAACCCAAATAGCGTACGGGCTGGCTCAATAAGAGTGATAAGCTCTGTGGCAACAGATGATGTAGCGGCTGGCGAGGCTGCAAGTGGCATGCCTATGACGATGCCACCTTTCGCGAAGCTTAGAAGCAGATGATCGTGAAAAATACCAGATCCAGTTGGTTTGGATTTTTCAGCACTCCCAAAATGCCAGAGGCTGAGGGCGATGAATCCAACGAGGCTCATTGCAGGAGTGAAAATGAAGACCGTAAATACGCCAATCATGGAGACGACATACCATAAAAAAGCCTTCCATACTTTCTGATCTTCTTTTTTCGATCGAAGCACAGCGAAATCGGCTGCCCCATGGGGCATGCCTACAAAAAACAGTGCAAAAAGCCATGGAAGCACCTCAATGTATTTGGGTGTATCCTGCCTGAAATATAAGGAGCAGCCAATCGTTGTCCCCGTCAAAAGCAAAGGTAGCACGGTGAACCACACGGCCTTCGACGATAAACTTAAAGCTTTGTCACGAATTGTATTCGAAAAAAGTAGTTTCCGTTGAGCGGTCTGGCTTATCGCGAACATGGCAACGTTCCCGTGAGGCACAGTCATTCGGAATGGCGGCGATCAGGGATCACCGCCATTCCTGAAATCAATGACTAAGCTGTCTGCTTTGTTGAATGGCTCAAAGCTTCAATGCCCCAATAAGCTGCTAGGCCAAAGCCAACCTTATTGATCACATCAGCGACGTTGTAAAAGATTTCTCGGACTTCACCTAGGCCACCATATGCCATGAGGAATCCGATCGGATATATTGCCCACCCTATCAAAATGAAAAGTCTCATAGTATTGAGTGCTTTTGCAATAGGCGCTGGGGCCGAGCTAATGGCAGACCCAAGGCCAGTGTAGAGAGTCGCAACAATTAAAAGTTCGAGGACGCACGCGACCAGGAAAAATCCCCACCATTCGTTTGAGGCAACTGGTGAAGTCTCTGCAATAAACGCACAAACAATCATGCCTATGTCAAGCGTTACAAGCTGTACGAAAAACTTTTTACCCTTGTCACCAAGCCGCAGCAAGAGTGGGAACTTTATAAGCATCAAGGGCGTTGTAAAGAGCCAGTCGATGTATCGCAAGGCAGTTGGGAATTGCCCGCCGGATTCTTGATAGACATGTGTCATTTTAAAATAATGGAAGCATGCAATGCCGCACACGAGACCAGCACAAACCATTGTGCTTCGGTAGGCCACGTCGACATTGTTTCGCATCAAAAGGAAATATGCTGCTCCCGCACCCATCGCAACTGTTCCTGCGAAGAAAAGGTAGAGAGTGATCGACTGTAACGGCGTATTTTGCGTCCAGTCAGAAGAGAGTGCTGCCAACGTTCCGCCGGCATTGGCCAATAGGGCATTCATCTTAAACTCCTTAAAAAATGCAGTTCAGGAACAGTGCCGAACACTAGCAAAAGTTCCCCTTTGTGTACTGGTATGTGCCAATATTGGAGACACACTACCAACAATCAAATGATAGCGCTAAACATATTTTTGACACCCTGATCAACAGTTTGTTTTCAGCCATAGTCAGCGCACGGGCTGCCGCATCTTTCCGATACGAGCCTGCTCTACAAGATCAAGGCGCACGTTTTCAGACCAGGCGTTGAGAAGTTCATGAAAGACCGGACCAGGGACGCCTTTCCCGATTGGGTTTCTGTCAATTTGTACCGCCGCGAGTACGCACCAGGGTGTGCTTGTCAGAAAGACTTCATCGGCAGTCAGAAGTTCATCTCTTTTAAATGATCGTGATTCCCAATGGAAGCCTGCGTTTTGGGCTAAATTCTTGAGGTAAAGCATGCTTACACCTGGCAGAGCGTCTCGGTCAGGGGGCGTGACGATAGTCCTTCCATACAAAGCGGCGACATTTGCAGTTGATGTTTCACTGATCCGTCCATCTGCATGGGACAAGAGAGGCCGGGCGCCTTTTTCGGATGCGGAAGCCTCTTGCTCGGCGAGGAAATAATGAAGTCGGCTACGCACTTTGGCAGTGATCGGCCAGCATTCTTCTGGAACTTGTCGGATACCAACACATTGAAGATTTATGCCAGATGCATAGGAGTCAGCCCATAGGCTGTAAGCGAGTGGAAATGTGTGAATGGATACCGAAGGTTCTCCGGTCAAACCATTATTCTGCGCAGCTAATAGCCCAGGAGTAATGAAAATAATAACGCCTAGGTCGTAGTCTGTTGGATTCTTGTTTTGCGTGAGCAGCCTGTGATTATGCGATGCGACTTGATTAGCAGCGGAGAAAATTGACTGCATGGTTTCGTCTGGATGAACGCCTACTTCGTGAAGTGAATTTGCGAGCCTTTCAGCATGATCATCAGGGAGGAAAAGATCACCGCCGATAGTGCGCAACTGTTCGGTTATAGTGGCTCCCAGCACAAAACCAGCATCACCTGGGGCAATAGAGAGTTGATTGCGGGGCAAAACTTTTCCATCTTGCCATGCGATCTCTGACGAATGTACCTGCCGATTCATGAAATACTCAACAGCCAGCAGTGCCTTTCGGTCGTAAGTTTCCGCTGACTCACGGAAACTTCATATGTGGGCAAGTTGGAGTGGAGGATAGGGGACTCGAACCCCTGACCTTCTGGCTGCCAGCCAGACGCTCTCCCAACTGAG
>MDSW01042293.1_pt1 | contig 18140 bp, 22 predicted proteins | sample 811171 | NCBI WGS metagenome assembly MDSW01 (sample SAMN05326641, study PRJNA326480) | marine metagenome | isolation source: seawater | place: Atlantic Ocean: North West | collected 2012
ATGTTCAGGATATTTTTCAGCATAGTAATGTGCAACTACTCTTGGTTGTACTGCGTGACCACTTGGATAAGAAGGAGTCTGAGCAGTTGGTGTTACGTATGGGTCAAACTTCATTCCTAGTTTATCTGCAATTTGATATGGTCTAGGTCTGTTAAAGAAGTTTTTAAAATGTCTTATGACTGGACTACATTGTTTTTCCATGAATTCGATATTATCATTATCATATTCCAAGTCATTATCTTCCATATACTTTTTGATATAGTAAGAAGAATCTTCGTCACAGTTTAAGTATTGTTGTTTGACAGTTTCAGTAGCACGTTTCAATTCCATTTGTATCTTCTTAATATCGTCAAGTGTCTGCGTAGAATTATTTGCAGGCGGTGGTGCTACTTGGATTCTCTCCCAACCGTCTTCCCAAATTTTGATTTTGTCATACTTAGGTTTCTTCAACTCCGTCTGAGGTTTGAAGACCATATTATCAATTTTGACTATTTCTTCAATAAACATCGTCTGCTGTTACCAAAACTCTGTGTTCGTTTAGGAATCCTATGTAAACCCTAATACCATATACTATACTATGCTCTGCAACAATTTGTATAGGTGTTTTGTGTGGGTATTTTGAATCGTTTTGAAGGATAGGCATTCTAGTATGATATGTGTGTCCAACTATCAAGTCTCCGAGATTTACAGTTTCTTGTAATGTCTCAGACGTAACTAAATTGTTTTCCTTCAAATGTCTGTAAAACTTTTCACATAACTCGTCTGCTTGGTCTTCTGTTAATCTTGTTTCTTCTTTAAGTAATGCGAGTGCTACTGCGTATGAGGCAAATGCTGATTTACCAAATGGTATTTTTTCTATAAGTTTTTTTAGATTGAATACCAATCTATGTAATGGTGTAAGTGATGCTTTTTCGGCAGACGTAGAGGGTTTATTCTCTAGTTTTACGTTCTTATTGTTAGGGTCGGGTTTATGTGTGATTCTTTTACCGTTCTTATCAATGAACCCAAATTTATAGGCTTGCGTCTTCTCAAAAGGTGTGGTTAACATCTTAAGTATACGAAAAACAATAAGTGTATCTACTATTCGGGTTGCCATATATCTATTTATACCTTCCGAAGGGTTGTTGCAAGGGTTTCGTCTATCGGAACCTCTACTTCAAATCCTTCTTCAACGTATCCTAGATATATCAGCATAGTTTTGATTGAAGACCAATACTCTTGGTCTTTGATTTTAAACTTTAACATTCTCATTGAGGCTTCATATCCAAAGACATTGAATATACAAATGAGGTGATTAAGCATAAGACGTTCTCTAAGTTCTCCATGTTGATAGTATCTAAAGAGAAGTCGTTTAAGGTATCGGAACCTACGTAAGTCTTCATAGAAATCTTCCATGTCCTCACACTGAGGGTCATCGTAATGTTTCATTGCGTAGGCGGCGAAGTTCTTCGCTGTAAGTTTGTCAAATAGACTCATAATAATATATTGCTTTCTACACTAGTATATAGTGTAAAGGAGAAGATTAGACTAATGAACCGTATACTTTAAATGAACCTGATTCTAATTTTTCGGTTCTAATTTTCATAGTATAATTCATAGACTCTTCTTCAATTTCGTCATGAGGTGTATCTACAGATTTACCCATGATATCACCATAACGTTTAAAAGAAATTTCAAACTCACCACTTTCGTTCATGTCCAAGTCGTTTATGTTTCCGTCATGCGACAATCCAAGTAAAGCAAGTTTCGCTTCCATTTGTGCAACTGCAGCTTTTGGATTTATAAATTCCATAGAAGCAGTGTGACCTAAAATTGCGTTAAGTCTTGATTTAATTTCTGCGTCATCTATATTGTGTTCACCTGACATTCCTTCGTAAGAAGGGTCTAGGTCTTCTTGTAGATATGTTTTGAAAGTTTTCATATGCTTATTTATCCTTATCTAGTGCCTGGCCAACCATAATCTTGAACAATTTCAGGCCCATTCTGAACTCGGTCTTCGGCGTTTAAGTAATGTGGAACAAATGTGAGTTCAGTACCGTCCACTTGCGACATTCCATATGTGTATTCATAAGGAAAGTCATTTGGTGATTGTTCTCTATCTTGTCCATTAATTGTTGGTGCGTCTGGCCAATTTGTCTTAGACTTCATCATTAGGACATATTCTTTAGGTTTTTGACCTAAAATATAATATCCATGGTGAGTTACACCAAGTGATTTAAAGAATTCAATCATTGGAACAAGAGATATCTTTTCAATATCCTCAGTAAATCCTTTTTCGTGTGGTTCTAATGACCAACGTTTGATTATATCTGCACTTGTTTCGTTTGTATCACTGTTACCAGCAAACATTGCTTGACCTACAATACCTAATGTATCTCTAAAATCTCCTGATTGACCATTTGTTTCCCAATCGTTTTGTATTTGTTCTGTCATTGATTCAGAACCAGGCCACCAATATTGAAAACTATTGTTTGGAAGGTCACCTTCAACCAATTGCCCATTGCAAGGGTGACAGAAACTAGAAAAAATTATAGGACAAACGTTTTCTGTAGGGTGTGCTTCAAGACCTAATGGGTCTTCGGGATTTAGATTTGCTGGATATGAATTATCACCTACGTTACCAGCCTGCCAACGGATATTTCTAAATCTACCACTAGGAAAAGCGTCTTGAGTTTTTTGTAATCCTGCTTTCCATTCGGTTATGAATTCTTCGTCAGTTTCTTCTGTAAATTTAGTATTGTATTGTCTACGATTTAATTCAAACTGAATTAGTCTGTCTATGTCAGTGTCGGACAGGGTTCTGTCCATCGTAACTTGATACGGCATAATATATTTCTTCCTTTAAGAAGTTATTGCTACACCAACACCTAATACTTCTGCGTGGGCGGCAAAGATTTCATCTGACGGGTCTTTCTGTACAATCTCAACACTATTTGCTTTTAGTGTAAACGTACCGATAAGTGAATTTGCAGATGTTTCAACTGATACTAATCTGTCTGTAGCACCACTATTGCATAGTCTAACTGCAGTTGAACTACCAAAGTTAGAACCATTAGTAGTAGATGTACCACAAGCAGCTTCTGAACCTAATACTTTAATTTTCATTGTTTACCTCTTAATCGAATGGTGGATATTCACCGTTAATTTTTGTTGTTGTAAATGGCCAACCGCAGGGTTTAATTTCTGCAGGTAAGTCAGCATAGTTAGGGTGTTGTTGTTGCAGTCCTAACGTATACGCTGGAGTTCTATTATCATTTACATACCCGAACACAGGAGTTGCTTCCGTACTTTGACCTGCATGTCTTCCTCTTGGAATGTCATCAACAATACCTTTCATCATTTCAAAAACATCTAAAATCCATTGTTTTTGAACAGTTCCACTAACTGAGTTTAGAACATGTTCATAACCGTCTGCTTTAAGCGCTGTGTGTATTGCTTCAAAATGACTATTTTGTGTCATCCAAGAATAAAACCACTCTCTTGAACTTACACCGTTTGATAAAGGTAAAGTTAAAGTACATTCAGTCACACATGTTTTATCTCTATAATCCCCTGTTTGACCGTTTGCTTCCCAAACTCTTTGAAGGTCAGGGTCTTTTGCAATTCCGTATTGACCATGGTCGCTTTCAGAATTAGTACCCTTGAATTTAAGACTTAATAGTTGATATAAACAAACAATATTAGAACCTTCGTGTACTTTAACAAGGTAACTGTCTAAAATCTCACTTACATATCCTGTTTGACAATCTGTTAAATACTGTTTTAGTTTAACCTTTGCGTCTGCTTCGTCTGTACATTTGTAGGTTCCGTCTGAACCGTCTGCCATAACAGAATCAAAAAGTAAAGGCCATGCTTGGTGTTGGTAATATCTTTTCTTATTTCCTTCCCATAATGCATCAAATTCTGCATCAGTAGGCATGTCTTTATTGCAAACAGTGGTGAGCATGGAAACATCACAGTTTCCTAATGTAGCTGCACCACTATTGTCAAAATTGGTTGTCATAATATATTCCTATTCAATGTTAAGCTGTAACAGTTATTGTTCCAGCAGCTGTTCCTATTGCGCTACTATTTGTGATAGTTGCGTTACCACCACCTGCTGTGTCAACAATAGTTCCACCATTTAACGATATTGCGTTTGCACCAATACTTAGTTCATCACCTGCGTCTGTAGCTGCGTTTCCAGCTGCGATTGCGAGTGAGAATACAAGTTCGTTAGTAGTTGAACCACTAGCATACGATAGTGTATGGTTTGCATTCGTGTCGTTAACAACAGTTAGTTGTGGTGTTCCAGTTACAGTCACATTCTCGTTGAAGAATACTTTAACTGACAATGTTCCACCATCTGACTTATCAAATGCTGTTGTAACAAAATCAATTTCTGTAATGTCTGCCTGTCCAATACCAACGGCAAGGTCTGCACCAGTAGCAACCAAAATCTCTTCTAGATTTCTAGAACCTACAGTTTTTTTAAGAACCCAACCTTCTGGCTTAGCAATAGTGTTTTTCTTATCGGCGTCTGAAAGATACTTTGGTTTACTTTCGTCTGCGTCTGATACTCCCCATAGTGCCATTTTATTTTCCTCTCGTTTATTTATTTGCTACTTTTAAGATAGCGTTAAATGCTTTTTTAAACCCTTTCGAGTCCTTTTGCATCATGTTCAAGTATTTAGACCTGATAGGCGCTTTGATTGATTGTAAAGCTCTATATACTTTACTTGCATCACTCGCCTTGACTTTCGTCTTTTTCATGTCATCTGTTCGCACGTCTGTATCTCTTTTAGTATCGTCTATAGCAGCTAGTTGTACCATAACATTCGCATCTGCGTGTTTTTGTGTACCCTTTGCGTTATAGTCTAAAGCATTTACAGCTCTCATGATAACTTCATCTTCACTTGCTTCAACATACTTACCACCAGCCATTTGACTGATTTTCTGTAGTCTTGCACGTAAATCTTTTTCGTCTTTTGCTTGTGAAACTGCACGAGCAACTTTCTTGTTCCCTGCGTCAGACATCATACCAAAGTCACCGACCTTTTCGATAACCTTGTTTACTTTTTTGGCAGTATCTTTTATGTAACCAAGTTTTTTGATTCTTTCTTTAAAAGATTTATACCTTGCGTCTAACCCTACGTTTTTTTCTGACATTACTTTAACCCTTTAGTCAACATCTTGTCTATTTGTGGTGTAGACATATCTTTTTCTGTTGGGTCTCCATATGTTGATTTACCTATAATTATTCTTAGGAAATCGTTTACTTTTTTCTTTGGGCCTTTAACTCTAAGATGTTTACCTATCATTGATGATTTAAGACCAAATCTTTTTGCTTGTTTATTAATTTCCATTGCATGTTTGTTTTGGTCATCAGATTTTGATATTCTGTTTTTAGGGTCTACGGTGATATTTGCAACTTCTTCGTTTAGTGCATCTTCCCACATTTGCCTATATGCGTCCATAACACTTTGTTTTTTGTCAAAACTCATGTCCAGTTTCATCATTTTAGCACGTTTGATATTACCTTTTTTTCTCATGACTTTTTCGTCTACTGATTCTTCTCTTTCACCACCAACTCGACCAAGAGGGCCAAATGAGTGGTGTGTCATGATAAATTTATTGCCTGAGGTTTTACCTCTAATCCATTTTTCTTTTTGTAATGCTTCACCAGCAATTACATTTACAAAAACTTTAGGGAACTTTTTCATTTTGACCAGTGGTCTTTTTAATTCAGGGTAACCGTCTCTATCCATTTTCCCAGTCTTTTCATATGAAATTGCGTCTAAGTCATCATACAACATATCGTCACCCACTGGAATTCTATTCATGAATTTATCAACGTCAGCAGGTTTTGTAGCGGGGAATGGTTTTGATAACATATCAGCTAACATTGCAAGTTCATTTGCAGACTGAGGAATTTTCCATGTCCCTTCTTTTATAGTTTCTTCTTTTTTGTTCTTAAGAGACTTACCTTCTTTATCATATCCAGGCTTTCCTGCTTTCTCTTTCTTGGAGATTGCGATAGCAGCTCTTTGAGCGGCTGATACTGCACCTTCTTCAAGACTTTCTCCCATAAACAGTTTTTGTAGTTTTTTCAAGTTAGTCATACTACCTTGAAACATTAATTCATCTTTTCCCTTTTTAGGGTCTTTTGGTTTTACAACTTTTAGATTAAGTTGTTTAACTTTATCCATTGCGGCCTTCTTCATCATTTCAGGATTAGGTCGACTATTAAAATCATGTCTAAGCACTGCTTCTTCTACTTGTTCCATAGCAGGTAGTTCACCCATTTTAGCAGCCATTCTTTTGAAACCTTTTGGATTTTGTTTCTGCATTGACTGTAGAACTTTAAGACTGGTCATGTTCATAAGATTTGCAATACCGTCAATCTCTTTCATATCTTTAGTCTTAAAGATTTTACTGATTTGGCCAGAGTGGTGTAATTGTTTCTCTGAGATAACTTCTTCTTTCATGCCCATAACTTTATGTGCAAGTTTAACTAAAACATTAATGTTTGCCTTTTCCATTTTAGCTTTGTTGGAGTCATTTACTTTGTCGTAAACTTTTGAAATCATAGACGCAGTGAACATGTCTAACATGACTCCACCAACTTTCTGTGCTTGTTTATCTGAAACAATCTTTTGGATTGCAGGCATTAAATTTTTTTCGTTTAAAAGTTCTTCCGAAAGTTCACTAACTTCAAAATCAACGAATGATTCGTTTGCAAATTTAAGTGCTTTTTGAACTTCTTTAGACTTAAGGATTTTACTTCCGTAAAACTTTGCAATTTCTTTTGTTGCAACTGATTGTGCACCTGATAGGTCTAATGCAACTTCTACTGCTTTCTTGACTTTAGGGTCTTTTACTTTATTCTTTTTGAAGTATGCGTTTACTTCCATACCAGTAAGTTTTGACTTACCATAAGGCCCTAGTGCATCGACTTTACCGTCTTTGTCTAAAACTTTTTTTTCTTTTAAACTTTGAAATACGTTACCTTGAAAATGCATATTACTCTCCAGCAGACTCTTCCCACATACCTCTGATTACGTCTTCGACTTTAGTTTTTCTAGCGTCGCCTTCTTTGACTCTACGTCTTTCACCACCAGCAGAAATCCACTCCTGCATTTTGTCGATATCTTCTTTCTTACCTTTCCAATTCTTGTCAATGTAATTGTAGAATTCTTTTTCTTTGTCACCTGACAATTCGCCTGGCGATTTGACACCGAATTTCTTCATTACTTTTTGAAAGAAGTCTTTGTATTCTTCTTCTTTGGTTAAGACTTTCTTAGTTGCTTCAACTAAGTCATTTGATAATTTGTTTATGCTCATTGGATTAACTCTCCCTTTTCAAAATAATTAAAAAGCATTGATTTTTTTTCTTCGTTTAAGTCCAATGATTTTGCAAGGCGACCTAACATATTTTTTTCAATAAGTTTGTCTGTGTTTACATCGGATTCTTGAGTATCTTCGACAATTGGTTCCTCGAAACCGTCCAATAGTGCGTCAATTTCTTCCGCAATGATATCGTCCTGTGTTTTTTCCACAACAGGTTCTGCGTCCTGCTTTACGAAAGCACGAACTTTAGCGAGTTCTGATTTCCAATCTTGTATATTACTCATACTACCTTTATTTATATAAACTCAACTTTGAGAACCAACTTTGAATCTATATTCTCCTTATTTAAAATTTTATATTTCACCTTATCAGGTAACATAAACTTGGTGCCTGGCACCAGTTTATTACCTGTCCCATACTCTGCGTCACGTCCATACAGGATTTGCCAACCATATCCTGATAAGACATAAATCATGTCTTTTTTAGTAGTTTCTAACCAATCTGTTGTTGAATCGTATGTCCTAATGACATATTGTTCATGAGTTCCGTGTTTATCTAACCAGTCCTCATTGACCATGACCACTTACTCCATTATGTTATTTCTTTGAACCTCTGACTTTGTCTGCTAAATCTGAGTCTGCTTTACCCCAAGTACCTTCACCCTTGGTAATAAAACTGTTGACTCTTGCCATTGCCCATTGTGGGGCAGTAGCGCCTGGCCTGTGACCAGTTTTATAAGCGGCAAGTCCTCTATTGTAAACTTGTTTTAGAATACTAAGTGATATTCCTGACTTTTCTGCTTTCTTTTTGAGACCTGCTTCGTTCTCAAATATTTCTTGATTTTCTTTGATTTCTTTGACTTCAAACTCTTCGTTGTGAGGATAACCCTGTAAAGGATTACCAAATACCTGTGAGAAATGTTTCTTAGTTCTATTCTTTTCTTCGTGGAATGCTTTCTCTTGTTCTTTTATGTAATTTTCCACGTCTTGGCCAGGCGTATCATTTTGATACGATAGACGTATGTCGTCTGTCCCAACTTCGTGAACTCCGTTATCTGTTTTATTTCCTGCCATGGTATTATTTATCCTTTTTATCGAGGTAAGCTGCTATAGCCATTTTTTGTATTTTCTTATCAGACTTACCTTTAAATTGTGGTGCGTCTGACTTTCTAAAATCTTTTATGTAATCACCTGCGTCTGCATTCTTACCTAGTTTCTCACCAAACATTTTTGCAAACTTTTTAGTATGAACTGACTTCTTAGTCTTTACAGGTTTACCGTCTTCGTCTTCATCGCCTGGCGCAGGGCCTGTTTTACCCTGTTTGAAGTGTGCGTCTCTTTTTTCTTTGGTCTTCTTGTCTAGACCTTTGTAGTATTTCTTAGGTTGAGTTCCTTCTCTATCTTTGATATCTCTATCTTGTTCTTCTTTGTCTTCTTGTATATCACCTGCTACTATCATACCAACTTGATTGATAAGAGAAGTAATAACTGGTGTAGGCATTGTTGATAATATTTGTAACTGTTGTTTAGTAAGACCTTTTACTTGCTTTAACTTTTTTTTCCATGAAGAGATTGCAGTCATATCTTTTTCAGATACATTGAAACGTTTCATTACGGAATCATCGTTCATTTTTAGAAACATTCTATTTTTAACTTGTTTCTTATCAGACGCAGTCATTCCTACTAGTTTTGCAATTTGGTTGATAAATGCCATACCGTCTTTTGGGTCTTTTTTATATCTGTTTTCCATTTCTTTCTTGAGTTTTTTAGTTATAACGTCAAGAACTTGTAATGTACCTGCAACTAACTTACCTTCGTCAACAGCGTCTTGTAGATATTTTGAGTCTTCGATATCAGGTAGAGTATCTTCTTGTTGTGATTCTCTTTCAGCTTCTGCTTCGTCTTTCTTAGACTGTCTTTCCGTTTCTCTTTCGTGTTTCAACTTAAGATTTTCAACTTCGTCTTCGTGTCTTCGTTTTAAATCTTCAACTTCACGTGCTTGGTCAGCTTTAAGAGACGCCATTTCTTCTGGCCCCTCTACTAACCATTCGGATTGTTTGTAGGTTTTTGATACTCTCATATGTTTATTTAGTCTTCTTCTTAAGAAGTTCTTGTTCTCTCCATGCCATTGCCATTTTGTTACTAGGGAACTTACTTGTCCATGTAAGTAGTTTACTGTATAACGAGTCTGCTTTCTTTTCTAATGATTTAACGTCATCGTCATTTGTAATCTCTACAAAATCTTTCTTGAACATTGCTCTAAATTTATTTGCATTCTTTTGTGAGGCTTCCCAATCACCTTTTACTATTTCAGGTGGTAGTTTTCTTGCTCTCATATCGTTTCTTTTTTGTGCGTTATCTAAAGAGGTGTTTACAAATATCATTTTATATTCGTATCCTAGTTTGTCTAACATTTTCTTGTAGTTTGAAATCTTTTGTGACTTAGCAGCTGTGGTATCAAATATAAGTCCTAGTCTTCCTTCAATGTAGTTGTCTAGATTCATACCTGTAATTTTCTTTGCTTTCGCACGTACAGGGTCAACCTTAGAAAAGTCTGCACCTCTTAAGTCTAGTCCTAAACCTGCTTTCTTTAATCCTACTTCAAATGCTTTATCCGTGTTTACAAGTTTAAGACCTAATGGTTTTAAAGATAATCTATCTACAACTGTAGATTTACCACTGCCTGGCCCACCCATGAGGAATACTGCTTTGAATATTCCTTGGTCATAAACACCTTCCATAATCAAATCTTCTCTGATATACCAAGGTATGTGTTCTTCTTTGATACCCATACCAACTCTAACGTCTTTGTATAAAGACTGTGCCATTCTTTTATTTTTACTTGGAACACCGTCTTGGAATGATTCAAAGTCTCCGTCACTTGCAAGTGCTCTCATTTTACTTGCACTCATTCCTGATACGTCATCTGCGTCAGGGTCACGTTCACCAGCAGATATAATATCGATTGAATTAAATTTATAGAAACCGTGTCTTCCTTTCTGTCCGTTATACTTTTTGATAAGCATATCAAACTCTTTAACTCTGTCTGAACCTACAACCATACGCACATTCGTATATCCTTTGTTGTGTAGGTCTACTACAATTTCAAAGATAGTTCTTGCAGGTGTGCTAATGACACCAATCTTTGGAAAAAACTTTTTGAGATAAGTAATCTTTTGTTTATAACTAAGTGGATTCTTTTTAGGGTCACTTGAATGTGAAGTATAAATTAAAGGAACATAACCACCTTTAGAAGATTGTTCCAACTTCTTAACTAGTTTTGCGTGACCAGTGGTCGATGGATTGAATCTACCAAATGTAAATGTAGCACCTTTCTCTTTTGCTTCGTTAAATGACTTAAATGTTTTCACTTCATTTTCTCCCTTTCTTTATCTACTAAGTCATTCATGATTTCCATGTTTTGGTCACCAGTCTTAGAGGTGTCATACTCATATGCTTTTTCAGGGTCACCGATTACCCAATCGTCCTCTTTGAATTTGATATCAGTTTGTGCTGGATACTTTGGTAGTGCGAACTCTTCATTTACTCCTTGAAGTCTCTTCTTGATTTTTGCCTTTTCTTTTGCGATTACGTCTTTACGTATCTTCATAGCAATCTTCTTAATTGCTTTTTGTTTCTTCGCCATTTGTTTTTCAAGGGCTGCTTTTGCACCAACTGATAAATCTTTTTTGGATTTACCTTTAAGAATTTTCTTTTCAATTGCTCTACGTGCCTGCAATTCTGCTTTCTTTTCTATCTGACCGTTCTGTAGTTGAGGTCTCGTGGCAGCTTTCTTTCTTGCTCTTAGTATCTTTGCTTTGTTCTTTCTGAATGCTTGTTTCATTTTGAGTCTAGTTTGCATAGACATTACTTCACCTAAGAAATACTCAAAATCATATTTGACATCGTCATCTACTGGTGCGTTTGCTCTCCACTGCCAGCATGACCAATAGTTTGCTTTCCATTTTGGGCCAGGGTCTGTATCACAATTCATTCTAGCACGATATGCTTTCAGTCTTTTAGGGTCGTCACGTTTGATTTCCATATTAGGGTCACCAAACTCAACCTTAACGACATTACCTTTATCGTTCTTAACATAGACTTTGAACTTCTTTTTGCTACCAGTAGGATTTCTGATAGGGTCATTTAGTTTGACCTTCTTACCTTGGTATTCTGCGTCTTCTATTATTAAATCGTCATACATACTTCTATTTATCCCAATTCTTCTGTGCAGTGAAGTTATTATAGGCAAATTCCATACGGTCTACCAGTTTAACAGCACCACCTTCTTTATCGATTGCTACGTACCCTTCGGGATTTACTACTTCAAATCCCTTGTCTGTTTTCTTAAATGTTCCTATGCCCTTGACTCTGTTAAGTGCGTTAATAATTAACATTTTACCTTCTACTAAGTATGATTGAAAAGCAGTCAAGTTATCAATCATTTTTCTCAATCCATTTAATTCTTTAATTAAATCTTGTCCAATCTCTCTCTTGATATTCTTAGTCTTTTCTTGTTTTACTTTTGCGACTATTTTTTCTTCCCAATATTTACCCACATAGTTTATGTAGTCTTGAGAGTTTGGTTTGAATTTACCACCTGCACGTATAAGTGAGTTAGCATATGTTTTATATGTTGCACCCGAAGCACCTTTTGATTCCATAGTTGCCATAACTTTTTGAAACTTAGTTAAATCATTTTTCTTAATTCCATGAAATGCTTTTCCTGTTGCGGATAGTATCTTGGATAAATGCATTGCTTCTTTAGCAGTCATTGAACCTGTACCACTAACGTCTTTATATGTTGCGTCATCTATCCAAACGTCACCTTGTTTTAGACCACTTATATTTGCACCAAACTTAGCACCTAATCCTTCTATGGTAGAACCACTGTATGTGGTATGAAATACGATACCCATTTTTGATTTCTTAATCCTTTTACCTAAGTCTGAATCTTCTTTGACTGCGTATAGAATTGTATTGGGTTGGAATGTAATGTACTTACCGTCATCAAATTTAGTAGAACCTTTATCATTAGTATACATTAAATCACCTTGTAGGATTTCTTTCATGCCTACCTTTGATAGGTATCTAAATGAGGTAAGGAATTTTTCTTCTAGGTCACCTGTAAGTTCAGGTGCGTCTTTGATTTCTTGTTCTGATTTATAATGTAATTGTTTTTGGGTAAATAAAGATTTCTTCGCAACAAAGAACTCACCTGATTCAGGGTGAGGCCCTGCCCATATAGCAGGTGCACCGTCCCATTTAACTGTCATGTTTACACGTGAACTACTATTACCCTTGAGCATTTTTCGTAGTTCCATAAGGAAGTAGATAGCAGAACGTCCACCATCAATACCATTATTGATAATCTCGTCTTCTAAATGTTCTAAATGTAAATTTTTAACTGCCATAATAGTAGAATATCACCTTTTGAAGTGTCTGTCTACTATTTATGATTTTTGAAGTGGTGTCGAACTTAGGTGTTCTTCAATTGAAGATATGGCACCACAGAGGCGTTGCACCTCTGTATTGTTCTTATCTTTTCTTGCAAGTCTCAGTTGTTTTTTTAAAGTAACTTTTTGTTGTATTAAATCAATAACCTCTTGCGATTTCAAATTCTTTGCCATAATAATACCATACTATGTTACTATTTAGGTATTTTTATATCTTAAAGTCTTTGAATTTCTCATTTCTGTCCATTACAGGCGTGTCGTCTTCCTGTGCAATTGCACTATCAACGAGTTCTTCCTGTGCTTCTTGTTCACAGTCATAGAATTTCATACGACTTCTGTCAACACCCACTACAAATCTTTTGAATACTGTAGGGTCGTTGTATCTGTTTTTCAATTGTTTGACCACCATTTGGTCTAACTCTTCTAGTTCTTCGGACGTAATCAGTGCGAACATAAAGTCTGCAGTTGCAGGCAGTCCAAAGGATTCAGAAGTATCTTCCAAACCAATATCAGTAGAACCAAATCCACTTCTAGTTGTTTGTGTTGCACTAACAATAGGTACGTCATATTCAACCGCAAGACCACGCATTTCTTCAGCAATACTCTTGACCAATGTGTAAGAGTTTGCACCAGCGCCTGGCCTGATACGTAATGACCCACATATGTTTAGATAATCGATATAGATTATATCGGGTTTAAAATCTTTCTTAAGTTCTAATTCTTGTAGTAAATGTCTAAAGTGTCCAACATGAGCAGCTGCTGTAGGATATTCTTTAATGAATACTCTACCTTTTGTTTTGTCTTTTAGTTTCTCAATCTTCTTACCATACATTGACTTGGACATATCAGGCAGTTCTTTGATTGGCACATTCATAATGTTTGAATCAATTCTTTCTGCGATTCTCTCCTCTGACATTTCCATGGTGATATACAATACATTCTTACCCATAAGTAAATGAGCAGAAGCACAATGACACATGAATAATGATTTACCGACACCTGTTCCTGCGAGACAAATGTTCAAAGTTTTGTTTGGTAATCCACCCTTGGTAACTTTGTTGAAGTATTCTAAATCAAAAGGTATCTTCTCTTCTTCTGTTGTATAGAACTCAAATCTTTTGTCTGCGTCTTCCAATACATTATGACCTACGTTTGCGTCAAATGTAACTGATAAGGCGTCTTTCAATAGTTCAGGAATCTCACCAGTAGACCTTTGAGACTTCTTGTCTACGACTTCAATACTGTCCATAAGTGCAAGATAGATTGCTCTGTCTTGGCACCACTTTTCAGTTTCTTCTGTCAACCAGTCTACAGGTGTGTCTTCCGAAAAAGAACCAAACCCCGCTACAACCGTTTTTGCTGAACCTAGAATGTTATCAGATAACTCTTCATTACTATCTAGATTTATGAGAAGTGCTTCGGTTGTAGGGGGTTGGTTGAACTTTAAAAAGTATTCCTGTATTTCTGAAAATACAGTTCTTTCATCTGCTTCAGTAAAGTATTCGCCTTTAATGTAAGGAAGAACTTTTCTACTAAATGTCTCGTTAAGAACTAGATTCTTGAGAATCGTCTGTTCCAGTCTCGCTTGATTTTCCATACTTAAAATACTCATTAACTACTACTTCCAATTTTTCCATTACGTCTTCGGTAAAATACTTTTCAGGATTATTATTGATTGTCTTACCGTATTCTGTTTTACCTGTTGGTAAAAGAACTCTCGTTCCTTGTTTCTTGAATACGTCAAAGGCAAGAGCAAGGTCTAACAAACCATAGTATCTATCAAGACCTTTATCATATGTAAGTCTGACATCTACCATTCTGTTTTCTACAGTCAATCTTGATTTAGCATTCTTACAATGAATGATATTACCAATAATTTCTGTACCGTCTTTCTCTTTTCTTTTTGACAAGAATATAATTGAAGAGGCCGCATACTTAAGACCTGAACCACCACCCATTTCTTTTTGTGGGAACATGGAACCAATAACGTCATAAGTGTGATTAGTTACAATCATTGGCACTTTTGCACGTCCAAGTTTAAGAGTTAGAACTCTGAATGCACCTTTAGTAATCTGTGCTCGAGTCATATCTCTTGTCTCTTTTCCTTCTGCAGTATCTTCAATCTCTTTAGTAGTTGATAGCATACCAAGAGAATCAAGTACAAACATCATAGGTGGACGTTCTGACTCGTCTGTCTCAAGATACTTATCAAGTATATTCAGCGATTGGTTTCTGAATTCTTGAACCGTCACTACAGGCACGATAACTATACGATTGGAATCGATTCCTCTTTCCTCAATCATATCTTTCGTTAGTGCAGATTCTGATTCAAAGTAAATCACAGCAGCTTCAGGGTGGTCTTCCAAGAACTGTTTGACCATACCCAATGCAAAGAAAGTCTTACCAGTGGCAGACTCACCTGCAAGTGCGGTGATTTTGTTTTTAGGTAGTCCACCTTTTAGTGAACCACTCAATAAGGCATTGAAAATGTATGAACCCGTATCAACAAACGAGTCAACGTCTCCAGCTGCCACACCATCGGAAACAACACTAGCGTATTCGTTCCCAGTGGATTTAACTAAGTCTTTAATAAATGACATAACACTTCTCCATAATGTATAACCATTATACTATGTATAGCGGTTTCTCGTAAGTGGGTTTTTACTTTTTGTGCCCGTTACCGTTCTTAATTCTTTTAGATTCATCAAACTTTATGACTTCTTCAATCATAGTCTTAATTGTATGCAGTTCAGTTTCAATGTGAATTATGAATGCAAATATTATACCTATCATGGTTATATAAAATACGTCCATCCATTCAATCAACATTATGAAACCCCTGCCATATCATAAGACATTATTACAACTTCTTCGTCAATTAATCTTTTTCTATTAATCATATGTTGTTCTTTGATTTCTTTTTTAGAACCACCAAAGTAAGGCACTGCGTGTCCTTCTTCTACTAATACTTGGGTAGCAAGTTTAGTTTCACCGTCAAGTTCAACTTGGAAGTCTCCTAATATTCTACCGAACTTCCCTTTCATATCTTCGCCATTTCTATTAATTTGCGTTTGTAATATAGTTTCGTTTCCTAAAATTTCCTTAAGACGTGCTTTAGAAGCAAGACCAAATTTCTTTTCAATCTTATCTCTAGTGCGTGATTCGGGTGTATCGATGCCCATCATTCTGACTCTTTCATCTGTTAAGATTACACCGAAACCTAGGTCAATATCCACGTCTACTGTATCGCCATCTATGACTTTTAAAATTTTTGCTCTATATTCATACATACCCTTTATTTATGAAAGGGTCGTATTTATTACGCAAAAAATGAATCTAGACTTGCGACAGGTTCAGGGTTCCAACCAATCAAACTAATGACTGCTTTAAGTGGTTCAACAAATGCTTTATCAAACTGCATATCATAATCAATGAATCTATGCAGGTCAAATTCTTTAGGTAATCCACCTGTAAATGATATCACATTTTCATTGATAGGATTCGGTGTAGTCAAGTAAGAAAAATGTAATTGTTCCGCTTCTTTGATTACTTCGTATCTCATATCAAGACTCTTTTCTTTGAGTAAGTGGTTGTACAATAAAGCACCTCTAACGTGTATCGGTGTTCCTTTACTGTAGATAGTTGTTCTATCCGAGTATTGTCTAAGACCACGACAACCTCTAGGAAATGCAACTTCCTCAGGCGGTAGCGTTCTAAAGTCTCTTCGTGCTTCTTCCACGAACTTCCATAAGTCTTGTTCTGTTCCGTTCATGACAACACCAAATGCGTCTGTAAGTTTTTGTCTTACCCATTGTGGTGTAGAAGACTTCGCAGTTTCTATGCCCATCATTTTGAGTTTAGGTTCTCTGAGTCTGACTCCTTCGTTGTCATGTACATTCAGGATATATCTTTTCTTAGCAGTCCAAATACCTCTGTCTGCAATTACCTCACGTCCCATTTGCATTTTCTGTTGGAATGCATTTGTATCTTTTGCGAGTTTGTCATATCCTTTTGCAAGTACGGGTTCAATAGTATCTTCTGCGATAGTATTAATGAAGTCAATAATTTTCGCCTTCGGTGTATCTTCGGGAAAGACTTGCTTTACTAAATCGTCAAGAGTGATATACAATGAATCGGTATCAATTGCAATCACATAATCTTTGTCTTCTGTCTTGAGAACTTGATTCAACCAATCATTGATTGTTTTCTCACCCCACTGAATAATCAATTGACCCGAAGTCGTAATCGCTTCTGCGAGGTCTACAGAAAAGAATGCAAACCACTGATTAGCAAGAGCACCATAAGCACTGTTCAATGCAATCTTACGAACTTGTTGGTTGTTGTACGCACGTTTGATTAGTGTGTCTAGTTCTCTTTTGCGTTTTGCGTCTTTACATGATTCTCGTTCAACTTGATACTCAATCATTTTTTTCTTCCACAACTTTCTTTCGTCATAGAATTGTTCCATAAGTTCAGGAAGAAAACCTTGTTTGTCTTTTTTGAATTGTGCACCGTTTGGTGTCACAGCATAATCACCTGTAATTGTTTGTTTACCACTGAGTAATTTTTCTACAGAAGTATCCACCTTACCCCTAATCATTTTCTCAGGCGAGATATTATACTGCATAATGATATGTGGATAGAGTGAGTTCAAGTCAAAAGATACAACCCAGTCATGACCACCGACTATAGGTTCCTTGACATAAGCACCTGCAATCTTACTGGTCTTTTCTTGTCCACGTAATTTCTGTGGTGGTGTTTGGATTCCTTGTTCTTTCAAGAAGTTGTAGATAATGGTTTCCCAATACTTCACCATTCCAAATGTATCTGCGTAGTTGCACTTGGCAGTATACGCCATGGATTGAATCAGTTCAATGAATCCTAGTTTGTCTTCCAGTTCTTCAATCAGTTCCACGTCACGGACATTGTATTCCAAGAACAGTGGATAATTAGTTCTGTATAATGTGTGTAGGGAACCGTACTCTGAATAATCTAACTTACCTTTACCCAGTTCAACTTGTGCTATGTGGTCAAGTTTGTAACTCTCTTGTTTGATAAATGTATTCTTTCTGTACAGTTCAAGATAGTCAAGAACATTGACACCATATAATGTGTATACTTGATTCTTTTGATATCCATACTGCGTGAATTCTCTTACGTCTGACATTCTCCAAGGCGAAAGTTTTTTGTGATACCCGTCACCAAATAATCTATCAAGACGATTACAAAGATATGTAATATCAAATGAGTTTACATTCCAACCAGTAATGATATCAAATGATTGTTTGTCCCAATACTTAATAAACTCTTCCAATAGGAATGCTTCGTCTTGACAATCAACGTAGTCTACATTGTC
>MDSW01128364.1_pt1 | contig 18140 bp, 21 predicted proteins | sample 811171 | NCBI WGS metagenome assembly MDSW01 (sample SAMN05326641, study PRJNA326480) | marine metagenome | isolation source: seawater | place: Atlantic Ocean: North West | collected 2012
AGCGCGTCGAATACACGACAGCTGCAGGCGAGCCACACCAGCGTGAAGTCATCCGACATCCGGGTGCAGCCACGATCATTCCCATGGTCGATGACACGCACATCTGCTTGATTAAGAACTTCCGAGCCAGTGTCTCGCAAACCTTGCTGGAACTCCCGGCCGGGACGATCGACCCACCCGAGCCACCGGAAGTCACGGCCCGACGTGAACTCACCGAGGAAACCGGCTACGAGGCCAGCGAAATCCGTCTGCTCCACCGCTTCTACTTGTCTCCTGGCATTCTGGACGAACGGATGCACGTGTATCTGGCTACTGGGTTGACTGCGGGCCCTGCAGCCCGCGAGCCGGGAGAACTCATTGAAAACGTGATACTGCCGTTCACCGAAGCGCTGACGCTCATTGACGATGGCACGATTGAGGACGCCAAGACGATCGCCGGATTGTTGATGTACGAACGTCATCGGCTTCGTCGGTAGGTCGTTGAAAAGTGCCGTAACCATCTGGTAAACTCCCTCTGGACTTTTTCCTCTGCGCTTGCTTCGGCGCATCGCGTCACTGGCTCCCGGCCTTCCAACAAGAAAATCACTGCTGTGTCTGAACTACCTGCCATCTTAAATGGCTACGAAAACGACGTTGATGGTCTGTGCGAGACCGGTCGTATCTTTTGGCAACGCGGGTGGTCAGTAGGAACCAGCAGCAACTATAGCGTCATTTCTTCTCGCGACCCGTTAGAGTTAATTGTCACTGCCAGCGGCAAAGACAAGGGGCGTTTAACTCGAGCCGACTTCGTGCGGATCCGTGCCGATGGAACCCCCGTCGCCGACGGCCAGCCCAAGAGCTCGGCCGAAACGCTGCTCCACGTTGAGACTGCTCAACAACCCGAGGTCGGAGCTGTACTGCACACACATTCGGTGTGGGGCACCTTGCTTTCCGACATTTACTTCGAGCAAGGTGGGTTTGAAATCGCCGGCTACGAAATGCTCAAAGGCCTCGCGGGAATCACCACCCATGACCATTCCATCTGGGTAACCATTTTCGACAACACACAAGACATCGCGTCGCTGGCGAAGCTGGTGCGAGCACAATGGGACGATGACAAGCATCCGTTGCGTCATGGTTTCTTGATTCGCAAGCACGGACTTTACACCTGGGGAAAAGACCTCAACGAAGCGAGACGCCATATCGAAATTTTTGAATTCCTCTTCGAGTGTGTCGTCCGCCGGCTTGCCCTGACGGGTCAGACACCCTCCATTGCACTTAGCTAATCCAACCTCTCTACTGCGGAGACACATCGCATGGCTTTGCTCACGATTCACGACGAAGACCGAACGCTCACCGATCCACAAGAGATCAACCAATTCCTCGAACCGTTTGGTATCTGGTACGAGAAATGGGACGTCGAAGGACGCGTTTCCGACGACTCCAGCAACGAAGAAATCTTGTCAGCTTATGGCCCGGAAATCGAGCGTCTGAAAGAGAAAGGTGGTTTCGTAACGGCTGACGTCATCAACGTCACTCCCGAGACTCCTGGCCTTGATGAAATGATGGACAAGTTCAACAAGGAACACACCCACAGTGAGGATGAAGTCCGCTTTACCGTCAAGGGCAGCGGTGTATTCAGTATTCATCCGGAAGACGGCCCGGTTTTTGGTGTCAAAGTGGAATCTGGCGATCTGATCAATGTCCCCACCGGAACCAAGCATTGGTTCGAACTGTGCGGCGACCGCACGATTCGGTGCATCCGTTTGTTCCAGGATCAGTCAGGCTGGGCACCTCACTATATCGAAGGAAGCACGTTGCACGAAAAGTACTTGCCCGTCTGCATGGGACCGGACTTCATCCCACCCGCTGGCGACATTGATCCGGTGGTGAACGTGTGATTGAGTTTACAGGCCACGGCATACTCCTTGATATCGAAGGCACAACGTCTTCGGTCAGCTTCGTCTATGACGTCATGTTTCCATTCGTGCGTCGCGAACTCAAGGACTACCTTGCCAAACAGTGGGGCGACCCTGCCCTGACGCAAGCGGTGGAGACCATTGCCGCAGACGCCGGACACCCATCTTTTGATGTTTGGATGAAAGAGACGGGTGGTGAGATTGATGCGCAGGTATTAGTCCGGCAGGAAGTCTCGCGTCTGATGGATAACGACGTCAAAGCGACCGGCCTGAAAACGCTCCAGGGACTCGTCTGGAAATCCGGTTTCGCCAGCGGAGAACTGCAAGCTCACGTGTATGACGACGTCCCAGCTGCGTTGGCAGCCTGGCAAACGGCTGGACTGGATATCCGCATTTACTCGTCCGGAAGTATTGCCGCACAGAAGCTGTTTTTTGGCCACACCGTGGCTGGCAATCTGCTCGACCATTTTCGTGGTCACTACGATACGACGACGGGCGGTAAGAAGGAAGCGGCGAGTTATCAAGCCATTGCCGCAGCGTATCAAGTCGAGCCTTCCGCCCTGCTCTTCCTCAGCGATGTCGTCGCCGAACTCGATGCAGCACGGGAGGCGGGATTTCAAACAGGACTTGCACTCCGGCCCGGGAACACACCCGCCACACCCGGCCATGGCCACGCCGAAATACACCAATTTGATCAAGTCCAAATTATCCCGGCAGCGAACTAACCTGCGAGAGCATTCGGCGTGAGCAACGCAACGGATAAACTTGAAGAACTTGGAATCCAACTCGATTCTCAACTGCCCTACGATGTCGACCGCATGTTCCCCAAGCTGCAAGGCTGGGGTGTTAAAGGCGCCATCAAACAAAAACACAAAGTGCTCCAAAAGGTTGAGCCGCTGCTCAAACGAATGGTCTTGCGCGACGAAAAAATTCTTTACGTCGCCAAGGGCATCCAAGTTAAATTCTCCGAACAATACTTTCTCGGTATTTGGGCAAATCTGATCAACCAAACGGTGTTCGTCCTTACGAACCTTCGTCTGATCATGCTCCATGTTGATGGAAGTGGAAATCCTCACAATATGTACTGGGTGATCTACTACAGCCAGATCACCACCTTCAAAGGTAGCTGGACAGGTCAGGTCAAACTGAAACTCGAAGACGGCCTGAAACTCGTCTTCTCTGGCTTCAAAGGCGATGACCGCAAACAGATGCCAACCATCTTCCAAGAATGTGTCGAGGTATATCGGCAACAGGGGTTTAACCCCCAGGTCACCCAGTCGCGGGAAAACCTTTGCCCGAATTGTCTGGCCGTTGTACCGAAAGGCCAATATCAGTGCGGAGAGTGTGGCCAAAACTTCTACACACCAAGTTCACTGGCGGGGCGCAGCTTGATCTTCCCCTCCTGGGGCGACTTCATGATGGGACACACCGTCCTCGCCTGCGTCGAATTGCTCGGCTACGTCGCGTCGTGGTTTTTCTTAGTAGCATTCGCGATGGCAGGGTTTCGAGAAGGTGGTATTGAAGGTCTGGTCGCCACCTGCATCTTCCTGTTCTTCATTGCGATCGAGCACGTCATCGACTCGGCACTGACCTTCTTCATCGCCAAGAAAGGGCTCACTCCCAAAGGCAAACCGGCGCAGGTGGCCGCGACCGAAGCACCTGTGCTTACCGGCGACGCAAGCAACCCTTACAATCCGCCACCCGTTTGATGCAGCAGGTCTGAGCGACCATCCGCTGCGTTAACGCTCGCTCTTGGTGGCGCCTGGGCGTTTCGATACCTGCACGCCCTGTGACGGCAGACCATGGGAACGATTTCGCGCTCTGCGATTGACAGCAGCAGCAGTCGAAGAGAACGCCTGCAAAATCTCAGGCTCCACGTTTGTCAACTTGGGCATCAAATTTTGAATGCCCGCATACTTCGTCTCCGCTGCGCGAGAGACTTCGCCAATAAACCGGTTCGTCTCTCGAAAGTTGATGTCCGCTGTCTTGCCCATCAGCGGATGCAGAGTGCGCGTTACCAGATCAATGCCAACGTTCTCCATGCGCACAAAAACATCCAGACTGCTGGTAACGCGGGGGCGCCCCTCGTGTTCAGAATGCACCGTATTGAGCACGAGTACGCAGTTACCACGCAACTTGCGTTTTAGAAGTGGCCCTTCGTAAACGCCCGTCGCATAGAAAATATGCTGATTTCGAGTGCCGTAAATGAGTTCAACCGTTCCGATCGTGCCCGCACCATCGTTGCATTCAAAGGTAAAATCACCTGTCCGCCGAACAGACAGCGCCGTGACACCCATCAACTGCCACATGTTGACGACGACTTCCGGGTGGCGCACCAAAAAGACGTACATATCGGCATCGCACTCGAGGGCCTGTGTCGGCAGACGCCGAAACATGCTCGGCTCTTGCAACACGGCCTTGAGCTTAGGATGCACGTCCCGGTGCAATTTCCCAAAAGGGATCTTGCTGAGCGCGTCGGCCTGTGCTCGCGAACTCGTGGAACCTTTGCTCGGCTGCTCTGCCTGGGCAGGATCACCCAACGCACCCACAAGCAGTAGCAGAAATGTGATGATCAGGATGACCGAGCGGCTCGGCACTGGCCCCGTGACAACCTCGCATGGTGTACGCATAATCCCCCCACGAAACTCTGCAAAGCCTCCGCTCTGGGTAAACTTTGCCGGTCATGTAGATAATTCGGTCAAATCTCAGTGGAGGAACACCCAATTTCGGCGTCTGCCTGATTTTGCCCGTTTGTGCTTGCCTCGACGCTCCTCCACCACGCGACACTATCTGAGGAAATATGACGCAAACCATCGTGGGCAAACGCATTACGCCATGCCGACCACTCCGCGCTCCAGCCATTCGCCCTTGGGGCACTTGCAAGCCAGCACAAGAAAGCGGACAACAAGAGAATGACAGATGACGTTCACACTGCAGGCATCCGGTGGCTAGCAAGGCAGGCTGTAATATGGCGGCCGATGTGCCCGCAACCGACGCCCACCGGTCGCCCCGGGCACTTGTCTGCGTGCGATCACAGGCCGAATCAACCGAGGCCGTTGGCTTCCCCAAGCCAACGGCTTTTTTTATTGCACACAACGAGATCTCTTGCGGGTCCCCGCAGATCTCGAATCCGCCCGTTCGCGGATGTCCAACCTGACAGATAGCAGAGGATGAGCATGAGCATTTCACCAGATGCACTTCGCGAGTTGCACCGTATTCACCGGCAGCTGACGGACTTGCGCGGCCGTTTGGCCCGTGGTCCCAAACAGATTCAAGCTGGCGAAGCCAATCTACAGCGTCTGGAACAAGAACATGCGAACAAGAAGGGCATTCTGACAAGTGCCCGTGTTGCTTCCGACGAGAAACAACTGCAGTTGAAACAGCGTGAAGACAAGATCTCCGATCGCCAAGCCCAACTGAATACAGCTGCCAGCAATAAAGAATATCAAGCTATCAAAGAACAAATTGCAGCAGATGAACAGGCCAACAGCGTCTTGGCAGATGAAATCCTGGAAGCGCTGGAAAAACTCGACGAGTTGGAAGCGGATGTCAACACGGCTGCCGACGTCGTCGCCAAGAGCAAAGACGAACTCGAAAAGGTGCAACAAAAAGTCAGTAAAGAACAAAGTGGCCTGGAAAGCGAACTGGCGCGTGTGAGTGATGAGTTGAGTCAAGCCGAAGCAAAACTGCCGGCTGATTTTCGCACCGAATATCAACGCATCGTCAGCAAACGCGGCGAGGAAGCACTCGCACCGGTCGATGGCGAGACATGTGGTGGCTGCTACACGACCCTGTTACCACAAATGTACAACGACCTGCTGATGGAAAAGCCCGTCTTTTGCAAGTCGTGCGGCTGCCTGCTTTACTTGCCGGAAGATCGCAATGTAGGAGCTTGAATTGACTGAGGGCGACGAGCGACGACGCAGCCAAGGGAAACACGCGACAACCTCGTCAATTATTGGATCCGTCCTGCTCTGTTTACTGGTATTTGTCTGCCTGTACCTGGTCGGTTTCGGCCCCGCTGTTTACCTCCATGCCCGACTGGAAGGTCGCGGACCGATCGCGAGCGGGTTGGAAACGATCTACATCCCCTTAGGGGAGGTTTGCAGGCAGTGGCAACCATCGACGGAGTTTTTGGAATGGTACATCGACAAATGGGCCAACGGGTCGTAAACCTCGTCAGCTTATGACTCACTGGGAAGCGATGTCGTAACAGTGCAATTCATCCTGGTCGCGCAGGTAAAGTTTCTTGTCAACAATCACTGGATGAGCCCAGCTTTTACCGTTGTTCGATTTGATTCTGAAAGATCCTTTCAGTTCGTAGCCGCGAGGGGATGCGGTCACGAGTGCCATCACTCCGTTCTCATAGCGAAAATACAAATGCCCATCCGCCGCCACCAAGGCAGCGGAACCGCTTCCGGCCCCTCGCTCAGGGCCCCAGGCCACCCTTCCTGACCGCATATTGATGCAGATTGGGAACCCCTTGTTGTGGCCTTCCCCCATGTAGATGTGGTCGCCGATCAGAACCATGCCACCATGGTGATTTTGGTATTCGTTGTTGCGTTTGTAGTACACTTCCCTCACTCCAATGCCGCGCCCCTGACGACTGAGCTCCAATAAAGCGCTCCCGCCATCTCCGTATCCACTGGAACCAAAGACATAGTTTCCTTTGACGATCGGTGTAGGCACATTCGCGGTGGTGTTGGCAATCCGGTCATAGTGCCACAAAGGTCGACCGTTTTCGGCGGCAACACCAATCAGCCCTTTGCCGACCAGGGTGATGTACTGTTTGATACCCCCTGCCTGACTGATAACCGGCGAAGCGTAGCCAGCGCTTGCCTGTTGCATGGGAGTCGTCCAAATCACTTCTCCCGTCCTTTTGTTCAGCGCGGCCATGACCGCGCGGTCTCCTCCGGGAGTCAAAATAATGCGATCACCGTCAATCAGCGGAGACTCACTGTACCCCCAGCCCGACATCATTCGTCCGCCGAAGTCACGCGGAAAATTCTTGCGCCATACCTCGCGACCTGTCCTGGCATCTGCACAGACAAAGTCACCTGCATGGGACAAACCGTAGACCAGCTGACTTTCGATATCGACTGTGGGAGTGCAATTCGGGTTGCTGCCTCCGCCTACCGGCGTTTCCCAGACCAGTGAACCGTCCTCGGCAGACAGGCAAATCAAATTGACCGTCTCCTTTTTGCCCATCGTATAAATGCGACCGTTGGCAAACACCACCGACGAATAACCTTGCCCCAGACCGCGCGTTGACCACAACACGGGGGGAGCCCCATCCCATTGTGACAATAAGCCTGTCTCTGGAGACAACCCGTCGTTATTGACACCACGCCAGCGAGGCCAATCTGCCGAGACCGCATTGGCAAAGGCGACTTCGGTGACCTGCACATCCGCCACCGCTTCCAGCGGCTGGCGCGCCGAGGTCAGGTATCGCTGGTCGGCAGTGCTTAAGTTCGCTTGAGGAATCTGAATGATCTTCCCATTATCCTCTCGCTTCAACGTCACCAGGTCATCAGTTTGCTGGACAAGTTGCAGCTTCACGTCCGATCGACGTCCGGATTTGGTTTCCCAAAATCGAAACTCGAGTGGCTCAGCAGCGGATAACCAACAAACGAGCGAAGCAAAACAGACCGTAGATATAAGTAGAATCGGTCGAGTTTTCCGGAACATGACGAACTCCATTGCAGAAGGGAAAGAATCGCTGATTGCGTGAACGCAGCGACATAACGCCAATGACCAACAAACCGCTCGGTCAACAGCATGCCATGGCGAGAGACCTCAGCCTGCAGGTCCTCAACGCTCTGCAGGCAGCTGATTCTCAAGGCTCGCCAAACGCTGCTCGATCTCGACCAGCTTGTCCAAGATTAATGCATGTACATAAACGGCGTCCATCCCAACGGGACTGCTATCACTCCGAATCTGCTCAATCAGCGACTCAAGTTCGTGTTTTGGCTTCATTTTCCAGCTCCTTCATCGGGGTCTCATGTTCCGCATACGTGTCGAATGCTACAATCTAAACCTTCAGCCGTTGGGCTGGAAGCTTGCGAATGGCAAAGGCCATCTCTTCCGTTATGAACCTTCTAGTTGCAGTGGAAAGTAACATGCCCCAACTTACCGTCGACGGTATTGGTGAATTCGAAATACCTCATGGAAAACGTCTTGTATTAGCCTTGCGCGAAGAAGCAGGTGTCGATCAACTGCACGCTTGTGGTGGTCATGCCCGCTGCACGACGTGTCGAGTCGAGTTCCTTGAAGGCGAACCACAGAAGATCACGCAAGCGGAAAAAGATTGCCTGGCCGAACGCAACGTCGACAACGCGCGGCTGAGTTGCCAGATTGTGTGTGAACAGGACATGACGGTTCGTATCGTCAGTCGCTTGGCCGGCAGCGGTCGCGAAGACTGCGGCCAGCTACCCACGGAAGCAATGCAACCAGAACCGGCCGAATGGACTGAAAAGTAGTATGCCATGGCAAGTGTGCAGCTGAACGGGCTCACAAAGCATTATGGTGAAATCAAGGCAGTCGACGACCTGACTTTGACGGTTCACGATGGTGAGTTTGTCGTGCTCGCCGGACCCTCCGGATGCGGTAAAACAACCATTCTCCGCATGATTGCCGGTCTCGAAAAACCCTCGCAAGGTCAAGTCGCGATCGGCGAGCAGGTCGTCAATGACTTAGCTCCTCAACAACGACAGGTGGGCATGGTCTTTCAAGGCCACGCGTTCTACCCACACCTTACGGTCCAAGCCAATATGGAATTTGGTTTCGCCGGGCGGAAAGTTTCGCGAGCCGAAGTGCACGCTAAAGTCCTCGAAACGGCTCGCCTGCTACAGATCGAGGGATTGCTGGAGAGATTTCCTCAGGAGCTTTCGGGCGGCGAACGGCAACGCGTCGCCCTGGGAAAAACGCTTGCTGCTGACCCGCAGGTATGGCTGCTTGACGAACCGTTCAGTCATCTCGATACCAACTTGCGATACACACTCCGCAACGAACTGACCAGGCTCCGGCAACAGGTGGGCATCACCACGATCCTGGTGACCCACGATCTCTCGGAGGCCATGAGTCTGGCGGACCGGATTGCGATCGTCCACCACGGACAGCTTTTGCAGTGCGGCACTCCCGCAGAGATTTATGACCGTCCTGGCAGCCGCCTTGTTGCCGAATCCTGGGGCCTGCCCCCCATCAACTTGCTGAACGCACACCTCACACAGGCAGCAAGCAATTCCGTCGATGTCGCCGTGGACAACTCACCGCTGCGAGTGACCGTTCACGGCAATCTGGAAGCGCTCACGGAGGGCCAGTCAGTCACTCTGGGGATCCGCCCCGAAGACGTATATGTCACGAAAGCGGGGGGGAACTCACCTCAAAATGGACTACCGGTCACTCTGGTACGCGTGGAACGGACCGGGGCGGATGCACTCTTACACCTGCAATGTGGCTCCCTGGACTTGATCGCCCGGGCAGCAAGCCGATCGGTCGCGGAGCTCTCAGGTGACCTGCGCATCGATTTCGACCCCCAGTCCATTCACCTGTTCGACCAAGACACCGGTCTGCGGATTACCCAAACCGCAACATCAACATAAACACGCGCCGTCAAGCCGCGCGCGTGCTCCCGGAAACTCGCAATTGAGCCTTGTGGCCGGCAATTCTCTTGGTGTATATTCAGTGTTTGCGCAGCATATTCTAGACCATCTGGAGACAATACGTTGGGTACGAAGAAAACAGGCAAAGGCCGTCGAAAAATTGGCCGCAAGAAGCGACGCATGCGAGCCAAGATTCGTCATCGCAAGAAGTAACTGCGACGAATCCGGCAACTGCAAAGAACCCGCGTACTCCCGTTGCACACCCAGGTCGGATCCTGGCGGACGTTGGAGCCCAAACTCGTCTTCTGGTGCGCGCTCACTTTTGGCGGGCGATGCCTACCAAGCACCGAAATCTGCTAAGTTGAGTGGGTAATTCACATTGGAGCATCCCCTCTGCTCGGGGGCCGATCCTGTTCGTACCTTGGCGCCGCGGTCTGCGAGAGAAAACATGCCGAAACAACGCAGTTCTGCCACTGAGGGGGAACGACTTCAGAAAGTACTGGCCGCCGCGGGCTTTGGGAGTCGTCGTGAGTGCGAGACACTCATTCTCGAAGGACGCGTTGAAGTTGACCGGACGCTGGTCACCGAACTGGGGACACGGGTCAACCCGGACCAGCAGGAGGTTCGCGTTGACGGCGATCCGCTGAAGCTACGCAGACGCACCTACTACGCCATCAACAAACCAGCCGGAGTTGTCTCGACAAATCGCGATCCTCAAGGTCGCCCGCGTGTCGTGGATCTGGTTCCCAGCCAAGATCGTCTGTTTACTGTCGGCAGACTGGATATCGCCAGTGAAGGCCTGATCCTGGTGACCAACGATGGCGAGTGGGCCAATCGCTTGACCCATCCACGGTATGGCGTGCACAAGACTTATGTGGTGCGCGTTGCCGGCACTCCGAGTGTGGAGGAGCTACGGGTACTCAAACGGGGTGTCCACCTGGCGGAAGCCGTGGCTCGCGTTGAGAACGTCAAGATCAAGAAACGCCACGGCCGCAGCACCGACCTGGAAATCGTCTTGAAGGAAGGTCGCAACCGGGAAATTCGACGGTTGCTTGCCCGCGTTGGCCACAAAGTCCTGACACTGACGCGCGTCGCAGTTGGGACCTACAAGCTGGGTGATCTGCCGTCAGGAGCTTACCGCAAACTAACAGTGAGCGAAGCAAAAAAACTGTTGGAACTCACGCACAGCCAATCGACCAAACCGACTAAAAAGCGACGTCGCGCCAAAAAAAGAGCAACCGGCTCAGACTCGGCGAATCGCAATCAGCAAGCATCCACTTCGCAGACGCCACGTGTGCAGACGCCACGCGCTGGCACAATCATCGGAAGCATCGATGAAGCGGCTCCTGCAAAAGAAGCACCACGGAAAACTTCCCGACGCAAGCCTGCCCAAAAGAAGACCTCGCGGCGAAACAGATCACGATGAGTAACCCACTGCACGCAGCATACTATGCGGATAACCTGATCCACGCGACTGTCACTGTCCTGGAAAACGTCCAGGTTGCCCGCGACACATTCCGCCTGCGTTTTCACTGCCCTGAGATGGCCAGTCGCATTCTGCCCGGCCAGTTCCTGATGATCAAACTGGCTGGTTTTGAGGACCCGCTGATCGGCCGGCCGCTTGCCATGTATCAGACCCATCAGGACGAAACAGGTCATGCCGCGGCCATCGACGTGGTTTATATCGTCAAAGGCAAACTGACGACTCGCCTGCAACACGTGCGTGCTGAGGAGACGCTGCAAGTCTGGGGACCACTTGGAAACGGGTTTGAACCCCAAGCTACCGAACATCTCGTCATGGTTGCCGGTGGTATCGGCCAAACCCCATTTGTCGCGTTGGCGAACGAAGTGCTCGGGCACCGGCGCTATGGTTCCCCGGCACGATCCGTACCCCGTGCCCAACGCGTGACTTTGTGCTACGGAGCTCGCTCTGCCGACCTGCTGGCGGGCATTCCGGATTTCGAGCAAGCAGGAGTCGAGGTGCGCATCTGCACCGAAGACGGTTCCGCTGGGCGACACGGACGAGTCACCGACGAACTGGAGACCGTCTTGGCAAACGGCGATGCATCACTACGGGTCGTCTGCTGCGGACCGGAACCCATGATGGAAGCAGTCGCAACATTAACCGCCGCACACCATGTGCCTTGCGAAGTATCGCTTGAAACTCCCATGGCCTGCGGTATCGGGATTTGCTTCTCTTGCGTGGCCAAAGTCCGCGATCAAGGCGACGACTGGGATTACAAACGAACCTGCGTCGAAGGCCCCGTGTTCGATGCAACGAAGATCTTGTGGTAGCCCGAGCCCATTGCATCGCCGCGTCATGGCGCGATGCTCAACAAGAATACCAGCAAGATCGCCAACAAAGTCAGCACTGAGGCCAACGTTCCAAGCTGCCCCAGGAGGAGCCCTCGGCTCGTCGATACACGACCCGCATCACTCATGGCCCCAACGCGAATCGCGCGCGCGTCCTGATACCCCAGCATCCAAGCAATCCCATTGGGCAACAACGCGTAAAAAGCGCATGGGCCCAGCATTGCGATCCATCCGCCGTCAAACATGCCCAGCAGTGCACCAACGGTCGCGATGGCCCCGATCACCCCCAAACCGCTAAGAATCATCCCCACCACGCCAAGCCAGAATATGAGCTTACCGCGATGCGGCAAGACCGTTTCAAAGTCGCTGGCCTGGTACTCACGAACCGACTCTGCGTTGGTTGCACTGAAAAGATTGTCGTCGCCATTCTCTGAGTTTTCACCCGAGAAGGGATTGTTTCCCTCTTCATCCACAAAGGGGTTCGTGCGCCCCGTGTTTGGATGAGACGGCCTTTGAAACTTGCGACCCACGACAACTCTCTTCTGCTCGCGAATGTTCTCAACGCTCAGCGGAATCTGCCTGGCAAGTGAACATCGCCATTCCAGCAGACCATCAGACCTGACAACGTTCCAACATTTCCTCAGGACTCATTACGTAACTTGTGTAAAACGGTCCGAACTCTGCGTACCGTGCGCTGGCTTCGTCAAAGCGCATTCGATAGACAATGTCCTTAAGAAAGGCCGGGTTACGAGCCCACAATGTGACTCCCCACTCCCAGTCATCAAAACCGACACTTACGGTAATCAACTGGGACACCTTGCCAGCAAACTCCATACCACTGCGGGCGTGTTCGCTCATCATACGAGTACGTTCTTCGAATGACAACGTAAACCAGTTTTCCCCCACCTTGCGTTTCTTGTTCATGGGATAGAAACAGGTCGCCGGCCAAGGGGGAAAATCCGGAGTCAAACGCTGCTTGTTCATCATCGGCAAACGTTGCTCGTAGGCCTTGATCTTGGCCGCAAACGCAGGACTCCCCTCTTCCTCGCCCTCGCGTATCAACCGCTGACCATACTGTTCCATCGTTGGAACGTATTCTGAGACTTCGGTCACTGAAACAAAGGAGTAGGTCGGCCGCAGCGCGATGCCCAACGGACTGGCCATCACCCGCTGATGCACTCCTTCGACGCGCAGCGGGCAAGGATCCATGATCATTAAACCAAAGTCACCTTTGTGTCCACTGACGAAGCTTGTCTGCAGCCTCGCCGGGGCGCCTTCCGCTTCGGGATCCAACAGGCGAGTCAACGCTTGCTTGCCCTCAGCAACCGCTGTATCGCTGAGTGCTCCGAGCACGGCGCGGTCGAATTCGTAGTAAATGTGCGTGCAATGCCAGCCTTCTTCTGGCTCCAACGAAATCTCCCCAGGCTGGGCTTGCGGTCGACCTTGGCTCATAAGTTGGGACTCCCAGATAACGTAACGTGCTGTACAGTTTCAAGTTAGGAACAATCTCACGAAATCCATCGACCTTCAGTTTACCAGAAGGACGAGGCGGGCGGGACCAGCATGAAGCGACATTTGAGCCTTGCGTAAGGACCTGCTTTCCGTACAATCAGGGATTCGAGTCCCCTCATTTGTAAGCTCAGGTAGAAGACATGCCGGCACCCAGTAAGAAGGCACGCAAGCGTTCGAAAGCACGAGCGCGCAGTAAGAAGAAAGATCCCTTGATGGTCGACGGCAAGCGGCCGCGGCCCATGTATGTCGACTATAAAGATATCGATTTGCTCAAAAAGCTCGTCAACCGACACGGACGGATTGTAGGGCGCCGCAAAACGGGCTGTTCGGCCGTCAGCCAACACGCGGTTACTCAAGCGATCAAGCGAGCGCGGTTCATGGCTCTTTTGCCCTACGTGGGCGACTAGTCCAGCGGTCACTCCTTAGTATCTTTCCGGCGAGCCTTGCGACTCGCCGGTTCTTTTTTGCGCGGTGGCATGTATCGGATGACTTCTGCATTCACTTACACACGGCGAGTTGAATTCCGTGATACGGATGCGGCCGGTATTCTCCATTTCACGTCCTACTTTGCCTACATGGAAGAAGCCGAACACGCATTGCTGAGGCACTTGGGAACCAGTGTCATGCAAGCGGTCGACGACGCCACGCTGGGTTGGCCGCGCGTCTCCGCAACATGCGACTTTGCCGGCTCCGCTAAGTTCGAAGACGTGCTCAGCATTTGTGTCTTCATCGATCGCGTTGGCACCACCAGCGTGACCTATCGATTCGAGTTTTTGAATGCAGAAGATCAGCAAATTGCCACCGGCAAGATGACCTCGGTCTGTTGCCGCATCGTTCCAGGCCAAGCACCACAAACGACTCCCGTTCCCGCGGCGCTCAAGACCAAGCTCCAAGCGACTGACCCCACGTCATGAGCACTTACCTGCAAGCACTCACCATCCGACTGGGCACGGGGCTCGGCAATATGCCGGAAGCTTTTCGGCAACGGCATGGTGAATATTTGAAAAGTGTTCAGCGACCTGATGGCGGGTTTGCCGGCCGAGAAGGAGAAAGCGACCTCTATTACACCGGCTTCGCACTACGCTCACTTGCGATTCTCGGTGAACTCTACGGACCGCTGGCTGCTCGGGCCGCCGATTTCTTACGCCAGCGACTGACGGGCCAAGAAGCCATCGTTGACTTCCTCTCCCTGATCTACAGTTCCGCGCTCCTCGAGAGCTCAGCAGGAATCGATATCTTCGCCGAAACGACAAGCGACTGGCGAGGAAACATCGCCACGGCCTTGGAAAGATTGCGACGCGATGACGGTGGGTACGCCAAGGGTGAGCTAGGTGTCGCCAGCAGCACGTACCACACTTTTCTGGTCATCCTCTGCCTGCAATTGATTGATCGCCCGGTGCCTGATCCGGATCGCATCGTGCAGTTTCTATTATCCCAGGAAGCAACCGAGGGTGGATTTCATGAGATTCGTGCGAGCAAGCGCGCTGGCACAAACCCAACTGCGGCGGCCATCGGTGCACTGACGATCCTGAACGCACTCACAGACGACATTCGGGAGAACACGATCGACTTTTTGCTCGACATGCAAACCGATGAAGGAGGCCTTCGGGCAAACACACGGATCCCAATTGCCGACTTGCTAAGCAGTTTTACCGGCTTGCTTACACTGCAAGATGTCGGAGGTTTCGATGAACTCGAACGCGATGCCGTAGCCAACTACGTGCATTCCCTGGAGCAGGAAGAAGGTGGGTTTCATGGAGCCGCCTGGGATTCCGTTTGCGACGTGGAATACACGTTTTACGGTCTCGGCTGTCAGGCGTTGTTAACGCAAAACATCGCCAGCTAAACCAGGCTCCGGAAACTACCTGGCTGGCCTCTGGCACGCAATCACTGTTGACCGCGCGGCTCCGCTTACCCGTGCGAATGAACGACCGTGCGAATGAACTAGAAAGGTGTTTCGCCATCGTTTGAAGCTGGTTGCCCACCTGTCGCGATCGCAAATCCACTGGCGTGTGTACGGCAATGGGCAATGCTCAGTTGCAGGTCGACGATCTGCAACTTCTCACACATTTCCCGGGCCCCTCCTCCGAGCGCCACTCGCGGGCCGCCGCTGGCTTCACTGCGGACTTCAATATCGTGCCAGTGAATCCCTCGCGACCAGCCAATCCCCATGGCTTTCAACACGGCTTCTTTTCCAGCCCAGCGGGCGGCGTAATGCTGCGTGGCCGCCTTGCGCGAACTGCAGTGTTCAATCTCATGCGGTGTGTAGATGCGGGTGAGAAACGTCTCGCCATGCCGCTCGATCATTTGGGCAATTCTTAGACATTCCACAATATCTGTACCGACACCAATGACATTCATCGCTTCAGCCCCGACGCTTGTTGTGCGCGCAACAACACTTCACCGGCTTTCTTTCGGGCGCGGCGGGCTCCATCCGCCAGGATCTCATGGACCGTCTCGGGCTCCGCTACCAGCGCTTCACGACGCGCTCGGGCCTCAGCAAAGTAGGATTCAGAAACATCAGCGATCGCTTTCTTGACCGCACCGTACCCGAAGCCACCCTGTCGGTAAGTCGTCGCCATTTCCGCAATCTCTGGCTCGCTGGCAAAGAGGCTGTAGAGCTCAAACAGATGGTCCCCCTCGGGATCTTTCGGTTCCTCCATAGGTCGAGAATCCGTCTGAATGCGCATGATCTTCTTGCGCTGTGGCTTGAGGTCCTCAAACAACTCGATGGTGTTCCCGTAACTCTTGGACATCTTCTGGCCGTCCGTTCCTGGTACCTTGGCAGACGAATCCAGCACGCGCGCTTTGGGCAACACAAACACTTCTCCAAAGAGATGATTGAAGCTCCCCGCGATGTCACGACAAACTTCGATGTGCTGAACCTGATCTTCCCCCACAGGCACGATATCTGCGTCATACGCGAGAATATCCGCAGCTTGCAACACGGGATACGTGAAGAGCCCTGCGTTGGACGACAACCCCTTGCTCACCTTTTCCTTGTAGGAGACACACCGCTCGAGCAAACCCATCGGCGTCACGCTCAATAGCAGCCAACATAGTTCGGAAACCTCGGGAACGTCCGACTGAATGAACAACGTGGCCTTGTTGGGATCCAGCCCCAATGCCAACAGATCAAGCGCCGCATCGTAGGTATGCGCCCACATCACCTCCTTGTCACGAATCGTCGTCATCGCGTGCAAGTTGGCAACGAAATAATACGACTCGTCTTCATGCTGCAAGTCGATGTACTGCTGAATCGCGCCGAAATAATTGCCCCAATGAGGACGGCCTGTGGGTTGAATTCCGGAAAGCACACGCATCGTAGTATCGTTCCCTATCGAGGTGTTTGGTCGAGCGTAGCGCGATGAAGCCTACGCTTAAGCCTTGCAAGCTGTCTGATTCGTCTTGCGCGTTGTATCGAGCGTTCCCACCAAATCGGCAACCCGCTGTACCCCCGCAGTTCCCAGTGCGGCAGGCAACGCATCGACCAGATTCTCGGAAACCTGTGGATCGTAATAGTTCGCTGTTCCAATCTGAACCGCCGAAGCTCCTGCAACCAGAAACTCCATGACATCGTCGATCGTCCCAATGCCGCCAATTCCCACGATGGGTGTATCAACCGCTTGAGCCGCCTGGCAGACACAACGCAAAGCAACCGGTTTGATCGCAGGACCACTCAAGCCGCCAAACACATTGCCCAACATGGGCTGACGGCGGCGCCAATCGACCGCCATCCCCAACAACGTGTTGATCAACGAAATCGCATCGGCGCCTCCGTCCGTGGCAGCTTTCGCCATCGTCGCGATGCTGGTCACATTCGGCGTCAACTTGGCCAGAATTGGTAACTCGCACGCTCCGCGAACGCCCGCGATCAGTTGCCGACACATCGCCGCGTCCGTACCGAAATCCACCCCGCCTGACACGTTGGGACAACTCACATTCAATTCCAACGCATCGATGCCTTCGCAGTCACCGAGTCGACTTGCCATGTCGACGAACTCTTGCTCCGTTCTCCCCGCAATACTGACAATCACTTTGGTCGGCATCGCGCGCAGATACGGCAGATGGTGCGTCAGAAACGACTCGAGCCCATCGTTGTCCAACCCAATTGAATTCAGCATCCCGGCCGTCGTTTCCACTGTCCGCCACGGTACATTCCCCATCCGCGGCTCGACGGTGATCGTCTTGGGAACAACGCCCCCTAACTTGGACAAGTCAACCACTCGCTCCATCTCGCGGGCATAACCAAAAGTGCCCGAGGCGACGAGAATCGGATTGGCAAGTTCCAGACGGCCGAGGCGAGTCGACAAATCGGCAGCAGTTGGCAAACTCACAGGCGCAGATCTAGCAAGAATGGAGGACGAAACAGCGGCGATCCGACAAACAGATCCCAAGCCGTTGTTTATAACGTCGCGCAAAACGATCCACAACGAGCCCATGCGTCTCGGCGCGTGTGCGCAAAGTCTCGCGCATCGATCCACTGCTCGTTAGCGTTCAAGCCAACTGCGGTGTCAAAGTTCGCGTACCTCTGGCGAAGCGTTAGATCACGCCGCCATGGACGCGAAACGGCGTCATATGATCAGGCATGTCCAAGAACCAAATTCGCTCCCAGGTGTCCAGCATGGCCCGGAAGTTCTCGGCAGTGAAAATCAACTGCCGTGTCCGCCGTGCAGGGTCACCCGAGTAAATCGGCAAGATGCAGCCAGTCGATGTGCTCAGAGCAGCACAGATGAGGGCAACGTAGAGAAAACGACGCATGTGTCTGTCCTCCGTGACAGGTAAACACCGACACTTGCATTCGAGCAAGCGCCGA
>MDSW01066722.1_pt1 | contig 18139 bp, 20 predicted proteins | sample 811171 | NCBI WGS metagenome assembly MDSW01 (sample SAMN05326641, study PRJNA326480) | marine metagenome | isolation source: seawater | place: Atlantic Ocean: North West | collected 2012
GATCAAATTTTGATCGATTTGTATATTTTTATCCATTTAATTTTTCTTTTAAAATTTTATTTATTAATTGAGGATTGCCTTTTCCCTTACTATCTTTCATTGCTTGACCAACAAAAAAGCCAAAAAGTTTATCTTTTCCAGATTTATATTCAGCAACTTTATCGGCATTATTTTCAATTACTTTATTAATCAATTCCTCTAGAGCTTTAGGGTCACTTTCTTGCTTTAAGCCCTTTTCTTCAATAATTTTTTGAGGGTTTTTGTCACCTTCTATCATTTGTTCAAAAACTGTTTTTGCAATTTTCCCAGAAATGGTGCCGTCTTTTATCAAATTTATTAAATTTGCTAAATTTTTTGCACTTACGGGGCTATCAGAAATTTCTATATTTTTATCATTTAGAACTGCAAATAATTCACCTGTTATCCAATTTGTTGCTAGCTTTATGTCAGCTTTTTTGATTACTTCTTCAAAGTATTTTGAGGTTTCTATATCAGAAACCAATATATTGGCTTCATATGGTGATAATTTAAATTTGTCTATAAATCTTTTCTTTTTTTCATCAGGTAGTTCGGGAATATTAACCTTTATATCCTCTATAAATTTATCTGAAATCTCCAGTGGTAATAAGTCTGGATCTGGAAAATATCTATAATCATGAGCATCTTCTTTAGATCTCATAGACCTTGTTTCGTTTTTCTTTGTATCAAACAACCTAGTTTCTTGATCAATTGTTTGTCCATCTTCTAATAAATCAACTTGTCTGTTAGCTTCATATATAATTGCCATTTGCATAAATTTTATAGAATTAACATTTTTAATTTCACATCTTGTACCAAAATTTTTTTCTCCTTTTTTTCTAACAGAAACATTTACATCTGCTCTTAAAGATCCTTCTTGCATGTTTCCGTCACATGTACCAAGATATCTCATTATAGATCTAAGCTTTTTTATATAAATATTTACTTCATTAGGCGATCTTAAGTCTGGTTTGCTAACTATTTCCATTAGAGCTACACCGGATCTATTTAGATCAACTAAAGTGTTTTCAGGATCCATGTCGTGTATACTTTTTCCCGCATCTTGTTCGAGGTGTAATCTTTCAATACCAATTTCTTTTTGTCCATATGGCATATCAAGAATAACTTTCCCTTCGCCGACTATTGGATATTTATATTGTGAAATTTGATAACCCTGGGGTAGATCAGCATAAAAATAATTTTTTCTATCAAATACAGATTTATTATTTATTTTTGCATTTAATCCTATTCCAGTTTTAATGGCTTGTTTAATGCAAAAATCATTAATTACAGGCAACATTCCAGGAAAAGCTGCATCTACTAAGCTTACTTGCGTATTTGGTTCAGCTCCAAATTTTGTTGATGATGAAGAAAACAACTTTGATTTTGATGTTACTTGAGCATGTACTTCTAAACCAATTACAACCTCATAGTTATTATTGTCTCTTTTAATTAAAAATTGTTCTTCTGACATCTAAATCCACCAATCTGAAATTTTATTTTTAAAATTAATTTTTTCTTCAATGGAAAAAGCTATATTTAAAACACTTTGTTCATCAAATGGTTTTCCTATTATTTGTAATCCCAAAGGATATCCTTTTTTATCTAATCCAGCTGGTATAGAAATTCCTGGCAAACCTGCTAAATTTACTGGTACAGTAAAAATATCATTTAGATACATAGACACTGGATCATTTGTTTTTTCTCCTATTTTAAAAGCAGAATTAGGAGTTGATGGAGTTAATATTGCGTCAACTGTTTTATAAACCTCATCAAAGTCTTTTTTTATCAATTGTCTCACCTTTTGGGCTTTTAAATAGTAAGCATCATAATAACCTGATGATAAGACATAAGTTCCTATCATAATTCTTCTTTTTACCTCTTCACCAAATCCTTCTGATCTAGTTTTTTCATACATATCAATTAAGTTTTCACCTTTAGATCTAAATCCATATTTAACACCATCATATCTAGCTAAGTTAGATGATGCTTCTGCTGGTGCCACTATGTAATATGTTGGAAGAGCATAATTTGTATGAGGCAGAGAAATGTCTATTACTTCAGCACCACATTCTTTTACATAATCAATTCCTTTTTTCCAAAGATTTTCTATTTCTTGAGGCATACCTTCAACTCTATATTCTTTAGGAATTCCAATTTTTTTTCCTTTGATATTATTTGTAAGTTCTTGAGAATATTGATTTCTCTTAAAATCTATTGAAGTTGAATCTTTTTTATCAAAAGAAGAAATTACTTCTAACAAAATGGAGGCATCTTTTACATTTTTACTCATTGGTCCTGCTTGATCTAATGAGGATGCGAAAGCTACTATACCGTATCTAGAGCAACTACCATAAGTTGGTTTTAAACCTACTGTACCAGTAAAAGATGCTGGTTGTCTTATTGATCCACCTGTATCAGTGCCAATTGTAACTGGAGTTAGGTTTGCTGCTACAGCAGATGAAGATCCACCAGATGAACCGCCTGGTACCAAATTTTCTTCAATAGGGTTTTGCACATTTCCAAAAAAACTTGTCTCGTTGGATGATCCCATTGCAAACTCATCACAATTTAATTTACCTAATAAAATTCCACCTTGGTCCCAAATATTTTGTGTTACAGTCGACTCATACATTGGTATAAAATTGTTTAATATTTTGCTACCGGCTGTTGTTTTTACGCCATATGTACAAAATAAATCTTTTACAGCCATAGGAATTCCTGGAAGTTTTAATTTTAAATTTGGTTTATCGTCAAATTTTTTTGCTTTTTCAATTGCTGAAGAAAAATTTTCAGTAACATAAGCATTTAATTTTTTTGATTTTTCCGATCTGTCAATGTAAGCCTTCGTAACTTCTGTTGAGGAAAGCTTTTTGCTTCTTATATTATCAATTAGTTCTGATAAAGTTTGATCTGTAATATTAGACATTATTCAACCACCTTTGGTACAACAAAAAAATCTTTATTTTCATCTGGTGAATTTTTTAAAATTTTTTCTCTTATATTTTCGCTACCAATCTTATCCTCTCTAAATCTTAATGTTGTTTCAGCTATAGATGTCAAAGGTTCAATATTTTCAGTTTTAAGTTTGTTTAGTTTTTCTATAAAATCAAATATAGAATTAAGATCATCTGCTAATTTATTAGCTTTTTCATCATCTACTGAAATTCTCGCTAATTTAGAGATATGCTTTACTGTTTTAAGATCTATTGTCATATGGTAAAGATTAATGCCGCAAACTATCACTTAAGTATAAAATATACAATATGATCACAATTGAAGAATTTAAAAAAAAACAGTCAACAAGATCAAGGCTAATAGGTATAGATTTGGGTAGTAAAAGAATTGGAATTGCAATTTGTGACGAAAACCAAAAAATCGCAACTCCATTTAAAACATTAAATAAGAATAAATTGTATGATCTAATTTTAGAACTTAAGGAAATAATTGAAGAAAATGATATAAAAGGAGTAATTGTAGGAAACCCAATAAATATGGATGGATCTTTTGGAAAATCTTCACAGTCAGCACACGATATATCAGAAAATATCTCAAAAAATATCAATTTGCCGGTGTGTATGTGGGACGAAAGGTTATCAACAGTTGGTGCATTTAATTTAACTAGTCAATTAGATGTAAATGTTAATAAACGTGAAAAAAAAATAGATCAAAATGCTGCAGCTTTCATTCTCCAAGGTGCCATTGATTTTCTTAATAATTAACACTTGCATAAGTAACAATATATAGCTATAGAGTTGGTTTTAATGGCAACTAATACAAAAGCTATTAAAATTTCACAAAAACATCTATTAGGTATTCAAGATTTATCAATTGATGATGTTAACATCATTTTAAATGAAGCTAGTAAATTTATTGAATTAAACAAAAGTAGAAATAAAAAGTCAGATATTCTTAAAGGGAAAACTCAAATAAACTTATTTTTTGAACCGTCTACAAGAACTCAAAGTTCTTTTGAGCTTGCAGGAAAAAGATTAGGTGCTGATGTGATGTCTATGAACATTACAAATTCTGCGATAAAAAAAGGAGAAACATTAATAGATACAGCAATGACTTTAAATGCAATGCATCCAGACATTATTGTTATTAGACACCAAGACTCTGGCGCATGCAATCTTCTTTCACAAAAAGTAAACTGTGCTGTTCTTAATGCAGGCGATGGAAGAAGAGAACATCCTACTCAGGCTTTACTTGATGCTCTGACAATTATTAATAGAAAAAAGAAAATTTCAGGATTAAAAATTGCTATATGTGGAGATATTCTTCACTCACGAGTTGCTAGATCTAATATTTATCTTTTAAATATGCTAGGTGCTGAAGTTAACATCGTAGCACCATCAAATCTTATGCCTAAAGATATAGAAAAATTTGGTGTAAATATTTTTTCAGACATGAAAAAAGGTGTTAAAGATTGCGATATTGTAATGATGCTGAGATTGCAAAATGAAAGAATGACGAGTTCATTTCTTTCATCAAATAGAGAATATTATGAATATTACGGACTAACACCAGACAAATTAGAATACGCAAAATCAGACTCAATTATTATGCATCCTGGTCCAATGAATAGAGGAATAGAAATAGACACAAAATTAGCTGATGATACGAATATGAGCGTTGTTAAAGAACAGGTAGAGCTTGGTGTTGCTGTTAGAATGGCGTGCTTAAAAATTTTTTGTGAATAATGAAAAAAAAATATTTTATAAATGCAAATATAGTTGATCCTCAAAATTCAATTAACGAAAATGGAGGACTAATTATTAGTGAAAACGGAAAAATAGAAGCTATAGGAAAAAAAGTTAATTCTAACAACATACCATCAAGAGAAAAGGTAATAGATTTAAAAGAAAAATATATATTTCCTGGATTGGTTGATATGCGTGTTTTTGTTGGTGAGCCAGGATTTGAATATAAAGAAAATTTTAGAACATTAAGTAATGCTGCATTGTCAGGTGGTGTTACATCGGTTGTTACTATGCCAAACACAGATCCTATAATTGACAATGTATCAATAGTTGATTTTTTAAAAAGAAGAGGAAGAGACAAATCTAAAATAAATATTTATCCAACCGCATCACTTACAAAAGGTACCGAAGGAACAAATATGACTGAATTCGGATTGCTTCAAAGCAAAGGAATAATTGGATTTACAGATGGTACTAAAACCATTCAAAATACTAGAGTAATGTCTAGAATAATGAATTCGGCAAGAGACTTGAATTCTCTTATAATGCAACATGCTGAGGATAAAGAATTATCTCAAAATGGGATGATAAATGATGGAATAATTTCAACTAAATTAGGACTTCAAGGAATATCTGAAATTGCTGAACTAGTTATTATCGAGAGAGATTTAACTATGCTGGAAAATATTGAATGTAGATATCATATATCTCAAATTTCATCTGCTAAATCTTTAGATATTATAAAAGATAGAAAAAAAAGAATTAACTTCTCATGTGGTGTTTCAATTAATAATTTATCTTTAAATGAAAACGATATAGGAGATTTCAGAACATTTTTAAAATTATCCCCTCCTCTAAGAACTGAAGAAGACAGAATTAGTTTGGTTGATGGGTTAAAAAATGGAAACATAGATGTAATTGTATCTGATCATAAACCTGAAGATGAAGAACAAAAACGTCTGACATTTGCACAAGCTGCAACAGGAGCTTCTGGTATTGAGACATTATTATCACTTAGTCTTGAGCTGTATCACAACGGATCAATTAAACTTGAAACAATCATTCGAGCGCTCACCTCTAATCCTGCAAAAATATTAAAAATTAACAAAGGAAATCTCAGCATAGGAAATGATGCTGATTTTTGCATTGTTGATATAAATAAACCGTGGATTGTAAAACAAGAAAATTTAGTTTCAAAATCTAAAAATACTTCTATAGAAAATAAGAAGCTTCAAGGAAAAGTGGTAAATACATTTGTAAACGGTGAAGAATTATTTAAGCTATAACAATGGATTATACTTTAGTTGCATTAATATCTTATTTATTTGGCTCTATACCTTTTGGTTTTCTTTTATCTAAGATTTTTTTAAATATTGATATAAGAAAAATTGGATCTGGAAATATTGGCGCTACAAATGCTTTAAGAACAGGAAATAAAATTATAGCTTACTCAACATTAATTTTAGATATATTAAAAGCTATAATTCCAGTTTTATATATTAAATTTTATTATCAAGAATTTATTTTCATAGCGGCTCTATGCGCATTTCTAGGCCATGTATTTCCCATATGGCTCAAATTTAAAGGAGGAAAAGGTGTTGCCACTTATATTGGAATATTAACATCTATAAATATAATTTTTGGTTTAGTTTTTGGAACTATTTGGATAATAGTTTATTTTATTTCAAAATATTCTTCTCTTGCGTCTATATTAAGTTCTCTGTCTATTCCTACTTACATTTTATTAATGAATCAAAACAATCTAATTTTTTATTTTATAATGTTTGTTCTAATTTTTTATACTCATAGAGAAAATATTAAACGCCTTATAAATAAAGAGGAAAATAAGACAAAAATTTATTAATTTGACAGATTTTCTTTCATGAGTAGTTTGATGAATTATGAATCTTGTAATAGTTGAAAGTCCAGCAAAAGCAAAAACTATAAATAAATATCTTGGATCTGATTACACTGTTTTAGCTAGTTATGGACATATAAGAGACTTACCTTCAAAAAATGGATCTGTGGATCCAGAAAATGAATTTAAAATGATATGGGAAATAGACAGTTTTTCAAAGAAATATTTAAAAGAAATTACTGACATAGCAAAAGACTCTTCTAAAATAATTTTAGCAACTGACCCTGATAGAGAAGGTGAAGCAATAGCATGGCATGTTAAAGAATTTCTAAACGAAAAAAAATTACTAAAAGATAAAAAAATTGAGAGAGTAGTTTTTAACGAGATTACAAAAAAAGCAGTTACAAATGGAATTGACAACCCAAGACAGATAGAGCCTCAACTAGTTAATGCATACATGGCTCGAAGAGCTTTAGATTATTTGGTTGGTTTTAATATATCTCCAATACTATGGACAAAATTACCAGGATCAAAATCTGCAGGTAGAGTACAATCTGTTGCGCTTAAATTACTTACAGAAAGAGAACATGAGATTGAAGCTTTTAATCCTGAAGAATTTTGGAGCTTGAATGTTATATTTAAAACAAAAACCGATGATAAAATTAGTTCAAATATTTTTCAATTAAACGAAAAAAAAATTGAAAAGTTTTCATTTAAAAATAAAGAAGAAATTAATAAAGCCATAGAATCAATTAAAGAAAAAACTTATAATGTTATAGATATAAGTTCAAAAATTTATTCAAGAAATCCATCGGGTCCCTTTACAACATCAACATTGCAACAAGCAGCATCCAGTAAATTAGGGTTTGGCGCTTCTAGAGCCATGCAAATAGCTCAAAGATTATATCAAGGAATAGATATTGAAGGTGATACTGTTGGACTAATAACTTACATGAGAACAGACGGAACAAATATATCAAAAGAAGCTGTTCAAAAATTTAGAAAATATATATTATCAAATTATGGAAAGAATTATTTACCTAATAATTCATTAAATTATTCTGGAAAAAAGGCTAAAAATGCCCAAGAAGCCCATGAAGCAATAAGGCCAACTGAAATAACAAGAAATCCCAATAGTTTAAAAAAGTATTTAAGCACAGATCAATATAAATTATATAATTTGATATGGACTAGAGCTCTATCATCTCAAATGGAGTCTGCTAAATTTGACAGAAAAACGATAACTATATCGTCTTCAGATGAAAAAAATATATTTAAATCAAATGGATCAACTGTAAAATTTGATGGATATCTCAAATTATCAAATTTAGATGATAACGAAAATGATTATGACAAAATTTTACCAGAGGTACAAAAAGGAGAAATAGAAATAAACGATATTAAAGATGAACAACATTTTACTCAACCACCGCCAAGATATTCTGAAGCGAGTTTGGTTAAAAAATTAGAAGAACTGGGAATAGGTAGACCCTCAACTTACGCAAGTATAATATCTGTTATTTCAAATAGAGGTTATGCAGATATAAATAATAAACGATTCTTTCCAACTGACAGAGGTAAACTGCTTTCTGCATTTCTAGAAAAACTTTTTACAAAATATGTTGATTATGATTTTACTGCAGAATTAGAAGATCAATTAGATGACATTACTTCAGGAAAAGAAAATTGGATTAAAGTTCTAGAAAATTTTTGGAAAGATTTTAACTCGAATGTTTCAAATGTTAGAGAAAAAAGAACAAGAGAAGTTTTAGATTTGCTAAATGAAAGTCTAGGATCGCTAATTTTTGAATCAGATAAAGATGGAAAGATTAATAGAAAATGTAAATTATGTAATAATGGTCAACTTAGTTTAAAAAATAGTTTTCGAGGAGGCGCATTTATAGGATGCTCAAATTATCCTGATTGTAAATTTACCAGACCTCTCTCAAAATCTAAAGCTGCTCAACAAATTTCTTTAGCTGAACCAAAATTAATAGGCCAAAATGATAAAAACAAAGATATTTATCTTAAAAATGGAAGATTTGGACCATATTTGCAATATGAGAAAGAACCAGAAGAAAAAATAAAAGCTAAAAAAAAGAAATCAAAAAAAATAAATGATAATATGAAAAATATATCAATACCTAAAGGTTTAGAAATTGATGATATTGATCTAGATAAAGCTAAATTTCTTTGTTCATTACCTATCAGTCTAGGAAAAAATCCTGAGAACGGTAAAGATATAACCATTAATGTAGGAAGATTTGGTCCTTATCTTAAGTGTGAAAATAAATCTGCGAGAATTGAAAATGTAGATGAAATTTTCACAATAGGTATTAACAGAGCAATTACTTTAATTGCTGAAGCCAAGCCTGGTAGGATTTCATCTTTACTAATAAAAGATCTTGGAGAACATCCTGATGATAAGAAGCCAATAAGAATTATGAAAGGTCAATATGGACCATATATTAAATACAAATCCTTAAATGCTACAATTCCTGAAGAAAAAGATCCAACTGAGTTGAATATGGAAGAAGCTCTAATACTTATTGAGAAAAGAAAAGAGTACGATAAAAATAGAAAAAAGAAAAAAAAATGAAGAAAATAATTTTAATTTTAATTGTATGCTCATTACCTAACTCATCAATTGCTGCGGATAAAAAAGAATGTAAAAAATTTAAAAAACTTTCAAGAGAATATTTATCTTGTATAGCTGGAAATATAAAAGATATTACTTTAAAAGCTACTGATAAAGTAAAAAATGATGCTTCAATAGCGGCTAATGAAGTTAAAAATGATACAATTAAGACAACAAATAAGGTAAAAAAAGGTACTAAAAATTTAATAGAAAAAACTAAAGATATTACAAACTAATTTATGAATGCTGATGAAAATATAAAAAAACTTGGAATTAATTTACCTGCTGCAGCTGATCCTGTGGGTTCATATGTTGCAACAAAAATTTTTGGTAAACAGATATATATATCAGGACAGATTTCAATTGATAAAAGTGGTAGTTTAATAAAAGGAAAGTTAGGAAAAGAATTAAGCGTTGAAGAAGGCTATGAAGCTGCAAAAAGGTGTGCATTAAGTATTGTTTCTCAACTAAAAAAAGCATGTGGTGATGATTTATCAAAAGTCAAAAACTGTATTAAAATAACTGGTTTTGTTAATTCGACAGATAATTTTATTGATCAACCTAAAGTTATTAATGGAGCATCTGATTTAATAGCAAAAATATTTGGTGAAAATGGTGCTCATGCTAGAGCAGCTGTTAGCTCGAACAGTCTACCGTTGGGTGTTGCTGTTGAGGTTGAAGCAATATTTGAATTAAAATAATTATCTTCCGATACTAAAGTAATTCAAACTACTTTTTTTCATTTTTAATGGTGAGTACAAATTTCTCAAATCAAAAATACTAAAAATTTTCTTTTTTACTAAAGTCTTAAAATTTAGCTGCTTAAACTCATTCCATTCTGTATGAACAATCAATAAGTCTGCACCAACACATGCATCTTTAGTGCTTGGGCAATATTTAATATTATTATTTTTAAAATTCGATTTTGGCCCAGATGGATCATAGTAACGAACTTTACAACCTTTTCTAATTAAATATGGAATAATTTTCAAGGAAGGAGATTCTCTCATATCATCAGTGCCGGCTTTAAAGGTTACTCCCAAAAAACATATTTTTTTATTATTTAATTTATTTGACATAATTTTATTTATGCGTGCTATCAAAAACTTGTATCTTGATTCATTTGATTTAATTACAGACTTAACTATTGATAAATTAGTTTTAAATTTATTAGCAGTTGTGACTAAAGCTTTAGTATCTTTTGGAAAACAGGATCCTCCGTAACCAGGACCAGCTCTTAAAAATCTATCACCAATTCTTTCATCTAAACCCATTCCTGTAGCTATTTCTTTAATATCAATATTAGATTTTTCACATAGATTTGCTATCTCATTTATAAAAGTAATTTTCGTTGCAAGAAAGCCATTGGACGCGTATTTAATCAACTCTGCTGATTTCCTAGAAGTATGGAAATATCTACTTTTTTTTTTAATTATAGGTAAATAAAGGTTTTTCATTATAGTGTTAGGTTTTTTTGAATTTGTGCCAATTACAACTCTATCTGGATAAAAAAAATCCCTAATAGCCTCTCCTTCCCTTAAAAATTCTGGATTTGAGATTACATCAAATTTATTTTTATTTTTTTTTATATTAATTATTTTTTCTATTTTATCACCTGTTGTTACTGGTACAGTTGACTTGGTAACAATTACTTTATATTTATTTAAATTATTTTTAATTATGTTTGCAACATTATTGACATATCTCAAATTTGCTTGATTTGTTTTTTTATTAATTGGTGTCCCTACACAAATAAAAATAATATCTGATTTTTTTATAGATGAAGATATATCAAATGAAAATTTTAATCTTCCTTGTTTGTAATTTCTTTTTATTAGTTCTTCAAGTCCTGGTTCATAAATAGGCATAAGACCTTTGTTAAGATTATTAATTTTTTCTTTATTTACATCAACACAAATTACATTGTTGCCTAACTCTGAAAAACAAGATCCAGATACCAAACCAACATAACCACTTCCAATTATGCAAATTTTCATAATTTTAAAATTTCTTTTGTTGAATTAATATAACCATTCATTGTTCCACAATCTAAATATTTACCTTGAAATTTATGAGCAATAAACTTTGAGTCATTTTTAATCATTTTTCTAATAGCATCTGTTATATGAATTTCACCATTCTTGCCATTGCTTTGTTTTTTTAAAATTTTAAAAATTTCTTTTGACAAAATATATCGTCCAATAACTGCATTGTTGCTAGGAGCTTTTTTAAAACTTGGTTTTTCCACGACATCAGAAATTAAAAAGTTATTTTTATCAATTTTTTTTTTTGATGAATATATGCCCCATCTGTCAACACTATTTTTATTTACTTTCATAGAAGCCATTACAGAAGATTTATATTTATTATGAATTTTGATCATTGATTTTGAGCAATTATTTTTCACAATTAAGTCATCTGGTAAAAGCATAAGAAAATATTTATCTTTAATAAATTTTTTAGTTTTTAAAACAGCATCTCCAGTACCTTTTGGTGAGTTTTGATAAACAAACCTTATTTTTTTTTTGAAAGTCAGTATTTTTTTATATTCTTTGATTACTCTAGAATCTTTTTTTTTTTAATAATTTTTTTGTAGAAATCATCATTAAAAAAATATTTTTTAATAATTTTTTTTTTTTTTGAAATAATAAATATTATGTCTTTTATACCAGCATCAACACATTCGTCTAAAATATATTCAATTCCAGGTTTTCCATTTATAGGTAATAATTCCTTTGGAATGACACTTGTTAAAGGCAATAATCTGGTTCCTAGACCAGCTAAAGGAATAATTGCTTGTTTAATCATTTAAATGTTTTACTTATAATTTTATTAATTACAAATGCAAATAATTAAAAATATTTTTGATTTAAATAAGGCAATAAAAAATTTTCATAATTTTGGTTTTGTTCCTACAATGGGTGGCATTCATGAGGGTCATATATCTTTGATAAAAAAATCGCAAAATAGATGCGATAAAACTATAGTTAGTATCTTTATTAATCCTAAGCAATTTAATGATAAAAAAGATTATGTTAATTATCCAAAAAATTTAAATAAAGACATTAAAATTCTAAAAAAAATAAAGGTCGATTTTCTTTTTTTGCCTTCTGAAAGTGAGATTTATAAAAAGAATTTTAGACCAATTATTATAAATAAATCAGATAAGATTCTTTGTGCAAAACATAGAAAAGGACATTTCGAGGGTGTTTTAAATGTAATGAATAGATTGCTATATATTATAAAGGCAAAATATATATTTATGGGTGAAAAAGATTTTCAACAATTATATTTAATAAAAAAATATTTATCTAAAAAATATAATGTTAAAATAATTAATTGTAAAACTATCAGAGATAAAAATTATGTTGCACTTTCTACGAGAAATGAACGACTTAATAGAAATAATTATTTAAAACTAGTTAATATAGTTAATGAATTTAGAATATTAAAAAAAAAACTAATACTAAATAAATTATTTTTAATAATTAATTTAAAAAAAAAAATTAAAGAAATAGAAAAATTTCATAAAATTAAACTTGATTATCTAGAAATTAGAGAAGAAAAAAAACTAAAAATACCTAAATCAAATAAAAAATTAAGATTATTTGTTGCTTTTTGGATAAATAAGATAAGATTAATTGATAATTATTAATTATAAGAAATAAGCGCCTACACCCAAAAAAGATACAAAACCAATTACATCTGTAATTGTTGTAACAAAAACACTTGAAGATATAGCCGGATCAATATCCATTTTTTTTAATGTTACTGGAACCAAAATTCCAAAAAGACCAGCAATAATCATAGTCAAAATCATAGAAATAGAAATAACTAATGACAATATATAGTCTTCAAACCAAATTTGAACAATAATAGAGCTTATTATTGCAAAAATAATTCCATTTAGAATTCCAATATTAAATTCTTTAATAATATTTTTTGTAAAGTTATTTTTGGTTAAATCTTTTGTTGCAAGAGATCTTACTGTTACAGCTAATGTTTGCATTCCTGCATTTCCTCCCATAGATGCAACTATTGGCATTAAAAAAGCAAGAACTACCATCTGTTTAATCGTGGCTCCAAACAAACTAATACAATATGTTGCTATAAATGCCGTAAAAAGATTTAGTAATAACCAATTAAATCTTCTTTTTGTTTTAGTAAAAACTCCATCTGTGATTTCTTCATCTCCTACACCAGCTAATCTTAAAGCATCTTCTTCGGCTTCTTCTTTTAAAACTGTCAAAACATCATCATAAGTGATCATTCCTACTAATTTATTGTTTTTATCAATTACAGCTGCAGAACTTAAGTTATAATTTTCAAATAAGTTTCCAACTTCTTCCTTATCCATATCAACAGGAATTAAAAGTTGTGTTTCTGACATTATTGACATCATTTTGGTATCTCTAGATGTTCTTAATACTTTAGAAGATGGAACGGTTCCTATTGGTTTAAATTCTTCATCAACAATAAATATTTCAAGAAATTCTTCAGGTAGTTCTTTGTTTTCTCTTAAATAATCAATAGTTTGACCTACAGACCAGTTGCTAGGTATAGCTGTAAATTCTCGTTGCATAATTCTAGCAGCAGTATCTTCTGGGTAGCTTAAACTTTCTAACAAAGCAAATCTGTCTTTGGGTGGTAGAGAGCTCAAGATTGTATTTTTATCCTTTTCATCAACATTTTCTAAAATTTTTATTGCATCATCTGACTCAAGATTTTTTAATATGGTGACAATAGAATTTGAAGAAAGATAGGTAATAATTTCAGATTGGACAGACTCGTTTAACTCAACAAATACTTCAGGATCGATTTTGAAATTATTTAATTTAATTAGATTTTCCCTATCATTTTGATTTAAATGCTCAATAATATCCGCTGCATCAGCAGGATGCATTTCTTTAAAAGAATTTGTTATAAATTGAGCATCATTACTAATAATTTTATCAGTAACAACTTTTATAAATTCCTTATTGAATTCAAAATTGACTTTTTTATCTTTAATTTTTTTTAATAAAGTCATAAAATTTCCTTTAATTAAGATGGGACTATTAATGCAAAATTAAAATAATACAATTTATAAATGAACATTGAGATAAAAAAGTCAATAAAACCAATAAAATATATTTCTTCACTAACATATATGGAAGAAAGATTGGATGGTATTTTACTTGGTAAAAAAAAAGAATTAATTTGGATTTTAGAACATGAAGAAATTTACACAGGTGGAACAAGCTACAAAGAAAATGAGATTATTGACAAATCAATAAATTTTATTAAGACAAATCGAGGTGGCAAAATCACATATCACGGACCAGGTCAAAAAGTTTTTTATATAGTTTTAGATTTAAGAAAAAGAAAAAAAGATATAAGAAAATTAATTAATACTATTGAAAAAACTATAATTGAAACTTTAAATGAATTTAATATTGAAACATTTGCTGATAAAAATAATATTGGTATTTGGTATAATAACGGAAATAATATAGAAAAAATTGCAGCAATTGGAATTAAAGTTAAAAATTGGATTGCATATCACGGTTTTGCAATAAATATTTCAAACAACATAGAAAAATATAATAAAATAATCCCTTGTGGAATTTCAGATAGAAAAGTTACTAATTTAAATAAAATTAAAAAACAGAATTACAACACCCTATCTAACATTTTAGTAGATAAATTTTTATTTAATCTTGAAAAATAAGCCTTTTTGTTTTTAACATTTTTTTAAAATAATCAGGCAAAGATGCCCTATAAGTATGTTTAACACTATTTATCATAAATTTTATTTCATAAGAATGTAACATAAGATTTTTGTTAAATGATTTATTAATATTTTGTGAGATGTATTTTTTATCGCCTACTATTGAATTGCCCATCATAAACAAATGTTTTCTAAGCTGATGTTTTCTTCCTGTGGTAGGTTTCATTTTAACCAAGGATGAATTATTGTTTTTATCCAAAACATTATAAATTGTTTCAGCTTTCTCAATTATTTTTTTTTTATTATCGTATCTAATTAGATCCTTTTTTATTGAACCTTTGTTTAATTCAATTTCTCCATTACATATAGCTAAGTATGTTTTGTATACTTTTCTTAATCTAAATAGAGATGTAAGTAATTGAGCTGTCTCTCTATTTTTTGCAATAATAAAAACACCTGATGTATCTTTATCAAGTCTATGAACAGAATATGGCTTATCTTTATCAAAAATTTTACTGTTAGAGAAAATATCAATTAAATTTTTTTTTGATTTAGTTCCGCCCTGAACAGATATTCCAGCCGCTTTGTTGAGAACAACAAAATTTTCATTATTATCAATTATTAAATCTTCATTTTCTTTTATTATATCTTTACTTGGTTTAAATTTTTTATTCTCTAATTTTCTATTTTTTTCAAAAATAAAATTAAAAAAATTTAATTGATCTCCTGATTTAACTTTAAATGAGCTTTTAACTTTTTTCTTATTAAGTTTGATCTTGCCATTTCTTAAGTTTTTTTCAATTAAGCTTTGAGGTATTTTTCCGAAATGATTTCTAATAAATCTATCAATACGCATCTCATTAAACGTTGATTCAACGTTAATATTTTTTTTCATATAAAGGATAATATAAAAATACTTAAGCTGTAGCTACTTTTGGATCTTCTTTATTTCTTTCTTTTTTAGTTTCTTTTTTTTTACGATCTACTTTTTTCGCCTCTACATCTCTATCAACAAATTCTATAACTGCCATTGGAGCATTATCACCATATCTAAATCCAGCCTTAATTATTCTTGTATATCCACCTTTTCTATTTTCGTATCTTTTTGATAATTTTTTTCTAACTTTGCTCGCTGACTTTATGTCTTGAAGTTTCGATATTAACATCTTCGTATTTTGTAATGTATCTTTTTTTCCTAATGTTATTACTTTGTCTGCTTGAGGTTTAAGAACCTTGGCCTTTGGCAATGTAGTTGTAATCTGTTCATACTTAATTAATGAATTTAGCATATTTTTAATTAAAGCTTTCCTGTGCTCAGATGTTCTATTTAATTTTTTATAACCAAATTTATGTCTCATTAAATTGCTTCCTCAAGTTTTTTAGATAATTCTGCTATATTATCAGGAGGCCAATTTGGTATTTCCATTCCTAAATAAAGTGACATTCCAGTTAAGACTTCTTTTATTTCATTTAAAGATTTTCTACCAAAATTTGGGGTTCTAAGCATTTCTCCTTCAGATTTTTGAACTAAGTCACCTATATAAATTATATTATCATTTTTCAAACAGTTCATAGATCTTACTGACAATTCTAATTCATCAACTTTTCTTAATAAGTTTTTGTTAAACTCTGGCTCTGTTGGTTGTTCTCTTACAATTACTTCTTGAGGTTCGTTAAAATTCACAAACATACCTAATTGATCTTGGAATATTCTTGCGGAATATGCTACTGCGTCTTCTGCAGAAATAGAGCGATTAGTTTCAACTTCCATTGTTAATTTATCATAATCTAAAGCTTTACCCTCTCTTGCTGTACTTACTGAATATGAAACTTTTTTAACTGGACTAAATAATGAATCAATAGGTATTAATCCTAATGGAGGTTCTTCTGGTTTATTCATTTCTGCCGAAACATAACCTTTACCGCTACTCACCGTCATTTCCATATGAAAATTTGTGTTTTCATCCAAGTTACAAATAACTAAGTCTGGGTTTAATATCTCTATGTCAGGTGTAGTTGTTATATTTGATGCTTTAATTTCACCAGGACCTTTTGCATCTAAAATCAATTTACTTGTAGTTTCTGAATTACTTTTTAATGCTAAAGATTTAATATTTAATACAATATCTGTAACATCTTCTCTTACTCCTTTAATTGAAGTAAATTCATGCAAAACTCCATCTATTTGGATTGCTGTTACAGCAGTCCCTCTTATTGATGATAAAAGAATTCTTCTTAAAGAATTTCCTAATGTTAATCCATATCCTTTTTCTAAAGGTTCAGCTGTAATTTTTGCATAAGATTTATCATCGCTTAATTGAATATCAAGCTTTGGTGGTTTAATTAATGATTTCCAATTTTTAGTATTAACTTCCGCTGTTTCCATTTATACTCTCCTTTTTTTTGGTGGTCTTGAGCCATTGTGAGGCATTGGTGTAGTGTCTTTAATTGAAATAATTTTAAAACCTCTTGCTTGCAAAGCTCTTAAAGCTGTTTCTCTTCCAGAACCAGGTCCTTTTACCTCTACAGATAAAATTTTCATACCTGACTCTAGTGCTTTTGCTGCTGCAGCGTCAGCAGCTACTTGTGCAGCATAAGGCGTTGACTTTCTTGAACCTTTAAATCCTTTTTGACCAGCTGAAGCCCAGGAAATTACATTACCATTTGTATCTGCAATTGAAACAATCGTATTATTAAATGTTGATTGAACATATGCAATTCCATTAAGTATATTTTTCTTATTTTTCTTTTTTTTTGAATAAGAGCTTTTTTTTACTTTAGATGAGCTATCTTTTGATTGATCTTTATTTTCTAAATTTTCTTTTTTCATTTATTATTTTTTAAGAGGAGTTAATTTTTTTCCAGCGATAGCAATTGCCTTACCTTTTCTGGTTCTTGCATTGCATCTTGTTCTTTGGCCTCTTACTGGAAGTTTTTTTCTATGTCTAGATCCTCTATATGATGCTAAATCAATTAGTCTTTTAATATTCAGTGAAGTTTCTCTTCTTAAATCACCTTCAACAGTAAATTTTTGATCAATAAATTCTCTAATTTTTAAAATTTGATCGTCTGTTAATTCATTAACTCTTTTTGATTTAGGAATATCTAATGCCTTACATATATCATTTGAAAATCTATCACCAATGCCATAGATGTAAGTTAAGCCTATGTGCACTAGTTTGTTTTGCGGAATATTTACACCTGCTATACGA
>MDSW01153795.1_pt1 | contig 18137 bp, 18 predicted proteins | sample 811171 | NCBI WGS metagenome assembly MDSW01 (sample SAMN05326641, study PRJNA326480) | marine metagenome | isolation source: seawater | place: Atlantic Ocean: North West | collected 2012
CGTAATTCCTGCTGTTAATCCTAAAGGTTGCCTTATAGACCATGAGTCAATATGTGTGCCTACATTTTGAGAAAATTCACCTTTTAATAAATGTGGAATTCCACAGGCAAATTCAACAACTTCCAAACCTCTTATTACCGAACCTTTTGCATCATCAAGAGTTTTCCCATGTTCTGCAGATACGAGCATAGCAAGGCTTTCTATGTTTTGTTCCAATAATTGCTTATATTTTGATATGACTCTTGATCTTTTAAGAGGTGTAGTATTTGACCATAATTTAAAAGCATTTTTAGAACTTTTAATTACTTCATCAAAATCTTCAGAATTAGATAAAACAACTTCTCCAGATTCTTCACCTGTTGAAGGATCAATGACATTAAGATATTTTGAAGAATAAGATTTTACAGACCCATTTATATAGTTTTTAATTTTTTTCATTTTTTCTATTATAAATTAAAAATAAATTTCTTAAATATATTAATATTCCAAATAATTGACCTGTTATAATAACAGGATCTTTTCTAAAAATGGCATAAGTGAGCAATCCCAAACCACCAAAAATACTTAAATACCAAAATATTACAGGCACATAACTCTCGCCCTTTTTTTCAGAGTATATCCATTGAATGATAAATCTCGAAGCAAATAGCCCCTGACCTACAAATCCTATTATCAAAAATACAATTTCTATATAAGTTAAATTATTAAGGAAATTAAATATCATTTTTAAATCTTCTTATGATAATTAAAACTCTAAAAATATCTATAACACCATTAATTAATCTAATAAATGTACCGTATTTAGATTGTCCATATTTTCTAGGTCGGTGATCAACATCAACAAACAGTGTTTTTTTTCCATAACCACTATATAAAGCTGGTAGAAACCTATGAATACCATCAAAATATGGAAATTTAATAAATGTTTCTCTGTCAAAAACTTTCAAAGAACATCCGGTGTCATCACAATTATCTTGCAATACTGATTTACGAATAAAATTAGCTAACTTTGATGATATAATCTTAATCATAGAGTCTTTTCTATTTTTTCTTATGCCGCCAACTAAATATATTAACTTGTTAGATAAATATAAATCTAATAATTTATTAATATCATTTGGGTTATTTTGACCATCACCATCCATAGTTATAATAATTTTTGATTTTGAATGTTTAATGGCTGAATAAATGCATTTACTTTGTCCATAATTTTTATCATTTTTAATTATATCAATTTTTGAATGTTTATCTTTAAGTGAATTTAAATATTTTAAACTATCATCTGTGCTACAATCGTCTATGAAAATAATTTCATTAAATAAATCATAAGCTTTAGTATCTAGAATTTCATTAAATAAATTATAAATATTATCTTGCTCATTATAAATTGGAATTACTAAGGATATAGAATACACTATTACACTTTCTTATGGATATAATATAAGTAAATACCAAAAGGAAGATAGTAAAAATTATTAATCCAACTAGAAAAAAAATTTGCTGAAGGACTTAAAGGCCACAAAGAAATTAATAGGCAAATAAGTAATGCAGTTTTTATTTCTTCAACTTGAAATTCTTTTCTAAAATAAATATTTCTTAAAATCACAAATAATTGATATAAAATATATATAAAAAAAGAAGTAACAAAAAATGCCCCAATAAAACCTAGCTCAGCAAGAATTTGCAAATATGTATTATGAGGATGAGTGGAGCAGGCTCCAGGATTATATTCAGGAAGAGAGCATAATTTTCTAAAAGTTTTTGGACCATGACCAAAAAAAAGATTTGATTGAAACATTTTATAAGCTGAAAAATAAATTCTTTCATGATGCTCAGAAAAAATCTTTACATTTTCTAGTCCCGACTGAACATTCATTTGTTTTATAGTTTCATTGAACATTCTATTTTTGAATTCTGGATTTGTTAAATAAAGCAATGTTCCGATTGCAAAAAAAGTAAATAAAATATTGAAGCAATAAATCCTTAAATTCGGTGTTAAAACTAAAAAAGAGAAAATAATTAATATTAGATAAAAAAAGGCTGTTCTCTCTCCAGACAAAAATATGCCCACAGATAGTAATATAAAAAATATATAGATACTAAATTTTTTAATTATATTATCATTTTTAAAGAACAAATAAATGAAAACAAATGCTAAAGGCAGGAGTCTAGAAATAAAACTTCCTAATACTAATTCCTCCCTAAAAAAACCACTTACCCTATATGGATCTTCTTGCATCCATCCAAAAATATTCTTACCAAAATAAAATTGGACTAATGCGTCTAAGGTTACAATTAATAAAGTTAAAATAAGTGAAACCCCAAAATATTTTAAATTTTTTTGTTTAAAATTTAAAACAAAATAAATAGCAAGAGCAAAATAAATAAATCTAATGTATAAAAGAGATGACTCTAGGGATAATAATGGATCAACGCTATATAATGATCTTATTAGTATATAAACATAAAATAAAATAAAAAACCTTACAAATATATTATTGTAAATATATCGATTTTTTTTTTTTTAGAGAAATAAATAATCCATATAAAGCAAGTAGCGATAAAAATAAGTTAGAAAAAAATACTCCTACAACTATTGATAAAGGGAAAAAAATGAATAAAGCCGATGCTAATAAGTTAAGGGCCATAAAATATTAAGTTTCTCTATTTTTATAAAAATTGTATGAGATAATGATGAATATATAAATAATTGAAACTAGCACTCCTGAAAGAAATGAAACAATCAAGAAAATATCTAGACGTGGCTTAGATTGATATTCTAACAAATTATAATCGTAGCTAACACTTTGCAATTGTTTTTTTTCTTTCAGAATGGGCAAACTAATAATTTTATTAAAGACATTTTCAATACTTGCAAGTCGTTCTGTATGAGATTTTTTGACGAATTTATTAATCTCATCTGCAGATAATGGCAATAATTCAATAGTTTTTTCTATAGCTAATATATCTTCTTCGTCTTCTTCAAATAAATCTTTACCAAATGAAGAATTTTTTCGGATTATATCCAGGTATAGAAGTGCATTTGAAATTTGTAGTCCAATTATATCAATATTTATATTTTTTTTTATATTGAATTCTGAAACATCTTTAAAAGCTATGAATTTATTAATAAAATTATTACGTATCCTTTCATTTATTCTTAAAATTGCATCATCAATGATAAGTTTAGACTCTGCAATATTATTGGTGGAAAAATTTAATTTGAATTTATTTTTTTCGTATTCTTTTATTGAGTAATTTTTTGATTGATCATATGAAAATTCATCCTCGTCTAAAGAGCTATAATCACCTTTATTTTGTAAATCTATAGAATTTTTTTTAATGCTCTCCCGCAGTTCTTGTTTAGAATTAAAAGCTTTTACAAATAACGATAATAAATAATCACTGTCAATTTTTTCAATCTCAAGTGTGTATGATTGCCCCGAACCCTGCAATAAAATTTTATTCAAGGCATCAACCATAATCAAATCATTAGCCTCTTCATCAGATATAGAAATTAAATTTAGCTCAGCATGGTATACTTTTGGTGAAGCAGAATAAAAAATGCCTCCAGCAAATGAAAATGAAATAATAATTGTTATAACAATCCATTTATGAAGATAAAAGTAATCTATCACATCAAATATATCTAAAGTATTTTTTTCTAATTTTCTTGTATTATTCATTAATTTATAGAATTATAAGATTGTTTTAACATCTTTAGAAAAATTTTTACATCATTATATTATTATAAAATATTTAAAACTGAATTATCTAATCTGTCACCATATAAAAATTCTTTTGGAGATTTTTTTCCAATTAATTTTTCAAAATATCGAGGATGAACGCCATATCCGGGCCTGATTATTCTTATATTTTTTTTTGAAAAAAGATCTCCTTTTTTAATATTTTCTATCGCATAGATTGATCTTCTAAATTTAATGGATTTTTTTTCATTTAATGAATAACCAAATGTAATTTTTCCTAGAGATTTTGCAATTAAATTTGCCTCTTTAATTAATAAAGCAAATTCATTTGAATCAGCTGAAAATTTAGAGTCAACAGTTTCTATTGTTCTAGTTGTTGTAAAATGTTTTTCTATAATAGTTCCACCGAGTGCAATACTAGCAAGTGAAGCTCCAATACCCAAAGTATGGTCTGACAATCCTACTTGACATCCATATTTTTGTTTTAGATAGGGAATTGATAAAAGATTTGAGTCTTTGGGATCAGCTGGATAATCAGATGTGCATTTAAGAAGAGCTAATTGTTCACAATTATTTTCTCTTGCAACTGCCACAGCTTCATCTATTTCTTCTTCTGAAGCTAAACCAGTTGAAATGATTAGAGGTTTTTTTGTTCTTGCAGCCATTTTAATCAATGGAATATGATTGTTCTCAAATGAAGCTATTTTATAAGCAGATACATCTAAACTTTCCATAAAATCAATTGATGATTCATCAAATACTGAACTAAAGCAATCTATATTTAATTTTTTCGCATATATGATATATTCTTTTATCCAATCCCAATTCGTATATGCCTTTTTATATAATTGAAACAAATTATAATTTTTCCATAATTTATGATCATCAATTACAAAATCTTTCTTATCTGAATCTATAGTAAGCGTCTCCGCTGTGTATGTTTGCAGTTTTACAGCACTTGCATTTATTTTGGAAGCTGACTCAATAATATTTAAACCATGTTCAAATGATTGGTTATGATTACCTGACATTTCAGCAATTATATAAGGTCTAAATCCATTATCTATTTTTTTTCCATTTATAAAAAAATTTTTCATTATTTGCTTAACTCTTCAAACAAATTTGTTATTCTATTATCGTCTAAATTTATTTTTTTTATTAACTTTTTAGCTTCATTCGGTGAGTCTTTAAAAAGTAATCTTAATATATCCATCCAATTTACATTATTAGCTGTTCTAACTTTCTCTATTTTATCAATTAAACTTAATTTGTAATTATTTTTTTTTGTAGTAATTTTTTCTAATCTTTTAACTTCAGTAAGAATTTTAGAGTCCCAACCTCTAAATGATTCTGGAAGATCATTTTTATTATGAAATGTACCTAAACCTCTTTGCTTAATTACTTTATATTTTTCATTAATAATTTTATTTGAGTTAAAAATAAAAAGACTTTCTAGTTCACTATACAGCCTATTGTATGTTAATTTAAATGTATTTTCATTATTTGTAAAATTTACATATTTTTGAAAAATAATATCGCCTTTATCAATTTTATTATTAATTTCATGAATAGTTACCCCGCTAGGTGTATTGTCATAAAATGACCAAAAGTTAGGGTGTGCACCTCTATTATATGGTAGATAGCTTAGGTGTAAATTTATAAATTTACATTTTTTATTTCGCAAAATATTTTTACATAAAATATGTTTATAACCAAACGATATAACCATATCAAAGTTTTTAATTTGTTTTATTTTTTTATTCTCCCACCACACTTCATGACCTAAATCAGCTATATATTTAATTAATTTAGTCTTTTTTTTGCTGTATCCTAAAAATAATATTTTTTTACTTTTGTTAATTAATTTTTTTGATAATTGCTTCATAATAATAATTAATCTGGATTAAATCCTACAACAGTTTGTTTTAATGTTTTAAAAATTTTATTTTCATCATTTGTATCAATAAAATTATTCAAATTAAACAAATGAATTTTTAATTTTTTCCATTCAATAAAATCTTCTCTGGCCTTAAATATTTTTTCATGTTTTGTTTTAATAGAATTATTTCCTATCAACAACTCTTCAAATAATTTCTCTCCAGGCCTCAAGCCAATTAATTTGATTTCAATATCTCCTCCAAGATCTGACTCATCTTTAATTGTCAAACCTGAATATCTTATCATTTTCTTTGCTAAATCATATATTTTAACAGGATCGCCCATATGCAAAACATAAATTTCACATATATCTTTTTTGGTATTCATGCAACTTGACTGAATTACTAGCTTTGTAGCTTCATCTATTGACATAAAGTAACGTGTTACATTCAGATCTGTTAATGTTAATGGACCTCCATCTTTAATTTGTTTTTTAAATAATGGAAAAACTGAACCTGAAGAACCCAATACATTACCAAATCTTACAATGCAAAAATTAGTATTATTTTCAATTTCTTTTAGAATAAATTTATCATTATTATAAGTTATCAGTTTCTGATTTGATAATGCTTGTAAAATTAGTTCAGCAAACCTTTTTGAAGCTCCCATAATATTAGTTGGCCTAACTGCTTTGTCTGTACTAACAAGAACAAAATCTTCAACATTGTTCTTAATGGAAGCTAAAGCAATATTTAAACTACCAAAGATATTATTTTTTATACCTTCAGAAACATTTCTTTCAACTAATGGAACATGCTTATAAGCGGCGGCATGATAAACAATTTCAGGTTTATAAAATTTTAGTATATCATCTAATAGTTTATAATCTTGAACAGATCCTAATATAGGGATAATTTCTAATTTTAATGAATTATTAAAATCAACTTTTGAAATATTAGCTGAAATTCTTTCTAATAAAGATTGAAGAATTTTGTGTATTTCATATAGTGAATACTCTGACTGTTCAAAAATAATTAACTTTCTAGGTTTATAAATAATAATTTGTTTACATAACTCACTACCAATACTGCCGCCAGCACCAGTAATCAAAATTGATTTATTTGATAATTTTTGATTTAATTGACCTTGATTTAAATGTACTAAGTCTCTTCCTAATATATCATTTATATCCAACTCTTGAAGGTCCTCAAAATTAAGGTTTCCACCAATAGTTTCAAAAAAATTTGGTATACTTTGTACTCTTACACTAATGCCACTTAGTGATTTAATTACCTTTTTTCTAAATTGTTGATTATTAATAGATATTGATAGAAATACATCAGTTATATGTTGCTTTTCTACAATTTTTTCTAAATCATCTAAATCAAAAACTTGTAAATCAAAAATCTTTCTACCTATAACTTTTTTATCTTCATCAAAAAAACAATAAACTGAATAATTTTGTAAATCAAATATACTTTCTGCAAGTATTCTTCCATTTTGATTCGCACCAATGATTACAGCTTTTTTATTTTTTTTTGATTTGTTAAAAAAAACAAAATTATAATCAGCTTTTCTGGATAAATATCGCATTAAGTATCTTGAAAAAATAATTAGTGCACAAGATATAAAAAAGTTAATTATTAAAATTGATCTAGGAATTGATTCAAACTTCAAAGTAAATATAATAAAACCTAAAATTAGAGAATATAAAAAAGTTGTTTTTACTATGGATGTAACACCCTTTAATCCAATAAACCTTATTACCGTTGTCCATAATCCAAAATAAATTGATATGGGAATAAAAATTAATGGAGTGAGTAAAAAAATAAATACTACATCAAATAATTTTGAATAAATACTATAATTAGATATAAAATTTGGTAACCATTCTCTAATACTTGCTGATCCATTAAATGGATTATAAAAATAACTTAATCTTAAAGAGAAGGATGACCATAATGAAAAAATAATTATAAAAATATCATTTATAAAAAGTATAAAATACTTTAGGGTAATAGGTAGTTTTAATAATTTATTAACTATCTTATTCATTATAATTTATATAATAATTAACATTTATTTTATTCTATCTCCAAAACCAGATCCTAAAAAGGTTAAAAAAATATATTTAAAATAATTTAATAAAGAAAAATTTCTAATCATCTCATAATCGCTTTTAGCCAATAAAACAGGATTTGACATATCTATTTTATTTACTTGAGATAGGCCTGTTATTCCAGGTTTAGTCATATTAATTTTAAATTTTTCTCTTTCTTTAATTAATTCTTTTTGATTTAATAAACAGGGACGATATCCTACTATACTCATTTCTCCTTTAAGGACATTAAATAATTGAGGTAGTTCATCTATTTTTGTTTTTCTTAAAAAACTTCCATAATTATTAAAAGATTCCTCACTTAATTGATGTGTTGGTAAATTTTTTGTATTTATCTTCATAGTTCTTATTTTAAACAAATAAAATATTTTATTTTTATAGCCTAACCTTTTTTGCTTGAATATAAATGATCCTTTTTCAGAAAAACTAAATAATAATAATATTAAAATAATTGGAAGAGAAATAATTAAACCTACAAATGAAATTAATATATCAAATAATCTAATCATATTAATTATAATTCCTTTTATTTAGTTGATTTTCCATAGAAGTTTTTGGTTGCCAGTCTAATAATTTATTAGCTTTATTACATCTTATATACAAACTATCAAATAAACTATTATAAGTTGTTTTTTTATTTAATAAAACAAAAAGAAATCTAAAAAAAAATTTAGGGAATCTGAATAATACAATTTTTTTATTTAAGAAGTTAGATATTTTTTTTATTAATTCTGTTGTAGAAAAATCTTCATTATCAGAAATTGAAAAAATTTGATTTTTTGCATTAGGAGTTTTTTGATAGTTGATACACAAAAAAATAAAACTAACTAAATTATCAATTGCTAAAAATGATCTTTTGTTATTAATATTTTTAAGAGGTAAAGGCAGGTTTAATTTTATTAACTTGCTTAATAATAATAAATTACCTTTTAATACTCCTCCATAAATTAAAGGGCATCTAATAATAACAACTTCTAAGTCAGTTTTATTTGATATATCTAATAATTTCTTCTCTGCTTTTAATTTAGAAATTCCATATTTTGAATATGGTTTACAAAAGGTATCAGATGATAAAGGTTTATTTATATGACAATTTTCTCCATATACTTTGAAAGTACTTATATAAATAAATCTTTTAACATTATATTTTACAGCTTGTTCAGCTAAATTCTTAGTTGCATCAAAATTAATTAAATCAAATAAACTATAATTTTTTTTTTTTAAATTTGAAACTCCTATACAATGTATCAAAACATCTGTATCAACTAAAACCTCTTTAAGATCGGGTAAAGAACAGATATCACCTATTTCAAAAATATTCTCTCTTTTAACATGTGAGTTTCTTACAATTTTTTTAATTTTAAATTTTTTACTTAATTCATTTGATATGGCTCTTCCAACAAATCCATTAGCTCCTGTAATTGTAATTTTCATTTAATTAAAAAATGCATTATAAATCTTCATATGTTGATTAACAACTTCCGATATATTAAATGTTTTTTCTGCGTGTATTCTGCCTTTATTGCCCATTTTAGTTCTTAAAAATTTATTATTAAGAAGTTTTTCTATTGCAAAAGACAATTCAAATGAGTCTCTTGCTTTTACAAGAATTCCTGTTTCATTATCAATTATAGCATCTCTACAACCTGGAACATTAGTTGTAATAATTGGTCTACCACTTGCAGATGCTTCAATTAAAGATTTAGGAAAGCCTTCTCTATAAGATGGCAAAACAGCAATATTAGAATATGAATATAATCTGTGAATATCTTTTCTAAAACCAAAAAATCTTACTCTTGAATTCCTCTTTAAATATTTTACATCTTCTTTTGTTAATGATGCTGGGTTAGAATTATCTAATTCACCTATCACCCAAAATCTAGCTTTTAAATTTTTTTTTATAATTATATTTGAAGCTTCAATAAATTCAAAAATTCCTTTATCTTTTAATAATCTACTAACCATTATAACTAAATTATTTTTAGGGTTTTCAGGAAGATTTTTAAATAATATTAAATCAACACCTGATCCAGGTATTAAAATAATATTGTTTTTATTGATTTTTGTAATTTTACTAAATTCATTAATATCACTCTTATTTTGAAAAATAATCTTTTGATTATTATGATTTAAAGAAATTTTAAGTATTTTAACAATTAAATATTTTAATATTTTAATTTTTATTTTTTTTTTATTAATAAAAACATATCCCATTCCAGTAACTGAAATAACCTTAAAAGGTATATTTAAAAAATTACTAATAATGCCTCCATAAATTATTGGTTTTATTGTAATCAAATGAATAATTTTAGGATTTACTTTCCTAATCAACTTATAGAGTGATAAGAAAGTATAAATTTCATAAAAAATATTTTGGCTAGATCTTGAAATAAAATAATTATGTACATAAAAATCTTTTAATAATTCAATTTTCTCAAAATCATTCTTTCTTTTTTCTACTGCCAGATGTACTTTAAATCCATTTTTTTTTGCTTCTTTTGCAATATTGAGTCTATGACTGATAAAAAAATCTAAATTGTTTACAACAAATAAAATACTTGATTGCATATTTATCTATTTAACCATGATTGAAACATTAGTATTGACCAAATTTGATTATCTAATCCACTATTACCTCTTAAAAAATCTTTCCATTGTTTATTAACAAATTTATAATCAAGATATCCAGCATTTTTTATATGTTTTTCATTTAATAAATCTTCAGACCAATCTCTTAATTCATTTTTTAACCAAGATGATAGAGGTATTGCAAAGCCCATTTTTTTTCTTTTAATTAATTTTTTAGGTAAATATTTTAATAAAATATTTTTTAATATATGTTTAGTTTCATAAACCCCATTTTCATTATTTATTTTATAGTTCAAAGGAAGCGACCAAGCATATTCAATAATTTTATGATCCAAAAATGGAATTCTAGTTTCTAAACTTACTGACATAGCAGCTCTATCAATTTTAGTTAAAATATCATTAGGTAAATAGTTTTTAGTATCCTCAATCATCATTAATTCTGAAAAATGATAGTTTGAAAACTTATCACATGAGTTAAGAATATCTATTTTTGGATTGTCAATATTTTTAACAATTTTATTAGAATTTGATTGTATAGAAATTAAATATGAATATGCTTCATTAATATTATTTGATTTAATAATTTTGAAAACTTTATTTAAAGTTCCTTCAACATTATATATTTGCTTTCTTAGTACAGTATTTATAATAAAATCAAGTAAGAATAATGGAATTTTATCATAAATTTGATAAATAATCTTTCTTAAGTCTAACGGAATTGACGAAATTAATTTCCAGTTTTTTTGTATAAACTGATATCTATTATAACCACCAAAAATTTCATCGCCTCCGTCTCCACTTAAGACAACTTTTACATTTTCTTTTGCTAGTTTACTTACAAAATATGTGGGGATTTGTGATGAATCAGCAAATGGCTCATCATAAATATCTTGAATTAATGGTAAAGTTTTTAATAAATCAGACTTTGTTATATAGAGTTCAGTATGTTCAGTCCCTAAATGATTAGAAATTTGTTTTGCTAATACAGCTTCATTTAATTTTTTTTCATTAAATCCTATTGAAAATGTTTGAATTTGATTTGTTGATATTGATTGCATAAGACTGACTATTAATGAAGAGTCTATCCCTCCAGAAAGAAATGCCCCTAACTTTACATCAGCTATCATTTGCTTTGATAGTACTTTTTTTAACAAATCATCTAGTGAATTTGCTGCTTCTAATTGAGTTCCATTGAAAACATTATTTTTACTTTGAGTGACTGTTGAATTTAAAGACCAGTAATTTTCATATTTTATATTCAAATTTTTAGCTGAAATTGTTGCAATATAACCTGGTTTTAACTTATAAAAATTATTATATATAGTTGAAGGTGATGGGATATTACCATATTTAAAAAATAAGCCTAAAGATTGCCTATCAATTTCTTTATTAAAATATTTAAAATTTTCAATAGACTTTAATTCAGAACCAAAAAGAAAAACTTTCTTTCCATCTATATTGTTAAAACCATAATATATAGGTTTTTCGCCTATTCTATCTCTCGCCAATGATAGTATTTTTTTTTTGTTATCCCAAAATGCAAAGGCAAACATTCCATGACATTTATTAAGTGTTTTTTTAATTCCCCAATGTATCAATGAATTAAATAAAGTTTCAGTATCACCATTACCTTTCCAAAATATTTCCCTTCCTTCTTTTTTAAGTTCATCTCTAAGAGATTTATGATTATAAATTTCGCCATTGTAAACAAGAACATATTGATTTTGATTACAAACCATTGGTTGGTGTCCGTTATTAGTTAAATCTATGATAGATAATCTTCTATGGGCCAAACCTATGCCCGATACATCATCATACCATTGACCATTATCATCAGGTCCTCTGTGATTAATACTATTGCCCATTTTTTCTAAAATATTTTTATAATCTAAGTCAAATTTATATGAATTAATAAATCCAGCAAAACCACACATTATAATATATTCTCAATCATAATCTTCCGTCTACTTCAAAATTTTTGAAAAGATTTTTTATATCATAAATTACATGATTATTTTTACATAAATTCTTTAAATCTTTTAAAGAATATTTGCGAAAAATATTATGAGAAACAGCAATAATGATACAATCATAAAAATGTTTAGGTATTTTTGTTATTAATTTTTTTTTAAATTTATTATTTAAATTTTTTTTTGATATCCAAGGATCAAAAATATTTATTGATGCTCCAGAATTAATAAATTGATTTGCTAAGTCAAAAACTTTTGTATTACGAAAATCATTACAATTTTCTTTAAATGCCAATCCTAGAATTAATATTTTAGCAGATTCAATTGATATATTTTTTTTTGACATAATTTTTTTGATGTCTTTAAATATTAATTTTGGCATATTATCATTTAAAGTTCTTCCTGATAAAATCATTTTTGGATTGTAACCTACTTGTAAAGACTTATATGTTAAATAATAAGGATCAACTCCAATACAGTGACCTCCAACAATTCCTGGTTGAAAATTTAAAAAATTCCATTTAGTTGAAGCAGCTTTTAATACTTCTCTACTATCAATATTGAGTTTTTTACATATTAGAGCAATTTCATTAATAAGTGCAATATTAATGTCACGTTGAGTATTTTCGATAACTTTGGCAGCTTCTGCTGTTTTAATATTTTTGGCAACAAAAACCCCAGCTTTAATAATAGTACTATACAAATATTTAATTGTTTTAGTAGTATTGATATTAGAGCCTGAAACTACTTTAATAATATTTTTTAAATTATATTTTTTATCTCCTGGATTAATTCTTTCAGGACTATAACCGCAAAAAAAATCTTTATTATATGAAAACTTTGATTGTTTTTCTAAAATCGGAACGCATATCTCTTCTGTCAAACCTGGATAGACTGTTGATTCATATATGACAATATCATTTTTTTTAAGAATTTTACCAACTAATTTACTAGCTTTTTTTATATGTGAAAGATCTGGTAGTTTATTTTTAAAAATTGGAGTCGGTACAGTTATGATATATATATTACAATCTTTTATTTTAATTGAGAAATTAGTAAATTTTAAATATTTTGATTTTTTAAATTCTTTATTATTTATTTGATTTGTTGAATCTTTTTTTGCTTTTAAAGCTTTAATTCTATTTTTGCTAATATCATAACCAATAGTATGAAACATTTTACCAAATTCAATAGCTAAAGGTAATCCGACATATCCAAGACCTATAACACCTATATTAAATTGTATTTTTTTATCCTGTATATTTTTCATTACGATTATCTATTTAAAATTTTTAAAATTAATTTTGAAGGTATATTAAATAATAAAAGATAGTATAAAATAAAATAATGAATTTTTATCCATCTTATTTTTTTTATGCATTTTATAGCAAGTTTATAATCATTATTATAAATATAAGGAATGGATTGATAAAAATATAATTTTGAATAAGCTAATGAAAAATATTTGGAATATTTCAATTTTAAACTTGGAAACTCTTTTGATAAATAATCAAGTGCATATTTATTTTCATCATAAACTAAATTTAAACTTTTCATACTAAGAGAATCTTTTACTTTTCTATATTTTATCAAAATATCTTTAATAACAAGTATTTTATTTGTGGCAGAAATTTTCATACAAAAGTCATAATCAGGAGTATATATTAAATTTTCAACGAACTGTATTTTTTGTTTATCAATTAAAGATCTGTGTATCATAATACTTTGAAATTGAATTTCATAATAATTTAAAAGATTAGGAAATATATATCCACTTTTATTTTTTACGTTAAATTTTTTTAAAATTTTTCCATCTTCATTAATAATTAGCGATGAACCATAACTCATAAGGAAATTGCCTCTAACCATTTGTTGAATTTGTATCTCTAATTTTGATGATATAAATATATCGTCACTATCCAAGAAACAAATATACTCACCTTTAGCTTTTGTAATTGCCAAATACCTTGCTCTACCTATGCTTGTATTAATATTTGATTTAAAATACTTTAGACGATCATCGTAAGATTTAGCTATTTGTGAGCTATTATCTGTTGACGCATTATCCCAAAATATTATTTCCCAATTTTGATATGTTTGATTGTATATAGAATCTAAAGATTCTTTTAAAAATTTTTCACCATTGTAACAGTTAACAATTATACTGATTAAAGACATCTTGTTATTTAAATAGAAATATATTTTACCAAGATGAAAAACCACCATCAACAATTAAATTAGTGCCAGTTACATATTTTGATGAAGTTGTAGAAAGATATAACAATGGACCAATTATATCTTCAGGATTACCAAAACGTTTTAATGGAATTTTTTTAACAAGTTTTTTTATTGTCTTAGGATAATTTTTTTTGAAATTTTCTGAAGGAAAAGAACCAGGTGAAATACAATTAACCCTGATTCCATCTTTAGCAAATTCACATGCAGTATATTTTGTAAATTGTATTAAAGCCGCCTTAGCTGCTCCATAAAATGGAGGATTTGCATTTATAAGAGCATTATATATTTTAATATCTGGACTTAAAAAACCATAAATTGATGAAACATTTATTATTGATGCATCTCCATATATTTTTTTTGATTTTAATAATCTGGGATATAAAATCTTAATTAAGTTGTTTGCTGCAACAACTGCAATTTCATAACTTTTTCTAAAATCCTCACTGTTAGATGTAAAGGTTGATCCTGACAAGCCAGAATAAGCATTATTAATCAATATGTTAATATTTTTTTTCACTTTTTTTTGAATTTCATTAATCATCTCATATTCATTACAAAGATCAAATACTAAAGGTTCTACTGAGTAACCTTTGTTTTTTAATTTATTATATAATGCATTAATTTTTTTTTTATTTTTACCTTGTAATAAAACATTTGCACCATTTTCAGCAAAAAATTCAGATATATAACTGCCTAGGTATCCCGTTGATCCAGTAATTAGAATATTCTTATTTTTAACAGAAAATAAATTTTTAATTTCTTTCATATTATTTTTTTAACCACATTGAAGGATTTAAACTATTTATAGGAACTTTTGGTCTATTGGAATTTATAAAAGTTATATCTTTGGATGATAAATTTTTTTTTTCAATATATTTTAAATTAGATTCAATATGCTTATTTTTTATCATACCAATTACTATAGCATCTATCCATTTTTGAGATAAAACATATCTGATACATAATTCATTAATATTATCTAATTTCAATTTTTGACAAATATTTTCTAAGCCTAATAATATTTTTTGATTGTTTTTAATCAATGCCCTTTTCCAATATTTTTTATTATTTGTTAAAAGCAAACCTTGTAAAAAAACACTTCTAGAATGAATAGTTAAATTTCTTTGTTTTTTAATATGCAATATTTTATCAATATGTTTATCCCATCTATAATCTATTATGTTGAAAGGCAATTGAATATAACTAATATCTTTTTTTGATAAACAAAAATCTAATTCTTGAGGAGACTGAACAGATACACCAATTTTTTTTATTAACCCAGCCTTTTTTAAATTCAAAAGACATTTCAAGATATAACCTCTCATTAATAGTAGATCTTTGGCATTGTGTAATAAGATTACATCTAGAAATGAAGTTTTAAGATTAGAACAAGACTTATTAACGCATTCATAAACTATATGCTTTAAAATTTTTTTGCTATTAATATTCTTTAATTCATTTATTTTATTTAGCTTAGTTATTACCTTCAGTTTATTATTATTTTCAATTTGAAACTTACCAATAATTTTTTCACTATTTCCATATGAATTAGCCGTATCTATTGAAAGTATTCCTATATTACATAAATTTTGAAGTATTTTTTTTATTCTAATTTGTGATGGTATGTAATTGCTATTTGTAATGCCGTATTTCATTCCTAATTGAGCTCCACCTAAAATTATTTTTTTAATATTTTTAGTTTTAGCTTTATTTATCATAAAGATTTTTTAAGTTTTTTATAAGATCTATACAAGATACACTTATTGGCGTTTTTACTAGTTCAAATATTTTGCTGACTAAAATATAATCTTCAAATGTATCAACAGTGCAAACATATTTATTAGATTTCATTTTATGATATTTTGTAAAGATTGTTTTGCCATATTTTTTTATTATAAAAGGTGTTACATGTTCTTTTTCAAATTTATTTTTTGAATATTTTTCTGCCTCTCTTAAATATTTTAGTTTAGTAACTTCAACACTAACACCTTTTGGTAAACCAGACTTAATGTCATTAGTAGTTATAAATTTATTTTCTTTTTGAATAAATGTAGTAATTATTTCATTAATTAAATTACCATCTGGAAACAAATTATCTCCAGTTAATCTAACAACTATTGTATCATCATTATATTTTATAAGAGCTTCTACAAATCTTTTTAAAGGATTATTAAGACTACCGCGATAATATTTTATTTTATTTTTTTTTAATATATTTGCTAAATTATCATCAAATTTATGATTTGAGATTGCTACAAGTACATTCAAACCTGTATTTGAAGCTCTTTTGCTGGCTAAAACGATTTGTGGTATACCAACTATAGGTAAAATAACTTTACCTGGTAATCTTTTAGAATTTGTTCTAGCTTGTATAATGATAATTTTTTTCATAAGAAAATTATTTAAAAAATTCTTTTATTGAACTGATAATAAATTTTTGCTGATTGTTAGTTAAGTTTGGAAAGATTGGCAAGGTAATTGCTTTTTTAAAATAATTCTCTGAACTTTTACATAAGCCTTTTTTAAATCCTAAATATTGATAATATGAATGTCTATAAATAGGTATGTAATGCAAATTAACCATTATTTTTTTATTTATTAAGTAATTAAATAGATTTTTATGATCTTTTTTTTTATTAACTTGAATTATGTACAAATGGAAACTTGAATAAATATTATCATTTACAGATGGTAACTTTATAGGCAATCCTTTTAGTTCTTGATTATATTTTTTTGCAATTGAATTTCTTTTTTTTACTAATTTATCAATTTTTTTAAGTTGACTTATACCTAAGGCAGCTTGAATTTCATTCATTCTATAATTATAACCTAAGACTATCTGATCATAATTCCAAAGTTCATTACCTATAAATTTATTCTTAATTTTATTATTTCTTAATATTCCATGGTCAGAAAATAATCTCAAATATTTTGCAATATTTTTTTGATTAGTAACTGCTATACCTCCTTCAGCAGTTGTTATTATTTTAACTGGATGAAAACTAAAAATACAAATATCACTAAATTTGCAACTTCCTATTTTATTATTATAATATTTACCTCCTATAGCATGTGAAGCATCTTCTATTATTTTAAATTTATATTTTTTTCCAAGCTTATTGATTTCCTTCATTGGTGATGAATACCCACCTATATGAACAACAACTATTATCTTTGGTAATTTGCCTTTTAATTTTGCAATTTTTAATTTTGTTTCTAATTTTTGGGGACAGATATTATATGTATCTTCATTAATATCAATAAAATCAATCTTTGCTCCACAATATAATGCGCAATTAGCACTAGCTACAAAACTAATTGCACTAGTCCATAAATAATCATTTTCATTTAATTTTAATGCCAAGCAAGCTATATGCAATGCTGAAGTTGCACTATTTACTGCAATTGCATATTTAGAGTTTGAATATTTGGCTATTTGAGTCTCAAAAATTTTAACTTTGGGGCCCTGTGTAAGATTTGGTGATCTTAGAATTTTATTTATACTTTTAATATCACTCTTAAAAATTGAGTGCGCTCCATATGGTATAGTCATATATTGCCAATTGAATCTTTATTTTTTTTAATCCATTTTTTTAAATAATCTATAGTCATCCAATTTTTATTATTCTCTGAACA
>MDSW01025685.1_pt1 | contig 18136 bp, 17 predicted proteins | sample 811171 | NCBI WGS metagenome assembly MDSW01 (sample SAMN05326641, study PRJNA326480) | marine metagenome | isolation source: seawater | place: Atlantic Ocean: North West | collected 2012
CAAAAATGACTGAGGACTGATCTTCAGTAATAATGATATTATCTTGTTGAGCATTTAGTGAAAAACCAAATGAAAAAACAAGTAAAAAGCTAAAAATAATAGGTCTTAAATTCATAATAATTCAATTTTCAATTTGAAGACGATTAAATTATTTCTTGGTTGCTCAAAAGAAAAAAAAATAATATTGAATAAGTTGTTATTTTTGAGCTTTAATTTAAAAAAAATACAAAAGCAATGTCAAGAAGTCAGGAATTAATAGAAATGGAATTAAAGTATGGAGCTCATAATTATCATCCACTACCTGTTGTACTAAAAAAAGGTGAAGGAGTATATGTATGGGATTGTGAAGACAAAAAATATTTTGACTTTTTATCAGCATACTCAGCTGTCAACCAAGGACATTGCCATCCCAAAATTATTGACGCATTAAACAAGCAAGCAAGTACACTTACTTTAACCTCAAGAGCATTTCACAATGACATACTTGGTGAGTATGAAAAATTCATAACTGATCTATTTGGCTATGACAAGGTATTGCCAATGAATACGGGAGTTGAAGGAGGTGAAACAGCAAATAAACTTGCTAGAAAATGGGGCTACTTAAAAAAAGGAATTCCTGAAAATAAAGCACGAATTATATTTGCAAAAGGAAATTTCTGGGGAAGAACACTCGCAGCGATCTCAAGTTCAGATGATCCAGTTTCATATGAAGGTTTTGGGCCTTATATGCCTGGATATGACTTAATACCTTACAATGATCTTGATGCTTTAGAAACAGAATTAAAAGATTTTAATGTTGCTGCTTTTATGGTGGAACCCATACAAGGAGAGGCAGGTGTTGTTGTTCCTGATAATGGTTACCTAAAAGGAGTAAAAGATTTATGTAAAAAGTACAACGTACTCTATATTGCTGATGAAGTTCAAACCGGAATAGCAAGAACAGGGAAAATGCTTGCCAATGATTATGAGGACTCAAGACCTGATATCTTAATTCTTGGAAAAGCACTATCTGGAGGAGTATTTCCTGTATCAGCAGTACTTGCAGATGATGATGTAATGATGTGTATCAAACCTGGTGAACATGGATCAACTTTTGGAGGGAATCCTTTGGCATGTGCTGTCGCAAAAAGTGCATTAGAAGTTGTTCTTGATGAAAAGCTTGCTGAAAATGCATTTGAATTAGGTAATTATTTCAGAGATGAAATGAATAAATTTATTGAGGAATGTAGCGTCGTTAGCCTCGTTAGAGGAAAAGGACTTCTTAATGCAATCGTTATAAATGATTCTCCAGACAGTTCTACTGCTTGGGATATATGTGTTAAACTAAAGGAAAATGGACTACTGGCAAAACCAACTCATGGAAATATCATTCGATTTGCCCCCCCCCTTTGTATTAGTAAATCTCAACTTGACGAGTGTATTGAAATAATAAAGAAAACAATTCGTTGTTTTGAATAAAAAATCCTCTTAGTCTTCTAATAAATAAACAATCCTTATATTTGAAAAATAAGCACTCTACCGTGCAAAATTTACTTAAAAAAACATACTTTTTATTTTTCAGTTTTTTCCTATTTAACTCATGTTCTGAAAAGATAGAGTTAATTGGAAATTTTAATGAAACAGCTGTTATATATGGTGTATTAGACCAATCAGACAGTCTTCATTACATCAAAATAAATCGTGCTTTTATTGGACCAGGTAATGCTTTAGATATTGCACAAATACCAGATTCCTCATATTTTGATCAAGTTGAGGCCACTGTTTCTGAATGGGTAAATGGTGTTCAGGTGCGTTCATGGTTGTTAAGTGACACCATAATTGACAACAAGGAAACCAATGGAGTTTTTTATGCACCAGAACAAAAACTTTACTACTTCAAAACACTTCCTACTAATTTTGATCAATCACAACAAATCTCATCAAATCCTCAAGAGACTTCCCTAAACATAAATGCAATATATAAAATTAACATTGTTTTAAATGGTGGGGAATTTGAAGTTAATGGTGAAACTGAATTGGTTAAAAACATCTCTACCAATACAAGCTCTCAAAACTTTACTTTTAAATTCATTGATAATAATAATACATACAAATCAACCGGTGTAACTGTCTCAAATACAGGCACCTCTCATATAATAAATACCAGTCTACAAGTTAGGTTTTATGAATATATAGGCACTTCTTGGGATTTAAGATCATTTAATTGGAATCTTGGAGAATCAGATGTAAGTCCAGGCCAAGCCAAAACATTTAGTGCTGTTGGTGAAACATTTTATAATTTAACAGCAAGTAATTGTTCTGATAATACAAGCATTACTAAAAGAACTTTTGGTGGAATTGAAATAACAATCGTTGGTGGTGCACAAGATTTATATAATTACATGCTTGTTAATCAGCCTAGTTCTTCACTAGCTCAAAACAAACCAACATATACAAATCTCACTGTATCTGAAAATGATAAAAATGTTATTGGTATTTTCTCATCTAGACAAACTGTTAAGTCTTTTAAACCTTTTTATACGACTCCTCAACAAGCATATATAAGAGCAATTGACAAAAACAGTACAAGAGAACTTTGTATTGGTCCATTTACCGGACTTTACTTATTTTGTTCTAATCATCCAGGGGATAACATTGTTGGATCAGAAGAATCTTTTGCATGCCCTTAAACATAATTAGTTTTAAAAACTAACAAGTATCATGAGTGAACGCAAAACATTTTTTGCAAATATTCTCATACCCGTTCCTGTTCATGAGGTATTTACCTATCGAATTCCCTTTGAAATGAATGGGCATGTCATGTTTGGTCAACGTGTCATTGTTCCTTTTGGTAAGTCTAAACTTCAAACAGGTATAATCGTAGAAATTCATGAAAGAATCCCGAAAAATTACCAAGCAAAATATATTGAATACCTATTAGACGATGAACCCATTATTACAAATAGCCAATTCAAACTTTGGAAATGGATTTCATCATATTACATGTCTCCTCTTGGAGATGTCATGAATGCATCTTTACCAGCAAATTTTAAGCTATCCAGTGAAACGGTAATTATATTGCACCCAGACTTTGATGGAATTGGTCATAAAATTGATGAAAAATCAAAATTAATTATTGATAGTTTAGAGGTAAAAGACCAGCTAAACCTTAAAGAAATATCTGAATTACTTGGAATCAAAACCGTACAACCCATTATTAAAAAGCTTATAGAAAACAACATCGTTATTTCTCAAGAAGCCCTTAAGGAAAGGTATAGTCCAAAAACAGTCAGTTGCTACCAAGTATCTGAAACATTTAAAGATACTGACCTTATGAATGAATTCATTTCATCTATTGAAAACAAGTCGCAAAAAAAGAAACAACTTGATTCATTGTTGATATTAATTAATGAATCTTCCAAAATCAAAAATGCTGTATTAAAAAAAACCTTGGTTGAAAAAGGAGCCAATCTTTCGTCTTTAATGACACTTGAAAAAAATGGCATTATCGAAACCATTCAAAAAAAAATAAGCAGACTACAAAATATAGAGCAAACTAAAAATTCAATACCAAATCTTAGCTCTGATCAAAAAAAAGCCTATTTAAGTATTAAAGATCATTTTAAACAAAAAATGGTTTGCCTTCTGCATGGAGTTACAGGGTCTGGTAAAACAACGGTATATATTCATCTAATTCAAGAACAACTTAAAAAAGGCAAACAAGTACTTTATTTGATTCCTGAAATTGCTCTAACTACTCAATTAATCACAAGACTTTCCGTCTACTTTGGTGAACAAATTGGTGTGTACCATTCTCGATTTAATCAAAATGAAAGAATTGAAATTTGGAACAATGTTCTTAGAAATAATAAAAACAAATACAGAATCATCATTGGTGCAAGATCTGCAGTATTTCTTCCTTACCATGAACTTGGCCTTATCATTATTGATGAAGAACACGAAAATACATTTAAGCAAACAGACCCATCACCAAGATATCATGGTAGAGATGTATCATTAATTTTAGCTCAACAACAAAATGCGAAAGTATTATTAGGTACTGCTACCCCATCTCTTGAAAGTTATAACAACGCTGTAAATGATAAGTTCGGTCTTGTTGAATTACATAATAGGTACCAGGAAATTAAAATGCCATTGATTGAACTTGCTGACATGAGGCAAGAAAAGAAAGAAAACACATTACAATCTCATTTTAGCAGCAGAATGATTGAATCCATTCAAACTTCAATTGAAAATAAAGAACAAATCATTCTTTTTCAAAACAGAAGGGGCTACAATCCATTATGGTCTTGTGAGGTTTGTTCTTGGACCCCAAAATGCAAACAATGTGATATATCACTTACCTATCACAAACATTCTAATACACTTAAATGCCATTACTGTAGTTATACAATAGCTCCGATGGGAAGCTGTAAAAAGTGTGGAAGTAATCGCATCAACATGATTGGTTTTGGAACAGAAAAAATTGAAGATGAGCTGGCTCTTATATTTCCTGAGCTTAACATTAAGAGGCTAGATTATGACACGACAAAGAAAAAAAATGCATATGAAAAAATACTAAGTGATTTTGACAATGGAAAAATCAACGTCTTAATTGGAACACAAATGATAACAAAAGGACTTGATTTTAACAATGTTGGATTGGTAGGGATATTAGATGCTGATATGTTACTAAACAGACCTGATTTTAGGGCCTTTGAGCGTTCTTTTCAATTAATGGTTCAAGTAGCAGGGAGAGCAGGAAGAAAAAACAAACAAGGTAAAGTAATCATTCAAACTAGAAAAACAGATCACTGGGTTATAGACTTGATAAAAGAACACAATTATAAAAAGTTTTTCAACATAGAAAATACTGAAAGAAAAAACTTCTTCTACCCACCTTATTATAAAATGATCAATCTAACACTTAAACATAAGGATGAAAAAAAATTATCCGAAGCTGCTCAAGTATTTGCTGATAAATTAAAAGAATCATATCGTGAGAGAGTTATTGGGCCTCAGTTTCCTTTGGTTAAAAGAATTCAGAATTATTATTTAAAAATTATAAAGATTAAATACGAGAAAACCATATCTGATCAGCAGTTAAAAAAGCATCTTCAAAACGAAATCAATAGTTTTTATACAAAACCAGATTATAGAAGTATTCGAATTTCAGTAGATGTTGATCCATTGTAAATTCATTGCATTCATATTATTAGTATCTTTAATTCACACTTAAAACACATCATGATTGTTACAACAACAGAAAATATACCAAACAAAGAAATAACAGAAATTATAGGAATCGCCAGAGGCAGTACAGTTAGAGCACGAAATATCGGTAGAGATATCTTTGCTGGACTTAAAAATATTGTTGGTGGTGAAATTGAAGAGTACACCAAACTTCAAGCAGAGGCTAGAGAACAGGCACTCCAAAGAATGATTGAAGATGCACAAAAACTAAATGCTGATGCTATAGTAAATGTTAGAATAGCAACTTCATTAATTATGCAAGGTGCATCTGAAGTAATGGCTTACGGAACAGCAGTTAAAACAAATTAAAATGATGTTATTACCTATTCTTTTTTGGGGAAGTCTTATCGGAATCATCATATATCTAATCATTAGAAGAATCAATATTAAAAAAGATGAAAATTTTGAAAAAAGAGACAATTAGAATGAATAAAAAATACTTTCTGTTTGCAACAACCTTAATATTAATGGTTTTTTTAAGCTCATGTTCCGTTTATTATAACACAAATGACCTTAGAAATAGTATGAATTCAAACATTAATAATCTTAACGATTATTATAATAAAATCAACAGAGATTATCAAGATAAAAATAAATTATTTACTGGGATTAAAAAAAGCACAATTGATGAAAAAATCAACCCTTTTTTAACCATTAGTAATCATAAATTAAAACTTGATAAATCATTTACAAGCTTTCAAAAAAACAAAGACATGATCATTTCTCAAAAAAACTCTTTTGAAAAATTGGTTAAAGGAAAAGATAAAATCACCTCTAATTCGGTTGAATGGAAGTCAATTAAAAATATTAAATCATTAATGAATTTTGAATTTAAAAAGATTAATGAAAATGGCGAAAATTACTCACAAAACTCAAATAATTTCGTTAACTGCATTAATAATAGTGGCTTAAAGCAAATTGAACCCAATAATTTTGACGAACAAATAAGTGAAAACTTAAAAAATCTTAATGGATCACTTTTTGAGGTTAAAAGAAAATTAGATAAATCAAAACTAGAACTTGATAATGCTTTTGAGAACAATATGATTAATGACAGTATATACCAATCTAAAAAATCCATCATCAAACAAATGGAAATTAAGGCTAAAGAAATAAAAGGAATATCTGTTGAAATTAATTATTTACATAAGTTTTTTAAACAAAATACCTTAGGTAAAAAGAAAATTTGGATTGGTCAAAACACCAAGTCAAATGATTTAATAACAAGAATTCAAAAAAGTGCCAATTCAATTGGTGCTTTGACAAACGAATTTAATGTTTTAATAAATAAATTAAATATTCAATAAGATGAAATCCTTAGATACTTGGTTAGATGAATATGGAGTTAGCCATCAAAATAAAACAAATAAAATCATACATTACTTTTGTGTGCCATTGATATTTTTTTCAATTGTTGGGCTGCTTCTTTCCATTCCATTAGGACCATTAAATAAATTGAATCACCCCTATTTAATAAATTGGGCAAGTATTGCTATGATACCAGTGCTTTATTTTTATTTAAGATTGGCCTTCAAAATGGCAATTGCTATTTTAATATTTTCTATTCTTTGCATATATCTTAACTTTCAAATTTGTTGTTACGTAAGTCTTGATTTATGGGCGGTATCTTTAATCATATTTGCTGTGGCATGGATTTTTCAATTTTATGGACATAAAATTGAAGGAAAAAAACCATCTTTTATTGATGACATTCAATTCTTATTGATTGGTCCAGCATGGATTATCAATCATCTTTTTTTCAATAAATCAAAAAAATAATCAATATTAAATTAAGTTTCTATAGACAGTTATTATTTTGAAATAAACAACAAACTGGATTTATTTGTTAAAAAACAAACAACCTGAAATGCTTAAGTCAATCTACATTATTTCAATTATATTATTAATTATTTCCTGTAAAGATGCTTCGTACAACACATATAAAACTGAAGTAAAAGAACTAACTGACGAGCAATACCCAGACAATAATGATATTGATATAAGATCAAATGATTGGGACAAATACAGCCATCTTAATTTCGAAATTAAACGAAATGATAAATTTGATTTCACTATCAAAATCACACCTGATAATTCATTTAGCGATACAATTATATTAAGTGGCATCAATATTCTTTCATGGATCCCAACCGTACCGAAACATGTTTGCAAAGATGATTACCTTAAAACTTTAGGAATTATCAATTCCGAATGGAACAGACAACAAGTTAAAATCAAAGATGATCATTTTTCGCTTAAAGGTAGTAATGAAGAAAAGGATAAAGTTGTAAGAGTTGATTTGGCTCGAAACTGTTTAAATTCTTATGCTTGGGAGGTGATCACTTATACAAAGGAAAACAACACAATAAAACCATTATACCATGGGTGGTTCGACTTCCCAAAAGAACTTTATCGAATGTTATTTGATGAGGTCAATAAAGACATACTTACTTTTGAAGATTTTAAGGATCATCTAGAAAACTATAAAGATCCAAAAAGAGAGCTTGTAAATTTAAATGTTCTTCGATCTGAAATAAGCAGCCATTCTCCAAAATTTAAGGATTACAGAAAAGAATTTTATCCAATGACTGGAGCAAGAAAAACAAAATACAAAAACATCGTATGTCCACAACAACCTCAAAAAATTGAGGATATGTTAAATGACTCTACCAGCTACTCAACTTTTCAATGGCCAGGATATTATGATACAAAAGACCCTAGAGCAACTACTTTAAGTATGCTGGGTATACCCAAAAAGGTAATTGTAAAACAAACCATATCAAAAAATATAAAAAGAGATTCTTGCTTAGAGTTTGATATTAGTTATGCAAGAAATACAGATACAAATTACATCACCAGAGTCGTTATTGGTGGAGTCATGAAAAATCAATTAAAAATGCTTAAAAAAGCAAACTATAACAAGGGCTTAAAAATGCCTATGGGAATAGGAAATCATGGTTTCTATGAAGAAATTAATTATGCAGAGACTCATTCAAGTTCAGACAGCCCATATTATGGATTTATTATAGATGAAGAAGGAAAATGGGTTGACAGTCATTTTTTTGGTGTTGACGGACCATTATTACATTTAGATGAAAATGATCCAAACATACTTCATTTTTGGCTCTTATCATTTGAAAGACATGCTATGGTATGTCACTTAACTTTCCCCATAAATTAATTATATAGAATTTTGTCCTCTTTTGAACTTATATCTGAATATCAGCCAACAGGAGATCAACCAGAGGCAATTAAACAATTAAAAGATGGCTTATTGGCTGGAACACCCAAGCAAACTCTCCTTGGTGTTACTGGTAGCGGAAAAACTTTTACAGTTGCAAATGTCATCAATGAAATCAATAGACCTACATTAATTCTTTCTCATAACAAAACTCTAGCAGCTCAATTATATGGTGAGTTTAAACAATATTTTCCAAATAATGCGGTTGAATATTTTGTATCATACTATGACTATTATCAACCTGAAGCATATCTACCTGTAACAGGAGTTTACATTGAAAAAGACTTGCAAATTAATGATGAAATTGAAAAACTTCGTTTATCTGCTACCTCTGCATTATTGTCAGGAAGAAAAGATGTTATAGTAGTTGCATCAGTATCATGCATCTACGGAATTGGCAATCCTAAAGAATTTGAACAAAGCATTATTTCATTAGAAGTTGGTCAAATCATTTCTAGAAATAAATTTTTATTTAAACTCGTAGAAAATCAATATCAAAGAACAGAAGCAGACTTTAATAGAGGCACATTTAAGGTTTTGGGAGATACGATTGATATTTACCTAGCTTATACTGATTATGCTTTAAAAATAGAATTTTGGGGTAATGAAATTGAAGCAATATCCTCTTTTGATATTGAAAGCAATGAGCAATTAGAAAGTTTTCAAGATATTCAGATATATCCCGCAAATATATTTGTATCTAGTCCTGAAAACACTCTTAAAGCAATTGAAAAAATTTCAGAGGATGTTCAAAGGGAAGTGGAAATATTTAATCAAAGCGGAAAAGACATTGAGGCCAATAGACTTGATGAACGAGTGAATTATGATCTTGAAATGATTAGAGAATTAGGCTACTGCTCTGGCATTGAAAATTACTCAAGATATTTTGACCATCGAAAACCAGGTGAAAGGCCATTTTGCTTGTTGGATTACTTTCCTAAAGATTACTTAATGGTTGTTGATGAAAGTCATGTTAGTCTACCTCAAGTTAAAGGCATGTTTGGTGGAGATCAATCAAGGAAACAAAACCTTGTAGAGTATGGCTTTAGACTTCAAGCAGCAATGGATAATAGACCCCTTAAATTTGAAGAGTTTGAATCTTTACAAAATCAAACCATTTTTATTTCTGCAACACCTGCTGATTATGAAATTGAAGCATCAGAAGGTGTCATTGTTGAACAGGTTATTAGACCAACTGGATTGTTAGACCCTGTGATTGAGGTTAGAACTAGTAAAAACCAAATTGACAATCTTATTTCTGAGATTCAAATTAGAATTGAACGTTCTGAAAGAACTTTGGTAACCACGCTTACGAAGAGAATGGCTGAAGAACTTCAAAAATATCTTGATAAGATGGGAATCTTGTGTCGTTATATTCACAGCGAAATAGATACCATAGAAAGAGTTGAAATACTGAGACAATTAAGGCTAGGTCAATTTGATGTTTTAATCGGAGTAAATTTACTTAGAGAAGGTTTAGACCTTCCTGAAGTCTCTCTTGTTGCAATTATTGATGCTGACAAAGAGGGCTTTTTAAGAAATGAAAGGTCTCTTGTTCAAACAGTTGGAAGAGCTGCAAGAAATGTAAATGGTTTTGTAATTATGTATGCTGATAAAACAACAAAATCAATGCAAAGAACCATTGATGAAACCAACAGAAGACGCAAAATTCAAATTGAATACAATAGCAAAAACAACATTACTCCTACTCCATTGAGCAAATCTAAAGAAATGATTATGGAATCTACAAAAGTAGCTGATGGTGATTTTAAAAAGGAGGTCATTAATCAAGAAGACATCAATATCAATGGATTTAAAAACAAAAAAGAAGCTGAGAAGATAATTAAGGAGCTTGAAAAACAAATGAGAAAAGCAGCAAAAGAACTTGACTTTATTGAAGCTGCAAATATTAGAGACAAAATCAAAAAAATAAAAGATGAGTACCTTAACAAAAAATAATCTATTAAGATTTTCAGCATGGACTGAGGGACTTTCATATTTATTGTTATTTGGTATTTCAATGCCTATAAAGTATCTATACGGAATTAAGGAACCCAACTATATTATAGGAATGATTCACGGGGTTTTATTTATTTTATACAACCTAATGGTTTTAATTGTAGGTATTGAAAAAAAATGGTCAATTAAAATCTTGTTTTTTCTAGTTATACTTTCATTTATTCCATTCGGAACTTTTTATGCAGATCGAAAATATTTTAAAGATTAATAACCTGCTTTTTGCTTAGGATATGAGTTAAATGTACCTGATGATTTAGCAAGTAGTTCTTCTTTATCATTGTACATAGAGGCCTCCATATGAAGTATGTTATTTCCTCTTTTAAGACAATTGGATTTAACAATAACATGACTGTCTAATTGAACTGTTTTAAAAAATGATACTTTTAATTCAATAGTAGATACCACTTTTCCCGATGAACATACAATAGATAAAGCACCAACCCCCATACACGAGTCCAAAATTGATGAAACAAATCCACCATGAGCAGCATGTGGTGTAGCCAAGTGAATTTTATCAACCTTACATTCATATAATGCGTGTCCAGGTTTAATAATTGAAAAATTTAAATTTAAGTGTTTTCCAAAATGATTGGATTTGATATAATCAAGAACTGATGGATGGGAATTTAATGAATGCAATGAATAAGAATTAATTTATTTAATCTAAATATAAGGGGATTTCATTTAATCTTCTATCTACTATTGAGGATATTTTATTAAAAAATTGCATAGGTGTATAGTTCCTCCATTCCATTTCATCTAATTCACCACCTGAAATAAGATATTGATCTAGACCAATTGATTGAAATTCTTTAAAAACATGTTCATGAAAATTTACCATTGCAATCCAACCGTCGTTTATTTCATCAAACCACTCTTCATAATAGCATTCATCTGAATAATGAAAGTTTAGAACATTTTCTCCAATTATTATAAACTTGTTAATTTCTAAATCTATTAATGTGTCAATTACTTCATTTTTAAGATGCATGATGTCATTTTCAATAGCATCATTCCACTCGCCTATCATTTCAATAACAGCAACTCGATCTGAATAATCTACATATAAAATCTTTAAAAACAGGGTTTGTGATCCGAAATGATCCCATTGAGGATGAAGCAAAAAATTATATACTTTATTTGTAAACTCAAATTCACTATAATCTCTTCCATAAAAAGGAGATAAACTATCTTCATTGGCAATATAATATGGCCTCCATTCATAATGTGGTTCTACAAAATGCATAAACAAAAATAAAACATGTATTGGTAATAAAATAGAATATTAAAAATATATTCTTTGTAAATTTGACATATCAAAATTTCCTTATGAAATACTTATTCATTCCTATCTTATTAATTCTTCTTCTTTCTTGTAGTAAGGAAGAAGAAAAAGATATTAACATTCAATCTTTTGCCCTTTCATTTTTTGCAGATAATGATAAAATTGCATCGTTTGGATCCATTGAATTCATGAGTATTTTAAACAAAATGAATTATAAAGATTTTCCAAAATTTGGCCTAATTGTTCGCAATCAAATTGCGAATTTTGAAAAAGGAATCAATTTTAACGAAAAAATATATTTTGCACTTGAGGGACCTTTTGATTCAGATGGAATTCCCAAAAACACTTTTATAATTATTGATTTATTAGATCAAGATCATGTCATTAAATCAATTAAAAAACTTGGATTTGAACTAAAAGAAAAAAATGGCATAAAATATTTCAATGACAATCAACAAATCATTGCTATACAGAACAAAAAGCTTGTTGCTGTTTTTTCATCTGATTCAAAAGGCTTACTTGAAATCGCAAGCAATTGCTTTAAATCTGCCTACAAATTAAAAACTGATAACGGAATTAAAAAATGTCTTACAGAATCTAAAGATCTCTCTATGAATTTTGATTTAGAAGGCCTTTATAAGACTTCAAACACTGATTTAAATAAACTTTCATCGAAAGATATATCGCTTTTTAAAAAAGCCGTAAAAAATTCTTATAGTTCTGTAAATGTTGCTTTTGAAACAGGGGGATTTAATATCTTTTTAAAAAATCATTTCTCTAAAGAAATGGAAAATAATCTTGATATTTTTAATGTGCCAAATGGAAATTATATTTCTGATTTAGGCTCTAGCGAACCAAAACTAGGTTTGTTTTTAGATCTTAATTTAAATAAAGTAAAATCAACTTTATTAAAATTCTCACCTAACAAAAAAAGGATGAGGGATTTATTTGAACAAGAAATCCTATTTGGAATTACACCTAATTACCTTCTTGAAAATATGTTAAATGGAACTATTGGCATATATGCATACATGGAAAATATTGACTTTGGACTCACTCCAGATAAATTTGGTTCAATACCTGAACTTAACTTTAAAATTGGAATTCCAAAAAATAACAAGCAATACATCGAAGGGTTTTCAGGTCTATTTTTACAAAATATGGCAGATTATAAAGTGACTGATAATTATATATATGGTTGTAGCAATAAAGCAAATAGTAATACAAAAGGGGCAGCAAAATTAAAAAGCGAAAATGAATTATTTGGAAAGAAAGCAATCAGTGGTTTTGTCAATTTAAAAGGAATAAACACTTCTGAATTATCTCCTGATTATTTAGGGAATTATGCTTACGTATTCATAAATACTGTTGAAAATGTCTTTTTTGAATATGATATAAATGGTGGAATAATTAAAGTAAAAACTAACAAACCCAATGAAAATTCGTTAATTACATTAAAGGATTTTGCAATCAAATATATTAGCAAACAAATACAAAGTATTATATTTTAAAGGTTTTGGGGAAAGATAAATTAAGACGCTGGAAAGAAATTGAGAAATTCAATAATGTAATTGAAAGTCCATTTGGAATAGATTGTGAATTAAAAGATAAATGGAATGAACGTTTTTTTAAAAACGAAAATCCAATTGTTCTTGAATTGGGATGTGGAAAAGGAGAATATACTGTAGGCTTGGCAAAGTTAAATTCGAATAAAAACTATATAGGTGTTGATATCAAAGGTTCTCGAATGTATATTGGAGCAAAAGAAGCACTTACAAAAAATTTAAACAATGTTGGTTTTTTAAGGACGAGAATAGATTTTATTGACAAATGTTTTGGAAAAAATGAAATTGACGAAATATGGCTTACATTTTCTGACCCACAAGCAAAAAAAACAAGGAAAAGGTTGACATCTCCCCTATTTATAGACAGGTACAAAAATTTATTAAAAACAAATGGCCTTGTTCATTTAAAAACTGATAGTACTCTACTATATGAATATACTATTGAAGAGATAGAAAAAAACAACTACACATTGATTTATCAATCTGATGAAATCTATAATGAGCTTGAAATTTTAAAAACAGAAAAAGAAAAAGAAGTATTAAACATAAGGACTCATTATGAAAAACTATTTTCAGATAAAGGACATTCAATAAAGTATTGTTGCTTTCTAATAAATTAAAGTTTTATAATATATTTATTCTATCAAATGTAAATTGATAAATGAATAGCGGAAAAAAAATATTTTTTGAAAACCTTGATTCAATTAGGTTTTTTGCTGCAATGATGGTTTTTTTTCAACATGCTGTCAAACCAACATTTGAAAATTTAGACCTTCAGGACAGTCAATTATTAAAGTTTTTAAATGTTATTTGTGATGGAGGAACTGGGGTGTCTGTATTTTTTGTACTAAGTGGTTTTTTAATAACATACTTAATTATATCAGAAATTAAAATTACAGGTAGACTTGGTATAATTAATTTTTACATCAGAAGATTTTTAAGAATTTGGCCGCTTTATATTTTAATTGTATGCTTTTCATTTTTATTATATCCAGGTGTAAAAGACTTTTTAGGAGTTAATAAACCATTGTGTTCAAATATATGGTACCATCTTGCATTTTTAAGCAATTTTGACATTATAAATGTAAGAGAGGTTTGCTATGAATTACAGGCTCTTACACAATCTGTAACTTGGTCGGTTTCTGTTGAAGAACAATTCTATCTTTTTTGGCCACTTATATTTTTATTGCCTAAAAAATTATGGCTTTATATAATCACCTTGTTGATGCTCTTCTCGTTATATTTTAGGTTTAATCATCAAGAAGACTTTACAATTATGTACTTTCATACATTCTCTGTTTTGATTGATTTAACAATGGGGGCTTTACTTGCATACCTTGTAATCTTCTCTGATCGGATTAAAAAATATTTTGAAAATTCAAATACGATTAGTCATGGTTTTTTATTTATAGTTACATTTTTAGTTCTGTTTTTTGGAACAGAAATTATATTTGGTGAATACTATAAGACATTTGAAAGATTTGTTACCTCTTCGTTATTTGCACTTATTATTGGGTCTCAATCTTTAACAAAAAACAAATCGATTTTATGTCTTGGAAATATAAAATTTGCTGATAAATGGGGCAAGAAGACATATGGAATCTATTTGCTTCACCCCATAGCCATCAGTATAATTGATATCTCTTTAAGGTTACTTGGGTTTTTTAAATATAAAGATTCTTTTTTACCTCACATTTCAGCAACAATATTAATGTATTTATTGACCTTATGCCTATGCTGGATAAGCTATCATTATTTTGAGAAATATTTCTTAAAAATGAAAAGTAAATATCAAAAGATTAAAAGCCATACCATTCTTGATAGAAAAAAGTAAACGCATAAAAAAAGCCCGAAATTATCGGGCTTTTAAATATGTAATCTAATAATTATTTCTTAATGTGTTTCGAATAACGATTTTTAAATTTATCAATTCTACCAGCTGTATCAACAAACTGTTGAACACCAGTGAAAAAAGGATGAGACATGTGAGAAATATCTAATTTTACCAGTGGATATTCATTTCCATCTTCCCATGTTATCGTTTCTTTAGTTTCAGCACAAGATTTTGTGATGAAAGAATATTCATTAGACATGTCTTTAAATACAACTGGTCTGTAATTTTCTGGATGTATATCTTTTTTCATAATCGTTTATCTATTCGAAAAGGAATGCAAAAATATATAAATTATTAAACTTTTGCACTACCTAAATCAAAATATTTATTTTTTATTAATATCTATAATGTTCTGGTTTGTATGGCCCTTCAACTTTAACACCAATATAATCAGCTTGTTCAGTTGTTAAAGTTTCCAATTCAACACCAATTTTAGCCAAATGTAAGCTTGCCACTTTTTCATCTAAATGCTTAGGTAGCATATAAACATCATTTGAATAGTTTTCAGAATTATTCCATAATTCAAGCTGAGCTAAAGTTTGATTTGTAAAAGAGTTAGACATTACAAATGAAGGGTGACCAGTTGCACAACCAAGATTAACCAATCTTCCTTCAGCTAAAATAATGATATCATTACCATTAACATTGTATATATCTACTTGTGGCTTAACTTCAACTTTAGTTGAACCAAAGTTTTCAATCATCCAAGCCATGTCAATTTCATTGTCAAAATGACCGATATTACAAACAATTGTTTTGTCTTTCATTTTTTCAAAATGCTTTCCTTGAACAATATTAAAGTTACCAGTTGTTGTAACAATGATATCAGCTAAAGAAACTACAGAATCAAGTTTTTTAACTTCAAAACCGTCCATTGCTGCTTGAAGCGCACATATTGGATCAATTTCAGTAACAATAACTCTCGCTCCTGAACCTTTAAGAGATGCTGCAGAACCTTTACCTACATCACCGTACCCACAAACAACAGCTACTTTTCCAGCCATCATAACATCAGTTGCACGTCTAATTGCATCAACCAAAGATTCCTTACATCCGTATTTGTTATCAAATTTAGATTTTGTAACAGAATCATTTACGTTAATAGCAGGCATTACCAAAGTACCATTTTTCTTTCTTTCGTAAAGTCTATGAACACCAGTTGTTGTTTCTTCAGATAAACCTTTGATATCTTTAGTTAATTCAGGATAACGATCAAAAACCATATTAGTTAAATCACCACCATCATCTAAAATCATATTTAATGGTTTACCATCTTTAAATGCAAATAAAGTCTGTTCTATACACCAGTCAAATTCTTCTTCATTCATTCCTTTCCATGCATAAACAGGAACACCAGAAGCGGCTATAGCAGCTGCTGCTTGATCTTGTGTAGAAAAAATATTACAAGAAGACCAAGTCACTTCAGCTCCAAGCTCAACAAGTGTTTCAATCAAAACAGCTGTTTGAATGGTCATGTGAAGACATCCCGCAATTCTAGCTCCTGCAAGAGGCTTAGAGTCTCCATACTCTTCTCTTAATGACATAAGACCTGGCATTTCTGCCTCTGCTAATCTTATTTCTTTTCTCCCCCAATCAGCTAAACTAATATCCTTAACTTTATAAGCTAATTTTTCTGTCGTATCGTTCATATATATATAATTTATGTGTGCTTTTTTTTAAACTTTGCAAAGATACAACTAAGAATTGTATTAATCAAAATGTAATTAAAATGTATAAAAAAATTAACTTAGTTTATGTTTTATAAATACGCTTATATTTTTATTGCTTTAACGCTTTTGTTATTTACTTCTACTTGTTCTAAAGGAACTGCAAAGTTTACAATTTCAGGAAACATCAGTGATGCCACTTTAGGAGTAGGTCTTGAAAATGGAATAATATCAATCTTCAAAGTTCCTGTAGGTAGCACAGAAAAAATATTAATTGAATCAAAAACTTTAGGATCAAATGGAGCCTATACCTTTATATTTCCTAGAGAAGCTATGGAAAAGTATGTCATTGAAGTATTAAAAGAAAACTACTTTGATATAAATGAAGATATTTCATTTTCAAGTTTAAGCAGCTCAAATGAAAATTATAGAGATTATAATACAACTGCTAAGTCATGGGTGAAAATTAAATTATTAAATAACAACCCTATCTCTAGTGATCATTTAAGATTCATAAAGCAACAAGGGAAAGAAAATTGTTTAGAATGCTGCCCAACAAGTGAACAAAATTATTATGGAGCATTAGATACATCAATATATTGTATTAATGATGCCAACACCAATTATTCAATCTATTATTGGCTTGTAGGAACAAGCACTCAAAACCTTTTGTCAGTTAATACTTTAATTTTTGACACGACTGATATTATTCTTCAATATTAAAAGATTTTTTCTTTAAAAAAATTGTATTTTCGATGTCTAAATATTTTGCAATAGCATGAAACTTAAACTCACTTTACTCCTTAGTATAATTCATTTTTCAATCTTTTCACAAGATTATACCATAAGAGGCTTTATTTTTGATAAATCATCAGGCGAGCCTATTGCATACGAAAAGGTTAAACTTTTAAAGGCTTCTGATAGTTCAATAGTTGCTGGAGCAATAAGTGATTTAAACGGGTTTTTTAATATTCCTAAAATTAACAAAGGAAGTTTTGTTCTTAAGATAGAAAGTCCCTCATATCAAAAACAAATTAAATCATTATCTGTAGATAAAGTAAAAGGAATTAGCAACATTCGTTTTGAACTTTCAAAACTAGAATCTATTACTGAAATTGATCAAGTAACAATTAATACCGAAAATGCTCAAAAGAAAAAACAGGTTCTAATTTCACAACTTAAATTAGATCAAAAAACTCTAGAAATAATACCTAGTGTAGGAGGTGAAAATGA
>MDSW01181333.1_pt1 | contig 18136 bp, 10 predicted proteins | sample 811171 | NCBI WGS metagenome assembly MDSW01 (sample SAMN05326641, study PRJNA326480) | marine metagenome | isolation source: seawater | place: Atlantic Ocean: North West | collected 2012
GCAGCCGACGCCGGCGTACGAGTACGCGCCCGCGGCCGCGCCCGTGTCTCCCGCGTACGGCGAGGCGTCGTACGCGCCCGCGCCGCCGCCCTCGGAGTCCGCGTACGGCGCTGGGTATGCCGCGCCCGCGCCCGCGCCGCAGCCGGCCGCGCCGCCGCCGGCGCCGCCACAGTTTATGATCCCCTCCGTCCCGGCGGCGGCGGCGGTCGCGGGGGAGGATCCGACGAGAGCGAACGCGTCGTACGCCCACGACCAACCCGCGGCGACGCTCCCGCCGCAGCGCAGGGAAGCGTCCGCGGAGTACACGTCCGCGACGTCGACGCCGCCGTCGCAGTATTCCGCGTACGGCGGCGGCGCGTCGTCGTCGTCGTCGCAGCAGTACGGGTACGAGTCGCAGCGGCAGCAGCCGTGGGCGCCGCCGCCGCCGCCGCAATCGCACTACGCGCAACAGTACTCGCAACAGCAGCCGTCGTCGTCGCCCGCGGTCGTTCAGGCCGCGTACGACGATTTCGGGATGTCCGGTGGCGGCGGCGCGTACGGTGACGCGTCGGGCGCCGGCGGGGGTGGGTGGGCGTCCACGGCGCCGACGCGGCTTCCGCCGCGAGGACGCGCGCGCGGAGACGACGACGCGCCGTCGGCGGCGGCGTACGCGTCCACGTCGCACGACGGCGGCGACTTCTCCGCGTACAACACCGGCGGGTCCTCGCACGCGACCGGGGACGCGGGGACGCCGCGGTCGACCCACGGCCGCCCGCCGTGCGTCGGGATCGGGTTCGGTTTCGGCGGGAAGCTGGTGCTCTCGTCCCCGGGGTATCCCGGCGGGGACGTCGCCGGCGGCGGCGGCGCGCCGCCCGGGCACCTCCGAATCAAACGCCTCTGCGATTTAATACGCGACGCCGAGGGCCCCGCGATGGCGGCGGGGCCCGGCTCCGACCCGGCGTTCCCGTCGGCATCGCGGCTCGGCCCCGGCGGCGCGTGGCTCGACGCCGTGACGCGCGCGCCGACGCCCGGGCCGATGACGCGAAACGCGTCGTCGAGCGCGCTGACCAAGTTCGCCGACGCGCGCGCCGCGGCCGCGACCGCGGGCGAGGACGAGGACAGCGTCCACTCCGGGGGTTCGCACGCGTCGACGTCGACGACCGGCGGCGGGTTCGTCGTCGGCGGCGGCGGCGGCGAGGGCGACCCCGAGGGCGCGGCGCTTCTGTGGGCGCTTCTGCGGGCGATGTGCGCGCGCCGAGGGCCGCTCACCGTTCCCGCGGGGTCAGACCCGACGGGGTCGGACCCGAGAGGCGCGACCGCGACCGCGGAACTCAGAGCGCTGCTCGTCGGAGAGTATCATCCGCACGGCGCGCGCGTCGGCCCCGGCGTCGCGCAGCCGCTCGCGGACGCCGCCGCGACGTCGGCGGCGACGGCGGAGGTGGAGAGGCTTCTCCTCGGCGGCGAACGCGCGGCAGCGCTCGAACGCGCGCGCGCCGCCGGTCTCTGGGCGCACGCGCTCTTGCTCGCGTCGCACATGGGCGAGCCGCACTTCGCGGCGACCGCGGCCGCGATGGCGAGAGCCGAGTGCGTCGCCGGGTCGCCGCTGCACACGCTCGAGCTCGTGCTCGCGGGCGCGCCGGGGGAACTCGTCGGCGGCGACGTCGACGGCGGCGCGGCGACGCCCGGAGCCGGGGCTGGGACCGGGGACGCGTCTGGATCCTCCTCCTCCTCCGCCGCCGCCTTCGCCTTCGCCGGCGATCCAAACGCCGCCGACGCGCTCGGTCTCCTCCCGCGCTGGCGCGAGAACCTCGCGATCCTCGCCGCGAACCGCGCGCGAGGGGACGAGCCCGTGATCGCCGCGCTCGGCGACGCGTTGTGGCGCCGACGCCGGTCCCCGCACGCCGCGCACGTCGCGTACGTTCTCGCCGGATGCCACCCCGGAGCGTTCCACCCGAGCTCGCGCGTGTGCCTCCTCGGCGCGGACCACAGGGCGCGGCCGCGGACGTACGTCACCCCCGCCGCGGTGCAGCGCACGGAACTTCTGGAGCACGCGCTTTCTTCGGCGAACCCGCAGCGCGTCCTCGCGGCGTTTCAGCCGTACAAGTTGGCGCACGCGGCGACGCTCTCGGGTGCGTTCTATACACTGGTCCCCATACGACCGCGTCGGCGTGGTGAACGTCGTTCCTTAAGGACTTTTGCCGTCCTCTCTCTCCGCCCACCCCTCGCTTTCAATCCCCGCCCTCGAAGCCTATCAACTCCGACTGACGCCGTTCAACTCCACCCCGACGTTCGCTCGTATGGAACGACCCTCAGAGCTCGGCAAGGCCAAGGACGCGCTCGCGTACGTGGAAGCCGTGGCGAAGGCGTGCAAGGCGCTGGATCATCGACAGTGCGTCGAATGCGACGTGCACCGGCTCGCGGCGACGTGCGGGGAGTTGGAGCACCGTCTGCGGGGCCACCTGGGCGGGAAGGGCGGGGTGTTACACGCCGTCGGGAAGAGCGTGTTCGGGGGGTTCACGAAGATTCTGGACCGCGGCGTGAGCGCGGTGTTCGGGGACGAGGGCGGCGGCGGCGGCGGCGGGTCTGGCGGCGCGCAGTACGAGCAGTATGCGCCGCACGCGCAGCAGCAGTTTCACGGGGCGTATCAGCAGAACGGCGGCGGAGGGGCGCACGCGGGGGGGTACCAGGCGCAACCGCAACCGCCGCAGTCTCAGCCGCAGCCGCAGCAGCAGTCGCAGTCGCAGTCGCAGCGGGAGGCGACGCACAGCCGGAACCCGAGCGCGCACAGTCGCAATCCGTCCACGGACTCCGTGGACAGCTCCGCGTCGCGATCGTCCGCGGCGCCGAAGATGTCTCTGTGGCGGTCCGTCAGCGGCGTCATGGGCGCGGTGATGCCCAAGCCGAAGAACCAGGCGAAGCTCGGCGAGGAGAACACGATGTATTACGACGAAAAATTAGGACGGTGGGTGGAGCCGGGCAAGGAAGACGACGTCGACTCCGGGCCGCCGCCGCCGCCGCCGACGTCGTTCGGCGGCGGCGGCGCGGCGACTCCGCAGAGCGCCCCCGACGCGAGCGGGTTCGTGGGGATGCCCCTCGGCACGCCCCCGGGAGGCGGCGGCGGCGGCGGCGGCGCCCCGTCGCCGAACTCTTTCAGCATGCGCGCGCCCACCTCCGGCGGCGTGCGGTCGCGGTACGTCGACACGTTCAGTTCCACGAGCGCGCCCGTCGCGAGCGCGCCGTACGACGCGGCGGGTCTACTCCCGCCCGGCACGATGCCGCCCGGGCTCCTTCCCGGCGCGGCGGGCGCGTCGAAGCCGACGATATCGATGATGGTCCCGGACGCGTCCCCGATCGCGGCGGTGCCGGAGAGCCCTCGACGCGAAGCCGCGGAGGCGGGCGGGTTCGACCTCCCGGACGACGACGCGCCGCCCGCGCGCGCGCCCAATCGTCCGACGCCGCCGTCGGACGCGTCGCTCGCGCCGGAGCCGGAGAGCGGCGAGGCGCCGCCGCCGCCGCCGCCCTCGGCGTCGGAGGCGGACCCGACGGAGGCGGACGACGGCGTCCTCGCGACGCTCGAGGTCGCGGACGCAGACGCGGTCGCGGCCGACGACGTCGGAGGAGGAGGAGGAGGCGCGACGGGGACGGACGCGCTCGCGGATAGGCTCGCGCGCGTCGCGCCGTTCGCGCCGGGGACGGGGACGGGGCCGGGGACGGGGCCGGGGACGGGGACGGGGAGCGACGCGGACGCGGACGCGGACGGTTCCCCGCGCGCGGCCGGGCCGGAGTCGGCGGGGTCGACGTCGTCGGTCCCGCCCGCCGCCGCCGCCGCCGCCGCCGTTTCGGATTACCGCGAACCAGAACCTGAACCGTCGCGGCGGCAGCAGGGCGAGCAGCGGCAGAGCGGCGAAGGGTACTGGAACGCGCGCGGGGAGTGGCAACTCGGCGCTTTCCCCGGCGGCTTCTACGACGAGTCGACGGGCGCGTGGAAGAGCGGGTTCTACGACTCCGAAGGCGTCTTCACCGAGGGGTACTACGACGGCGAAGGCGTCTGGAAGTCCGGGCAGCCGCCGACGGGGTACTGGAACGAGCGCGGGGAGTGGACGACGGGCGCGTTCCCGGGCGGGTACACCGACGCGACGCGAGGGTGGCTGTGCGGGTATTTCACCGAGGGCGGGGAGTTCGTGGAGGGCTATTATTCGAGGGACGGATCCTGGATCGCGGGTCAGCCCGAGCACGGGGGGACGTTCGGCGACGACGGCGTGTTCGTCGCGAAGGAGGGCGCGTCCGAGGGCGCGACGGGCGGCGAGGGAGAGATGATGGACGTCCCGTTGTGACGATAAGCTTAGTCAGAAAAAGAGACTGGACGAGTGCGACTCGCGTCAGTAATGTCGGAAAAAAAATCTTCATCTTCGAGCGCGGATCTTCTCTAAAATTCACGGCCTGGCGGCGCGCGTAGATGTTGACATCGGGCGACTCCGCAGCGCGCGGGAACTCGCCGCGCGCGGATCGCGTCGTCGCCGCCATGCCGACGCGGCATTTCCAGCGATCGCCGCACGCGCGTCGCGTGCTGTTGACCGCGATCGCGGTCATCGCGAGCACGTTCCTCGTGACGTACCCGATCGCGGCGAGCGCGCTGACGCCTCCGTCGCACCGGCTCCGATGGCCTCGTCTGTTCCTGAGCGCGTCCATATCGCACGAGCCCGCGCGGACGATCGGAAGCTTCCTCCTCTCCGTCGGCGTCGTCCCGTTCGCGTTCGCCGTCTTCGCGCGGAAGCTCGAGCTCGACCTTCGCCGCGCGCAGCTCCGAGAGAAGACGAGGACCGAGGACGCGTCCGAGCGCGCCAAGGACGTCGAGCGCCTCGCGTTCGCGCTGCACTTCGTCTCCCTCGTCGGCGCGCTCGGCGTCTGCGCGGCGCCGTCGCACGTGCATCGAAAGACGCACACGGCGTTCGCGTCCGCGTTCTTCCTCGGCGGCGCGTTCGCCGCCGCGTGCCATTACGTCGTCGACGTCGCGCTCGCGAACACGTGCTCCGCGCGACTTCGCGCGTTCAGAGGCGTCTTCGCGGCGGCGCCGTGCGTCCTCGCGCCGCTCTTCATCCTCTTCCGCGACTCGAGCGACGAGACGCTGGTCGCGGTCGCGTGCGTCAGCGAGCTCGCGGCGATGACGTGTTTGTGCGCGTACTACGCGTCTTGGGCGGCGACGTTCGGGTCGATCGTCGTCGTCGTCGGCGCGCTGGACGTCGTCTCCGCGAGGGCCCCGGGGGATCTCGAGGAGGGCGGCGGCGGCGGCTTCGATGATTTGATAGACGGCGAGGAGAGTTTGATGCGCGCGGAGACGCTGCTTCCGTCGCCGTTCGATACGACGTCGCGGTCGGGATCGCCGCGCGTCGCGCGCGGCGGCGGCGGCGGCGGCGACGAGAACGACGACGACGACGACGACGACGGCGGCGACGGCGACGACGTCTTCACGGGGTCGCCGTCGACGCCGTCGCGGGGAGGGGGGTACCACAGCGACGACAGACGGAAGCCGCCGACGAGCCCGTCGCACGGCGTCGCCGGGTCGCTGGGGAGGAGCGGGAGGAACGTCGGGGGGATTCGCGACTTCAGCGGCGGCGGCGGCGGCGGCGGCGGCGGCGGCGCGGGGCGCCACACGCCGCCGGACGGCTTCGCGTCGCCGTTCCGCAGCGACGGGAGAGTGTTGAACGGTCTGCGCGCGTCCCCGGCGACGCCCGGGGTGCCTCGCGTGGACAGCAGCGATAGACTGTACCACCAGCTGCACGAGCCGTTCATGCGGAGGATGGAGGAAGAGCGCGGGACCGGCGGCGGCGGCCGGAGTTGAGGCATAATGTTAACCAGTGTCTATTTCGCTGATTATTGCTGAGTCAGATCTCGCTCTTCGCCTGTTCGAAGAAGGGCACGCGCCGATTTTGTTTCCGTTAGAACGCAGTCCCGAGCGCGCTTCCACGCGCGGGTGGAATCATGAAAAAATCGGGGTACGAGGGCGCGGTTATCGGGGGGGTGTTTATCGCGTGTGTCCACGCCGTTTTAGCGTGCGCGGTGCGTCTCCGTCCCGCGCGATTCCCCGCGGTCGTCACGATTTAACTTTACGACGATTTACCCGTGCGCGTGTCACATTCTTCAAACATCCATCCATCACGTCCACCCCGCTGAGCCCCCCCCCGTCCCCGTCTACTGAATCGACAGCACGTCCTCGATCCCGTCGGCGTCGTCGCGGAGATGACCCCGGCGACGATCACCGAGCAAAACTTCCCCGCGGTGCACTTGTCCTGTATCTTCGGCGCCGCGCACTTCTTCTACGCGTGGGTCTTCTTCGTCCTCTCGACGTCGTCGAGGTGCTCCGCGCTTCGACTGAAAATAATTCGAGGCTACGCGTGCGGCTTGTCCGTGTTTTACCTCGCGAATTTGAAGTACCCTGCTGCAGGGAGGGCGCACGATTCGATGTGGGAGATGCCGCTGCCGGTGTTGTACTCGCTCTCCGCGGCCGCGCTCTTTGGGAGTTGTGGGTTCGAGAACGTGTTCGCGAGACGAAGCCAGCGGAATCGGAAAAAGCCGTCCGCCGGCGAGCCGACGCCCCGCGCGTCGACGCGGTCGGGCGGCAAGGCGAAGCGAAAGTGAACGAACGACGCGACGCGGCGACGCGGGGTCCATCGACGTGACGGACGTCGACGCGTACACCCGGTCGCGCGCGCGTGTATTATCACGAGATTTCGAGTTGAGTTGAATTGGAGCGAACGACGCGAGCGGGGAGCGACAGACGCGCAGCCACGGCGCGTCCGTCCTCCGGTCGCGGTCGCGGTCGGGTGTCCTTAGATTGAATATCAAATAGTCTGCGGCGTGGAAGCGAGAGAGGGGGTGAGTTTGGGTAGACGTTCGGGTGTAAACGAATTGTCTTCTCGACGCGAATCGGAGACGCATTCATTCGTGGCGCCTGCGTCGTCGTCGAATTGGAGTCGACCGCGGCGGGTCTCGACGCGCTCGTCGCTCGACGCGTCGTTCGTGGTACACGTACGTATTACACGGTCGCGTCTCTATGAACACCCCTCGCGCATCGCATCACGACAGCAAGTCCCCTTGCGCGGCGTTGGACGGGTTAGCGCCCGCCTTCGACTTCTCCGCCTTCTCGCCCTCGGTCTCTCGGTACTTGTGCAGGTACACCTTCAGCGGTTCGACGTACTCTTCGAACCCTAGCGTGGACATCGCCCACAGGAGGTCGTCGCCGTTGATCGTCTTCCGCTTCTCTCGCTGGCACTTATCCGACGCCTCGGAGGTTATGAACGAGATGAACTCCGAGACGCACTCCTGGACGGTCTCCTTCGCGTCCTTGGCGATCTTCGCGTTCGCGGGTAGGGCTTTTTTCATTATCCGCGAGATGTTCGCGATTGGGAGGAATCGGTCCTGCTCGCGAACGTTCTCCCCGCGCTCGTCGTCGTCATCGTCCCCGCCGCCGTACTCCGGTTCCTTTTCAGCGCTCATGCTGCCCCGACTGACTTATACGCACGCGCGAGTGTGCGTCGTGCCACGCGCCCCCGACGGTGAGGCGGGGACGATGAATGCGGTCAAGTTCAAGCAGCTACCCTATCGCGAATTCCATTTAGGTCAAGATCCAGATCTGTGTGCGACACGCGGTATGCGGTTAATCTGATCGGGAAAGAAATGGATTTCAACCTGGCGGAGGACGAAACGATCGGTGAGTTTGAAACCGCGTTGAAACCAATAACTTCGGTCGAGTTGTCCCGGAGTTGTCAGCTTCGTTGCGCCGCTTCCGACATCGACAGATCCGAGACGTCCCGTCGACGGACGATCGCGCGTTACCGCCACACCTCATCGCGCGCGCCGCGCCCTCAGCGGCTTCGCGTCAGCGGTCTCGTCGTCGAACATGCGCGCCGCTTCGGTCTCCACGATGCGCGCCGCGACCTCGCGGTCGTCGCTCGCGCGCGCGACGACCTCGACGGCGCGACGACCGCGCGTCGTCTCGGTCTCGTCCCCGTCCCCGACGCCGAATCTCGAATCGTCGCTGCTGTTGTCCTCGCGCGCGCGCCTCTCGAGCGGCGTCCCCTCGCTCCATCGCGACCGCCGCGCGCGCGCGACGACGCGCGACCGCCATCGCGGCGATATCGCGCGCGCGGTCGTCGAGGAGCACGCCGGCGCGGACGCGGTGCGAGGCGAGTCTCGCGCGTCGTCGCGTCCGTCTCGCGTTCAACGGCTCGCGCGTGATTCCCCCCGACACCATCGACGCCGCCGCGACGCGAGCACGCTCGCGGACGTCGCGTCGTCGTCGTCGTCGTCGACGACGACGAACTCGGCGGCGGTCGCCGACGAGTTCCCGTCGACGCCGCCGGCGATAACGCGCGAGTCCCTCGCGCCGTGCGTCGAGCTGTTGACGGTCGAGACGCTGAGCTCCGACGCGACCGAGCGCGCGCGGCGATCGCGTCTCGCGGTTCCGGTCCTCGTCGGCTGGTTCGGCTGCGAGCCGTCGCACCTGCGGAAGTACGCGCACATGTATTTATCCTCCGAGCTGAGGTACGATGCCGTGGTGTGCATCGCACCGCCGGCGGCGAGCACGCTGTTCCCCGCGCTCGGGGACGCGTTCGCGGCCACCGCGCTCGGCGCCGTCGCCGCCGCGCGAAGACGTCTCTCGATCCGATCGACGCTCGACCTCGACCTCGACGCGGACGACGACGACGACGAGACGCCGCGGGAGCGCCCGATTCTGCTGCACTTGTTCAGCAACGGAGGATATCTGTTCGCGGGGAACATCATGCACGCGCACTCGGGCGTCGGCGCGTTTGAAGAGACGGAGAGCGTCGTCGGTCTGTTGAACGCTTCGCTGCGAAGGACGCTCGGGCTCTCGCCCGAGCCGAAAGCGGCCAAGGCGTTCACGGACGCCGTGCACGCGCTCGTGATGGACTCCGCGCCCGGCGAGCTCGAACCCGGAATGGTCGCCGCGTCGTTCGACGCGATGCTTCAAAAGAAGGCTGTGGCGGCGACGGCGACGACCGATAAAATGCGCGATGAGACGCCGACGACGTCGCCGACGTTCGAGCAAACGGCGAGCGCGTTTCTCGCGTGGGCGCCTGTGACGAGACGCATGCGGGCGATAGACGCCGCGTGGGGGGGCTTCCCCGCGGTGACCGGAAACCGGTGGAGCGGCGATAGGAAGACGCGCGCGGGCGACGCCGCGGAGGTGGCGTTCGCGGTCGCCGCGAACCGCCGCGCGTCGAGAAGATTCGCGAACGAAGACGGGTCGCTCACGGCGGGGAAGCTCGCGAGGGAGCGACGCGAAAACGTCCCGGGGGGGAAAGGAATCTTGTGGTGCCCCGCGCTGTTCCTGTACAGCGACGCGGACCCGGTCATATCGTCCAGGGCGGTCGAGGCGTTCGCGTCCAATCGCGCGATGCGGTTAGGGCGCGTCGCGAGCGCGATCACGGACGGCGTCGGCGCCGGCGGCGGACTCGTGGAGATGAAGAAGTGGAAAAGCGCGCCGCACTGCGAGATCGGCCGCGCGGACCCGGAGGGGTATAAGAGAGCGCTCGGAGGGTTCTTGCGAAGGAACGGGTGCGACGGAGACGGCCGCGGGGAGGAGGAGAACGTCGGGGCGCGCGCGGTGAGGCCGACGGCGGGGGTGGCGAACAACATCAAGCCGTGGGAGCGCGGCGAGTGACGAGGAGGAGGGAGTTTTCGTTTTTTATCAATTCGGATTTCGGGCGCGCGCGTCTTCTTCTCGTCGTCACCCGGTCATCGGCATCCGTCCACCCTCGACGACGAGCTGCCGAATCTCCCCCAGCCACGCCTTATTCGCGAGCATGTCCTCCAACCTCACGTGCAGCCTGAACCGCCAGTAATGCTTCGGGTTCGTCGGGTCGTTGATCGTCTCCTCCTCCGCCGGTCGCGTCGCGTACTCCCCCACGAGCGCGAGGAGATCCTGCGCGGGGAATATCGCGATGGACGACGGGCTCGCCATGTGCTGCCGCACGATCGCCCGCATCACGTGCGGCTCGCACTTCTCCGGCGCGGAGACCTGCGGCGCGACGTACCGACCGTTACGACCGTTACCGCCGTCGTCGAGCGAGACCTCGTCGTCGCTGAGCCGCCGTCCCCCGAGGTCAAAGTCGCGGTCGCGCGCGTCGTCGTCCGACTCGAAGTGGTTCCCCGCCTCGCCGACGCGGCCGCGGTGCCCCCCCCCCCACGCGCGCGTCGCCCCAGACCCAGCCTCGATGTGCTCGACGCGGTACGCCGCGGGCGGGGGGAACGAGGAGTCGAACTTCCCGTCGCCGATCATCCCAAGGACGAGCTTCGCGTACCGATCCCGTCGCGCCGGGTCCGCCTCGTACCACGCCCTAGTCGTGGACGTGTCGTGACATGAGGGGCTGCACACGGTCTCGTACGGGTAGCGCTCCGGCCGGCCGAACTCGCCGCCGTCGTGCGGCATCCGCTGTATGCGCAGCCCCAAGATCCCGAGCTCTTCGAGCACGGGCGGGACGCACGGCGGGACCATCCCGAGATCCTCCCCGCACACGAGCTGCCCGGTGCACGACATCAGCGCCGGCAGCGTCCGCCGCGCGTTCTCCCGCCACGTCGCGTCTTGCCTCGCGTTGAAGTAGTCGTCGTACAGCCACGAGAGCGCGTCTCGCGCCCAGTCGTCGAGATCGCGGAAACTCGTCGTCTTTTCGAATTCGATCCGCGGGTAAAACGCGTCCGCGTCGTCCGGGTCGCGGAGCAGGATGACGTTCTGCAGGAGCGTCATCAAGCCGCGTCGCAGCTCCTCCGTCTCCTTCACGAGCCAATCCGGGGACCCGTCGCGGACGCGCAACGCCTCCGAGCTCAGGAGCCCTCTCTCGGTGTTGTACTCCTTCCTGAACTTGTACGTCGTCGACGTGGTGCCGTCCGGCTTCGTCTCCGCGCCGGTCTCTTCGAAGAACCTCCCCGCGGCTTCGCCGTCGCGGTCGCCGAAGAGCGCTCGCAACCGCTCGGACGTCACCCACGGCTCGCACAGGCGGTCGACGAACCACAGCCCTCTCTCGTCGAGCTCGCGTTTCCGAATCGGCACGGACGGACGAAACCGTCCGAGGCGACCCGTTTTCGTGTGCGCGGGGAGCTCCCAGATCCGGAAGAAACCCAACACGTGGTCGATCCGCATCGCGCTGAAAAAACGCTCCAGGTGCGTCATCCGACCCCGCCACCACGCGTAGTTGTCCTTGCTCATCTCCTCCCAATCGTACGTGGGGAAACCCCAGTTCTGGCCGTTCGGGTCGAAGTCATCCGGCGGAGCCCCCGTGCTCGTGTTCATCCGGAACAGTTTCGGGTGCATCCACGTGTCCACGGACGCCTTATCCACGCCGATGGGCAGGTCGCCCTTCAACACGACGCCCCGCGCCGCCGCGTGCGCAGCCGCCCGGCGCAACTGCCGGTCGAGGTGGTACTGCACGTAGTAGTGCATCGACACGACGTGGTACAGCTCGCTGTTCGGCTGCGACAGACGCGCGACGACCGCGGCCGCGTTCGTCGCGGACAAGTCGCCCCACCGCCAGTGCTCCGCGGTCCCGAAGAGCTCCCGCAGCGCGCTGAACACCGCGTAGGGTTTCAACCACGACGCCTGCTCGCGGACGAAGCGCTCGCACGCCTCGGACGCCAAAAACGTCGCCCGCGTGGCCTCGAAGCACCGCTTCGCGACCATCAGCTTCACGCGCATCGTCGCCTCGTAGTCGATCTCTTTGAGATCGAGCGCGTGCTTCGCGCGATCCACCTCCGCGCTGAGCGCCATCAAACGGCCGGCGTCGGGGCCCGCCGCCGCCACATTAGCCGCCTCCTCTACGAGCGGCTTGAGCTTCAAGTACAACGGGTGCAACGCGTGCACGGAGACGCTGCTGTACGGGTACGAGTCCCACCATGTGTTGTGCACGGTCGTGTCGTTCACCGGCAGGAGCTGCACGACGCTCATCCCCGCCTCCGCGGCGACGTCCACGAGCGCTTCCAAGTCGCCGAAATCGCCCGCGCCGACGCTCTCTCGCGATCGCAGGGAGAACACCGGCACGGCGACGCCGCTGCCGCGCCACGCGCGCGGGTGCCGGAAGTGCCCGTCCCTGACGATGATCCGCGACGGCGTCTTCGCGCGTCGCGGGCCGAGGACGCGCGCGGGCGTCTCGGTGCGCGGCGTGTCGTCGTACGGCGACGCCTTGGACGCCGCCGCCGCCTCCGGGGTGGTCGCGAGCTCGCGCGACGGCGACATCTCGGACTGGTTGTGCGACGGTCGCGCGGAGGGATGCACGGGCGAGCCGTCCGCGTTAAAGGCGGGTCCGTCGCCCCGGTCCATCTTCAGCATCGCGGGCGTGCCGCTCCAGTCGTTTTCCCGTCGCGCGCCTCCGTCGTGTGACTCCGAGGTGTTGAACGTCTCGACCGCCGTTCTCTCTCGCGCCTCGCGTTCTTCGTCCTCGCTGCTCTGCGACGTCGCGCCGCCGCTGCCGGCGCCTTGCACCGTCCCGGTCCCCGTCCACCCCAGCGGCGCGGCGATGCGATCTAACCCGCTCTCGAGAACGTCGTGCGACGTCCCGTCGTGCCCGACGCCGCCTCTGAGTTCGTACTTGTAATGCACCGGCAGCTCCTCGGGGGCGACGTCGAAGTCCAGTCTCCACGCCCTGGTCGCCTCGTCAAACGTCGCCCTCGCCGCGAGGTCGCGCTCCCACCCCCCGAGCGCGGCGCACGACCCGGTCACCCACATCCGCTGCCTCGGCAGCAGTCGCAGCGTCTTGACCTCCACGCGCACGCGCACGCACGTCGCGGACGCCTCGAGCGCGAGCGCTTCCACGCCCACGCGCACGTCGTCCACGGATATCCCCCCCTCCGTCGACGGTACGGGTCCCGGTCCGGGTCCTCTTCCGAACGGCGGTTCCCCGGTCGACCGACCAGGACCCACCTCGCCGTCGCCATCGCGCAGCGGCGGCAGCACGACCTCGCGGAACGTCGACCGATCGAACAAGTTCTCCGGGTGCGACGCCCACTCCCACTCGTCGACGATCTCGACGCGGTCGAGCGCGTGGCGCGGCGTCGCCGGTCTGAGGGTCGTTCCATACGAGCGAACGTCGGGGTGGAGTTGAAAGGCGTCAGGTGGAGTTAAAAGGCGTCGAGGGCGGGGATTGAAAGCGAGGGACCCTGGGCGGAGAGAGACGATGACAAGAGTCCTTAAGGATCGGCGTTCACCACGCCGACGCGGTCGTATGGGGACCAGCGTATAGAACGCGCCTGAGGTGCGACTCGCGGCGATCTCGTTGCCGCGCGGGCGGCGAGCTCACGCGCCCGCCGCTCTCGTGGTCGTCGCGATCGGACATCGCGCTGCCGCTGCCGGAGTCCCCCCCCGCGCGCGTGTTGTGAAAGTTCGCGGTTCGCACGCGCGCGTCCCATCGCACGACGTTCATGTCCGCGTCCACGACGGCGTATCTGTACTCGAACGATCCGACGAAATCGCCCGTCACGGACGCGGTCCACAGGAGCTCGTGATCGCTCCCCTCGACGTGCTGTCGACGCGGGTTCGACGCCGGGGGGGATCGCGGATGGGTCAGGGCGAGGCGTGGGCGACGCGAGAGGACGAAGACGCGGGAGGACGCGGCCGGGATCGGAGGGGACGAGGTCGGCGACGAGGACGAATCACGCGCGGCGCGAGACGGTTGGACGGATTGATCGGGGATCGGCTCGACGACGCGCACCTGGCAGTGCATCCACAGCCCCTTGCGGACGTCCCATCCCCCGAGCCGTCGCGTGCTGCCGCACACGACGAGGTTCTGACCCCATTCGGTCCAGAACTTCACCCGGAACCCGACGTTGACCTTCGTCGTCGCGTTCATCGCGTCGACCGCGCGCCGCCGACGCTTCGGGGCGCTTTCGGCTGGCTTTTTACCCTCGCGCGCGCGCTGTCAAGTCCGATTCTTCCCGCCGAATTGCCGCGCTCCTCTCGCTCGCGCGCGCCGCTTCCCTCTCGCGCGATGACGCGTCTCGCTCCCCGCGCTCCCCCGTCGCGTTCGCGTCCGCGGCGAGATGCGCGGCACCGAGCGCGCGCGTGGGTCTGACGCGGACTCCGCCGCCGCGCCGGACGCGAGACGATCGAATCCTTGACGCTCGACGCTCTCGACTGCGATGGCGGCTGGATCAGAAAAAGTGCATCATCACGCGAAGCGCGTGGGAGAAGCATTGCCACGCGCACCGCTTCCGCCGCAACAGAGCCATGGCGTCGCCGGGACCGGCCTTGCGGGCCGCGTCCATCGCGTGGCGCCCGTGCTTGACCCGCGCTCGCGTCGCCTCGCGCGCGACGTCGTCCGCGCCGTTCGCGACGCGCGCGCGCGCGCCGGCGACGACGACGACGAGTCGAAGATTCCGCGCCTCGATGCCGTCGTCCGTCGTCGACGTCGGCGGCGCGAGGCGCGTCGCCGCGCGGGTCGTGCGCGCGACGCGCGGGCGCGAGCGGTGGGGGTACTTCGGGTGCGTCGCGGCCGCGTGCAGGCGCGGGCTCGTCGCGACGGCCGCGGGCGGGGACGACGACGGCGCGGAGTCGAGCGGCGACGGCGCGCGCGCGGTCGACGACGACGACGACGACGACGACGCCGGGGCGGCGCCGCTGTCGGATGCGGAGATGAAGAAGCTCGACGCGGACGCCGCGGCGTTCGCGTCGCGGTGGGCGACCGAGCTGTCCAAGTCCGCGTGGGAGGAGATGGGCGTGGGCGACGACGAGCGCGCGAGCGAGGAGAAGAAGAAGAAGAAGGGCGGCGGCGCGAAGGACGCCAGGGCGGCGATCGCGGCGGCGTCGGCGTCGATCGACGAGGACGACGACTTCGCGGAGAATTACTACGACTACGACGAGCTCGACGTGGACGACACGTACTTCGACGACGACGACGAGGACGATTTGCCCGACGTCGCGGCCCTCATCGCGGAGACGGAAAAATCAATCGGCGCGAAGGTCAAGCGCAGGCGCCGGACGCGGAGGGACTGGGGCAAGCTTCCGGACGAGAAGCTCCCGAGGGTCGCCATCGTCGGCAGGCCAAACGTCGGCAAGTCCGCGCTGTTCAACCGCCTGACCGGGACGAAGCGCGCGATCGTGTACGACCAGCCCGGGATCACGCGCGACCGGATGTACGTCCGAGCGTTCTGGGGCGACTCGGAGTTCATGATGGTGGACACCGGAGGGTTGGAGTCGCTCCCGGGGAACCCGGGCGCGGCGCCCTCCGTGGACGCCGTCGGCGGGTTCGAGATCCTCCCGGGGATGATCGAGTCCCAGGCTGCGCTCGCGGTGCGCGAGGCGGCGAGCCTGGTCATGGTCGTGGACGGACAGACCGGATTGACGACCGCGGACGTAGACATCTACCGGTGGATTCGAAAGAACCACGCGGACAAGCCTCTGGTGCTCGCGGTGAACAAGTGCGAGTCCACGACGAGAGGGGAGGAACAAGTTTTGGATTTCTGGTCGTTGGGCGGCGTGACCCCGCTCGCGGTGAGCGCGATATCCGGCACCGGGACCGGGGACATGATGGACCAGCTGTGCGCGACGCTTCCGGCGGTGAACGCGGACGACGAGAAGGAGTCGGGCGAGGAAGTCGCGGAGCCGCTCAAGGTGGCCATCGTGGGAAGGCCCAACGTCGGAAAGAGCTCTCTTCTGAATCAACTCTCCGGCGACGCGCGCGCCATCGTGAGCGATCACAGCGGCACGACGCGAGACACGATCGACAGCGACGTCACGGACGCGGACGGAAACAAGTTCACGCTCATCGACACCGCGGGCATTCGGCGCAGAACCGCGGTGGCCGCGGGGAAGGACAAACCCGAGGAGCTCTCCGTCGGCCGCGCGTTGCAGGCGATGCGTCGAGCGGAGGTGGTGGTCCTCGTGATCGACGCCGAGGAAGGGCCGTCGCAGCAGGACTTCGTGCTCGCGGAACGCGCCGCGCTCACGGAGGGGTGCGCGCTCGTGTTGTGCGTGAACAAGTGGGACGTGATCGACAAGAACTCGTACTCGATGAACGAGTACACCAAGTCGCTGCGGTCGAAACTGCGCGTGTTCGAGTGGGCGTCGGTGGTGTACGTCTCCGCGTTGACGGGGCAACGCGTCCAGAAAGTTCTCGCCGCGGCCGTGGAGGCGTCCACGCATCACAGGAAGCGTCTCAGCACCGCGACGTTGAACGCGGTCGTGCAGGAGGCGACGCTGTGGAAGAGTCCGCCGAGCCGCGGCGGGAGGAAGGGGAAGGTTTATTACGTCACGCAGGCGTCCACGCGGCCGCCGACCTTTGTCTTTTTCTGCAACGACCCGAAGTTGTTCGTGGAAACGTACCGACGGTACATGGAGCGGTCGCTGAGGGAGAACATCGGGTTCCCGGGGACGCCCGTGCGGATATTGTGGCGCGGGAAGGGCGTCTCGGGGCGCAAGTGACGAACGATGGTTCGTCGCTCCGGATCCGCCCCGGTCCTTCGCGCGAACGCGTCGTCGTCGTCGTCGTCTTCAAAATTAAAATTACACGCGTGCAATCGAAGCAGACGGCTAATCGTTAGTAGTACACGAGCGACGCGCGCGTCTTCGATCGATGCTCGTCTCGCATCGCATCGAACCGATCCGCTCTCGCGTCGCGATCATCGACTCACGTGTTGTATATGATGCACAAGATGACGATGAGCCCGACGAACAACAGAAGCCGTTGTAAAAACGCCTGCTGCTGCTCCTCTCGCGTCGCGTCGTCCACCCCCAACGGCTGAGCAAAGCACACGTAGTCGCGATCCTCCGGGATGACGTCGAATCGCGAATGTCGTCGCCGCGGCTGCACGCGTACGCCTCTCGGCCGCATCGGCAGGTGCGACGCCGCCGACGCGGTCGCGGTCGCGACCCCCGAGCCCCCTCGCCAGCCGCCGTCGCTCGATCGTCTCTCGCTCTCTTCGCGCCCGTGCGCGTACAGCGGGACCACGGACGTCTCGGAGATGCCGCACTCGCACACGGGGCAGCGCGGGGCGTCCTTGTGCTCTTGCAGCCAACTGATCGTCGGAGAAGAGACGAGCGCGGGAGGGGGTCGTCAGTCGTCGGTGGATGAGATATTAATCTTCGGGGGGGACATTCGACATTCCGAGATCGCGTTCGGCTAGGGTCACGACGCGACGGGCGGGGGCGCGCGCCTGTACACGCACGACCAGCAGTAGAGGTGTCCGCATCTCGTCACGACCGGCTCCACGGCGGATGAGGAGCACAGGTTACACTCCGACGACGCCTTGTTATCCCGCGGACCTTCCCGCTCCGGGGGCGCGCGCCATCGCGCGCGTTCATTATTAACCTGTGGAGCCTCCTCCGTTTTGGCACCCCCACGTGGCGCCTCCGCGATCGCGCCTCCTCTCGCGCCCTCGTCCGTCGTCCACGCGTCGACGATCTTCCCGGGAACGCGCTCGAGAGTCTCCGGCGAACGCTCGTTCTCGAGCGCCGGCGCGGGCGCCCAGTCCGTCGCCATCCTCCCGCGCGCCCGTCCGCGCGCGAGAGAGATGTGGTGAGCTGGCCCTTTCGCTTCGCACCGCGAACTGCGTGGATCAAAAGAGGTCAAAAGAACGTGTGTCCCCCTGCTCGCCCGGACAATGCTGACCGAGCACGTGTGTTGATCGCGCGCGAAACCGGACGCCGAGTCGTTGACCGGGCGCGTAAATATCTTGATCGGGAGCTCGACCGGCGGCCGTCGCCGAGCGAACCTGAATCTCGCTAAAAGCGAAACGTGTCGAGGGCTCGCGGCGCGTCGACGACGCCACCGCGGCCATCGTCACCCGCGCGGACGCGACGCGACGCGACGCGTAGCGCGATGCACGGTTCCGCGTGCACGACCGCGCGCGCGCCGTGTGCGCCGCCGCGTCGCGCGTCCGCGCCATCGCGCCGCGGGGCGACGCGTCGCGCGGTGGCGTCCTCGCGCGCGTCGTCGTCGTCGTCGTCCGCGGAGACGGCACGGCGTCCGCCGTCATCGCGCGTCGTCGAGCTCCGCGCGTCCGTCTCCGTCTCCGCCGCGGACGCGCCGATTCGCCGACGAGGACGTCGCGGATCGCGGCCCGATCGTTCCCGTTCGTCCGCGACCGCGTTCGCGTCGTCGTCGTCGTCGTCGTCGTCGTCGTCGTCGTCGTCGTCGTCGTCGTCGTCGTCTCC
>MDSW01085871.1_pt1 | contig 18132 bp, 21 predicted proteins | sample 811171 | NCBI WGS metagenome assembly MDSW01 (sample SAMN05326641, study PRJNA326480) | marine metagenome | isolation source: seawater | place: Atlantic Ocean: North West | collected 2012
AGGTCACAGTCGCTGAGGGTGATGGCCTCATAGGGATCCACCTCGCTGAGGGGTTCACCGAAGGGCTCGCCTGGTCCCACCAATCCGAGCAAGGCCTCATCTCCGCTCATGGACGAGGTCACGAGCTTGGTTATACCGCGGACCACCAGCCACACATGACCATTCAGTAGAGGCACCGGAGTTCCGGCGCCCATGGAGGCCAGGTTGTGGTTTTGGAAACTGCTTTCCAATAACTGACGCAGTTTTAAATTATCCGGATTGGCGTCACGCTGAGGATGAGGGCTGGCGACCATGACTCGAGGCATCGGACGACACGCGGGAATGTATGAGGCATCACCTGCCTGTTGGGCTAAGGCTCGGTGGTCGTCTGCTTAAGAGTTGGCTAACAATTGCTGGACGATCTTTGCTGCTGGCGCCGTTAGCCGGTGGCCTCGCTGGATTGCCTTGGTACCCCTCTGGCGCCTGGATTGGTTTGGTGGCGCGCCACTGTTGGCGGCTCTGCAGCTGTTGAGCAGTTGGTTGTTGTGGCGGCTGTGATATTGCCGTCGCAATTGACTGACCATGAAATCTCATTAGAAGACTAGTTTTGTTGTAAACAAGAGGTCAACTCTAAATTGATATGCCGGTCAATATAAATGCAAGTTTGAATCTGCATCAACTCATCTTCTCACGGCGAAATAGCCCTAATAATCGTGTCAAGGCGATGAAGACATGTCCTCTTCTTCGGTTGGAATCTGTTGCCAACCAGAGCTCCAATAACGGCGATCCTTTAACTCTTTCCAGCTCAATCTTTCTCGATACGCATGATCAAGAATAGCGCTCAATTCAACCCAACGTGTTTGACCACGTCCTCCTTGCGCAATCACCTGGAAGTGACGATAGCCTCCAACTGGGACGTGGCTCGTCCAAGCTTGAGAGATCAACCAGCCCATGATCAATCACTTGCACTTGAAAGAAATACTTGGCTCACTGTACTTTCAAGCACATGCCCTGATGCAACAATCACTTCTGTGTTGTCGGCAATAAATTGTTCCATTACCCCTGGTTCTGCTTGCATCACCGCACAAACCTTGCTGGGATCATCTTGACTCACACCCCGAAAAATAGATGTGATCCCCGCGGCGACCTGTTGCTCTGCTGATCCGTCGTAGGCCTCAGCCCACTCAGCGAAAGGCTTAGTAATCGTAAAAGTGAGCACATGAGTTTCGATCATTGAAGAAGAAGGCTCTGCTCATTAGAAGCTATCATCAATCCTGCGAAAGCGATGTTAATCAAAAGTTGGGATCAAATGACCTCCATGACGGATCGCTAAAATCACTGCTTGTGTCCGATCCCGAACAGCCAGTTTGCCGATGATGGCACTGACGTGACTTTTGACAGTCTCTGCAGAGATGAATAGGGTTTCAGCAATCTCTCGATTCGTTTGGCCTGCCGTGAGAGCTTTCAAGACCTCTAATTCCCGTTCGGAGAGGGCCTGCAATAACTGGAAAGCCTTTTGATTCTGCGGAGAGCTCTCGCGAGCTATTTTCCGAATCGAATCCGGGTAGTAAACGCTGCCGTCACGAGTGCTCTTTAGAGCCTTGAAGAAATCACCATGTGATTGACCAATCGAGGAGATAAACATCACTCCATCAGCTCCCGCCTCGAGTGCTTCATTGACGACAGCAGGGGTCTCCCTCCTCAAAAAAATCAGAGTGCGTGTCGGTGGATGAATGCGCTCCACATCCCGAACTAACGCAATTCCATAACCCTGCTCAAGATCCTCAGTCGCAATGAGTAGATCAGGTGGCTGCTTTTCAACCCAAGCCAGCGCTTCCTTTGCCGTCGTGACAGCGGCCAGCAGCCTCGGCCAAATTGGTACAGCCATTCCAAAGCTGGCCAAGGTGAGCCGATCTCCCATGCAGGCAATGATGCTGGATCCCTCCAATAGCGCTTCGATCTCATACAGACGGAGGTTCTCTTCACGAGGGTGAATATTGAGATCCACAGGACAAGAAGCCTCTGACTGAGATGGTATCGGCGTGTGTCGATACTGCCTGTCGTAACTCTCAGGCTGTCGTGACTCTCATTTGTGGTTACTGTTGAGAACAGATGAACAGGTCAGTTTGTCGCTGCCTCCACCAACCGTCACAGACAACGGGATGCTGCTGCAAGGGTTGCATCAGGATGGGCGGCGGCTGACTCCACAGCGAAAACGAGTCCTCGAACTGTTCGAACGACTTGGAACTGGCAATCACCTCAGTGCCGAGGATGTCCACCAGCAATTGGCACAGCTGGAGATGAAAGTCTCCTTAGCCACCGTTTATCGCACCCTGCGGCTGTTAGCCAACATGGGATTTTTACAAGAATTAGAACTCAGTGAGGGAGGGCGCCGTTTTGAACTCTCAGGCGCAGAGCACCGGGACCATCATCATGTTGTTTGCATACGTTGCGGTCGCACAGAGGAATTCGAAAGCGAGCCTGTCTTGTTGGCCGGTGCTGAAGCTGCAAAAGGCTTCGGATTTAAATTAATTGAGTCGACCCTGAATGTTCGGGCTATATGCCCAGACTGCCAAAGCAAGGCAATGGTCTAGTTGGGGTAATACGTTCTAAACAAACTTTGGATTGAGCGATTGCGGATGGATAGAGAAATATCAAGCTATAAATTCTCATTCAAATTTAATTCAGGGTTGATGTTCCTCACACGGCATCCAATAATTGCCCATGCGATGGACGCCATTGCAACCAATTTTTCTCGCCTGTTCCAAAGCCTCGGCTTGGGTCGGATAAGCCAGCGAGCGAGGATTCGTGCCAGCGAGCTGAATCAGCCCCATGCTCATCGGCCCTGCCGTGACCACACCCATGGTGTTGACACCAACCGCCAAAAGCCCCATTCCAACAATGGAGCCACTGATCACGCCCATTGCAACAACACCGATGGAAATCACACCCATCGGCACAACACCGATGCAAATCACACCCATCGGCACGATGCCGATGGAAATGGTTCCCAGCGGAGCGATCCCAATCGCCACTCGTTTTGGTTTACTACCGCAATGCCCTCCTGAATCGCTCATCATTCAGTTGTGCGTCTTGTGATCCGCGTCTGCATGTTTCGCGCAAACCATCCATTGGTCACCCATCTTGTGGGCTCCCTTACAACCGAAGCTCGGAGCAGCCGCTTCAGCTTCAGCTTTCGTGCTGAACATGGCCTGCTTGGGCTTCGATGCCTTGTCTTCAGCTCCGGAACAAGCCGAAACAAGGCTCATCAAGGTCACCATCAACAAAACGAGGCTGTTCATTCCGATGACACGACGGTGATCACATGAATCATGGCCTGACGAATCCCGCTGGTCCAGACGGATGGCACAACATTATTGTGCTCACTGCACATTGCTTCGAGGAGGGACTCGAAGCCGTGATGGCTGTTCGTGACCATCACACGGTGTTGCTCAACCTCAGTTGTATGAGTCCTGAATTAGCACAACGCACCACTGATTTTGTCTGCGGTGGAGTTCATGCGCTCGATGGTCATCAGCAACGAGTGGGCAAAAACGTTTTTCTGCTTGCTCCGATGACAGTTCGTTTGGAGCGGTTAGAGCGCTGAGAAAAGACACGACTTAAGGCTGCAATGCGCCACCGCAACTCGAGCCAGATCCTGCCGTACAGCCAAAACAGTGTTGATCAGTGCGAATGGACATTCCGTTTAAATCCTGTTCAGGATCAGCCAAATCTTTGAGATGACGAATGGAACCATTGATCGATAATCCAAGTTGCTGATTGAAGTCACAATCGAAAAGATTCCCCTGCCAATCCACGCTGATCAATTCACGACACATGACACCTGGAAGATTTTCTGGATTGTGAGATTGTTCGAGAAGTTGCTGATAACGACTCAGGCTCCCTTTTCGTTCTAACTCTTTGGCAAACCGTTGAATCGGCATATTCGCCAGTGTGAGCAAGCGATTGAAGCGAATGCCAAGACGGCCCAATTCCCGTTTGTAGTCAGCCTCTAAAACAGCCTGTGGTGGTGGCAAGACAGGTTGATTTGGGTTGTAGACAAGATGCAATGGCAACGTCTGATCCATCGATCCATAGCCAAGAGAATTGAGCTTCTTTAATCCATTCAGACTTCGTTCAAAGACACCATCGCCCCGTTGACGATCCACATTCTCAGCGCTGTAGCAAGGCATAGATGCAATGACGGTCACCCTATGTTTTGCAAGAAAATCAGCCAAATCCTCCTGGCCAGGTTCAGACAGAATGGTGAGATTGCAACGGTCGATGATCTCGATGCCGAGTTCTGAAACCTGGTGCACAAGGCTTCGAAATCCCAAATGAAGCTCTGGCGCGCCCCCGGTGAGATCCAAACAAGTCATCTGCTGTCGACGCAGCACAAGTGGAATGAGGTCGAGTAAATTGTCATCCATCATTTCCGTGCGTCCTGGCCCGGCATTCACATGACAATGACTGCAGCTTTGGTTACAGCGATATCCCAAATTCACTTGGAGTGTTCGGAGACGTGCCCGATAGAGAGAGGGAAATAAGAAGGATCGTGCAGACACGAGAAGGCAGCAACAGATGCAAATCAATCTTGATTATTTTAGATCAAATTTATGGCCAACTGCACATTGCCATTTTAGGTCCCCTAATGGTAGCAATTCAAAGAGCAAGGGCTGGCGTTTGTAGGCGTCATATTAAGAGTAGTGGGACGCCTAAATATTTTTCAGGCAATAGATTTAAACTGGCTCATTATTCCGAGAAGGCAGCTTAAGCATAGTAAGAGTCTTGGTTGCTTTCGCTGGTCTCATGTTCAGCTTTGTGGATATATGGTAAATCATAAGATCATCGTGTCAGATCTCAGGGCATCCCAGAGACTTTGAGGATTGATTTCACCAGTCAGGGCAAAATTCATCCCCTTGCGAGCCTCGTCAGCACATTCAACAGGGATTTGACGAGACGATTCAATCAGTCGAGCTTGATATTGCATTTAAGGCATTAATCGACCAGAATGACAACACTCAAGCGAGGCAATCCCCTTTCCTGTGCATCCCCTGCGAAAGATAGCGCTTTGCTTCGTCTCAGGGTTTCTTGGAGCGTTCACCGCCTGGTGGCTGCACTCTCAGCCAAACCTTGGCCCAGGAATGCCATCGACCATTTCACAACCTCCGTCCAAGCCGCCCGAGCCACCACCACCACCGCCGGCGAGGCAAGACCTGGTTCGCTTTCTGCCGGATCAGACGATGGAGCTGATTCGTCCTGACGGCAGTGTTGCCAATATCGGTTATCACAGTGCCGTGGTCGATCCACGCTGGGTTTCGATTGAATTTTTCGGTGGATGGAACCGGGAGATGGAAGCCAATCAAGACACAGATGCATTGCTTTTCACCTCAGGACCAACCTTTGCTCGCGGCCGAGGCAACGGTGACCTTGGCATGATTCTCCACGGGGATCTCTTGCTCGGCAATGGCCTTTGGCGCGCAGGAAATTTAGCCGCAGCGAACGAACGCGCCTGGATGGGAATTACCAAAGAAGGTTCTTTGGAATTCGGTTACGGAGCCTTAAATCCTGCTCTGCAAGCAAAGCTAAAAGTATTCATTGGTGGCCTGCATGCGTTCACAAACACCATCCATACCCCGCCGAACTCATATGAAGGTGTGTACGGCGAGATGCAGATGGCCGATGTAAGAATTGTCTATGGATTAAGAGCTGACGGCAAATTGGAATTGGTGGAAACAGCGGATGGCGTTTATTTCCCAGATCTTAAGCAATTTGTTGAGAAGAAAGGATTTTTAGCAGCATATCTGCCTGATCATGCATCCAAATCTCGTCTTATTATCCCGGGAGAACGACATTGGAGCGAAGAACAGGCTGTCTGGGTGAGTGGTGGGAAACCCTCGATCACGCAAATGCCCTTTTTGCTTCGGATTACACCCTCTCGCGAATGGAGCGATAAGCAGCCAATCAAAGACACCACATCGGATCGTCTACAAGGCAAGAGCTTGCTTCATCAGCAAGACGTTATACATAATCCTTCTCGCGAAACCTCTCCTCAATGAGAAGGCCCGGCTACGTTCATGATCAATGTGATCAAATCAAGTAAATAAGATGTAAAATACAAGCGCAATGAAATTAAAAAGTGCACATATATGGACCACTTGTGCTGACTTCAACTCAGTGAAAATTTGGGCAAGAGTCTGTTTTCTGGCAAGGATCTCTATGAAGTGTTAAAAGCAAGTTAGGTGGCATAAAATATTGATTATTCTAGGTCATAAGTGTAGAGAAGTGCAGTGATCGCGCTATTCTTTGATCCAAGATAAACACCTTCTCTGAACGTGATTCTTTCGTGTCCATGGGCTTGGAATTGGACTAGCTTGAATGAAGCTGGCGATCCTAGATTAATGTCTTTGCGCTGCAAGTTGACGAAACCATTCGATATAAAGTTCTGGTCCTTCCTTGATCAGAACATCCAAGTGGAGTGGATCCTCTGGATCTGTAATGCCATCAAGCCGATCATTGGCAAGACTTGGCCGATCGACCTCGCCATGGCTGCTATCCACTAAAACAACTCGATTGGGTTGTCCACTCCATTCTCCAAGATCCTGAATCAGGGTAAGAAAACCACGATCGCTACCACCCCGCAACCAGCCAGAACCATCCTGCATAGCCGTCGACGTCACCGTATCGCCGACGCCCACAAGACAGGGCATCTGATCCACCGGAATCTGGGTTCGAACGAGTTCCAACAAAGCCTTGTGATTGTGGGGTGCATGTCGAACATTGAAATCTTGTCCCAGCGGGGCTGAACCGGTGCGACGAGCGATGTACTGATTCAGTAAAACCAGCAAACCAGCTTCTTTGAGAGAACCTGTCAACATGAATTGAATATCAGTACTACCAACATCACCGGGAACTGCAGGCTTGATTCTTTCCCTACCGCTGGCATCTCGTCCTAGATTTGGGGCGATATGAAGGAAAAACGAATTCTGCAAACCTGCGGCAACAGCGTCCCGCAGCAATTGCTCCATGAGGTCTTGCAACATCTCTTGTAATTGCCTCTGTCGATCCACGTCATCTGGGATCAAGGCAAACAACCCATTGAGATTGATGGTGGGTGAAACCTGGGTATCCAGCACGGCCAGTTGCGCTTGCTCTTTCAAACAGGCCATGTCCAGGTCTGGCATTCGATCCGGAAGCCGCTCCATCAGCAGCGCTTCCATCCGAGCTGGTGCTGCGGCGAGAAAATCCATCTCAGCAGAATTAACGCCAGGGTGACTGAGCTCACCAAAACGATCCTGCAACTGCACGCCCCCTGCAGCCAGACCCGGCAAATACCACCCCCGCGTCGCGGCTAAGCCTGGATCACCTAGTGCTTTCTCCACCAAGCGATTGACGCCGCGTCGTCCCTCATGCTCACCATTCGTGAGCACCACAAAAGAGCCCTCGAGCTGGGCAGCCGCCTCGACATAGGCCGGATTCATCCGCCGAGTCAGCGGGTCTTTCACCAACTGCATGCAGACGCCATCGAGATCCTGAACAAGCAGGAGGTCATCGATCGTGATGAGCTCTTGCAGCAGCTGATCTGCGGTGAGGCGTTGCATAGAAGACGCAAGATCAAGCCGCTATCTTTCCACGATCTCGCGGCGGGTCCAAGATCTTGAACCTCAATCCAGTTCGAAAAGCTCAATCAGAACAAGGATCATTCCAACAAACGCCTGCTTGCAATAGGGGTGAGCACAAGAGCAGGACCCTTAAATTTTTAAATGTTCGTTCGCTACGCGGTTGCCTGGTTCAGAAAAGAGTTGAGGGACGTATTGATGTGTTGTGCTCTTCGAAGATAAACATATCATTTTCTTTTGATCCATAACATATGCTAATACAGGTTAAATCGCAAGTCAATTGAAGGCGTTCCCTCAGTGATCAGCTTCCTCTCTAGCGAATCAGGCTCTGCAATGGTTTGATCTAATGTTCAATCAAAGCCTGGGAGTTTGATCTTCTGATTGGGACTATTCGAAAGCTTGGCTAAGGAACAAGAAAAACCATCAGAATCCAATCGCAATAATGCGATCAAGGTAATCTGCTGATACCATAAAGTTATTTTCAATATAATTGAAACAAGGACGACTCCCTAAACATCTAGACCTTATGACGAAGGGCTTGCGTTGGACATCGAGGACATTGAGGCATATCAAGGCAACGGCAACAACTGTGGTTTGACATTGGCACCCACTTTTCCTTCTATATCTACCTTGCCTCGAATCGAAACCTTGCCGTCAACGTTGACGCTCTCTTCAACCTTTACGGAGAGAGGTGCACTTGTGACCAGATCCACAGGAGATTGAATCGCCTGGACCATGGCATCGGCCTTCACAGCACCCGTCACTTTGACTGGTGCTTGAATCTCACGGACGGAGAGCGGGCCACGAATCGGCAGTGGAGCCTCAGCCGTGATCTGCACATCATCCCTAACTGCAACAATTCCATCCACGGGCAATGGACGATCGGCACGAATGGTGATGCTTGCTGGCATCACAAGACGATCAACATCCAACCCACCCTGGATGCGGATGGGAATCGGCTGGCTTAAGAGCTTCAACGCAACGCCACCCAAGACAAGGCTTGCCAAAACAAGCGCAGCTGGCCATCGATAGGCGTAGAGCAACTCGGAACGGGACAACGGCATCGGAACGACGCTGAGAAAATGACAAGATGCCCGGAGGCATGCACCCATCATCTGAGGTCAAGCCTGTGATGTGTCAAAAGAAAAACGGTTCATGGTCAAAAGCAGATGCATGCATGCAACAACAAAAAACTGCTAACCGTTCAAAAATCAGCCAGACCTAATCAAAATAATCTAATTGGTTCCCTTTTGACTTTTGAAATCGCAATGAACATCCTCAACTATGGAATGGAATTGGTATGAGCAGGGATCAAACGATTCGCCAGGGTGACACGAAGAAAAAATAGCCACAAGAAGGCCTGCTATTAACTGGGTCATTGTGATAAAAAGCTAGTGTCAAAAGACAGCCCTTATAGGGGCAATATGAAAGAGTAATCCAATTACTTCAATCGCTCAATTGAGTGTTTTAAGAGCTGTCTGGCCCAAGCAGAAAATGATCGTATAAGCAAGACATTGCAGAGCTTGTTAAAGACAATATTGAACGGAAGCGTGCCTAAGCAAGCATCGATCAGGCCCTAGCCGATGACTTCAACCAGATCTCTGTGAGCGAGATCACAAGCGCGCGTGAGTGAAATCATTGAATATGAAAGAGAGTGGCTGCAATGTACCGATCGAAAGATACACCTCAATGATGACAAAGTTTTTCTCAGTGATTGCTCCCTCAGCGCTCGTTGTCTTGGCCGGCTTCACCATTGAATATGTTGCCTTTGCAGCAACAGCAAGCTGCATCACACCAGAACGATTGGTTTATGGAGTTCCAGCCGAACAAGAATGCCCGGTAGGTCGTCGCATTACAGCACATGAAGCCGCAGAAATGGCCGAACTAACCAGAAACCAAAAATCTGTGCCGGTCTATTGATCATGAGGTGATGAAGTTTCTCATCCGATTGATAGTCGGAATAACCTTGCAAGAAGATTATCGTCACCTGCCTAGATCAATTCCACGACTTACTTGTTGATTCTCAAGGTCGTTTTGCTGAAGATTGCTGACTCAATCATTATTTTGCTTTTCAATTCTCGAGATCAAGCTAGGTTGTTTCATCGTTTGAATGATTTCGGCCAACACTTATAAGACTCGTTGTTCATTGATGGTGCTCATTACCAGCAAGAACGACGGTTGACATCCTTTTTGTATCATTCATGGCTGGCATCCTTAGCAACGCATCAATCACTCCCATGGTTTGCGTTGCTAACACCAGAAGATCAAACGAACGTACCAATATGTATGGGATGAACAACGGTTCAAACGGGAACTTCAACGGTCACACCAGGCCACCCTTTTAGGATTGCTGCATGCGTAATTCTTTCTTCGATCGCAGTCTCGATGCCGTCTCGATCCGACAGCGGGTGCTCGAGGTGGAATCCGCGAAGGTTGGGTTCTATAGCGTTGGACTTTATCCCGCTTCCCTGGCGTATAACTGCGCTATGCAAAATGAAGCGGGACGCCTGATGCTTGCCGCACGCCCAGGTCGAGAGCTGCTGGGCGCATTTGATCACGAAACCGTCGCAACCATGGACGCCGGTCATGTTGAGACGGTGATCAGCATGGGAACGCATCGGATCAACGGGAAGCAGGTCCCTAACACGCTCAGCGACCTGATCCAGTCCTGTGAACTCCTGGTGCTGAGTTCCAATAGCAACCACGTGGAAGAAGATTTACTGGAAGCGTGTCGGATTCGGGAAGAATTGGGTCGAGAACAAGTCGTTCTGGCCTGTCTGGCTGGATCCTTTAACCATGATCCAATTAGCAATAACGCCTATGTGTTATGCGAAAAACAACCCAATTTGGCTTTTTTCTCTGGTTTCCACCGTCATGGTGCACTTCGTAATCCCTTCGATAGTTTTACGGCAAATTTCTGCCACCCGAACGCCTTGACGGCGATGCTCGGCGCTCAACTGCTCGATCGACTTTCACCCAACATCCAAGTTTCCGCCGGGGTTCACAATGTTGAAGGGCAATATATCAAGGCCGCAAAGAATATGGCCTCAGTTTTTGCAGGATTTGGCTACAATTATCATCAAGATAATCCTGGTGTATTACCCACGCTGTTGACATTGTTATTGGATCAATGTCTTGATCAAGCTGCGACTGTCTCGATGGCTCGTCCAGATCGACAAAAGCTTTACCACCGACAACCAATACCTCTGACAGAATTGGGCTACGCCGTACCCCGCATTGAAGCCACGCTTGTTCGTGACGGCGACTTTGAAAAAGTTCGGGATCACACCTTCACGCAACTGACGGCAATGGTTGCTGATGTCCGTGGAAGCATGATGTTGCCAGTTTCTGGCAAACCCACTCGTAATTTCCAAGCTGGCCAGGCACTGGCAAAACATATGAGAGAGCAGGGCAGATGTCCACATTCCATGGAAGAACTCGAAACTTGGTGTGAATCATCCGGCTTGCGTAAGGGTGCACTGGAGGGTCTCAAATCTCTTCGCTATTGGCCACAAATCGCTCGGCGCTATGCAATCCCTGTGCACGATTGCTCGATGGTGAACCTGCTTTACATGGCAATTTATGGCCGACCTGCTGTCAAAGAGACTGCGTATCGGGTTATGACAGAAAGTCGTGAATTATCCAGTTATTGTCAAGAATCGGTACGTCCGACCCACAGCAGGCGTTATGCCGAAGCGTTGCAAAACCTAGAAGTATCAGATGCATTAGACCTTGTGGTCAATGCTGTCATTGCTGATAATGCCCGTCGTGCGATGCGAAGTGATGTCAGCTTGGACGAAGCCGATTCTGCTGGTATTCCTGCTTACTTACAGCTGATGGATGTGATTGAAACGGCTTACCACGAAGCGTCTTCTGAATGAGGGGCCTATCTAAGGTTCTTAGAATGGAGTATGGAAGCTCTTTGGCTCAATTTACACAAACTAAAATTGTATATTAATCATGGATGTCCTCGAATCAATGGGATTAATTGCCATTTAAAAAAAACTGATCGGAGCAATGCGTCCAGATCATGAAAAGCTCGAGAAGGAAAGATCATGGCCGAGGATTCGCAACATCACGTCGGCCACATTTGAATGCAATTTTGTATTCTCTTGGGCTCTAACAATCGCTTGAGATCAACCCGCAAAGCGTTGATAAGGGTTGCAGCACAACTCGAGTCGCCTGATTTTCTGCACACCAACCCTTTCTTCTCAACCAGATCAACGCGATGGTCGTGTAGTGAGACCATTGCGACAGCTCATGACCGAGGCCTTGGAAGCTATCGCTGATCGCTTTCATCCTCGTGAACAGATCACGGCGATCCGTTCTCTTGGCTCTGGCAATGTCAATGACACGTTTCTAGTCACTCATAAGGGGCATCACAAAGGCGGCAAGGATGGCGCCTTTGTGATGCAACGCCTTAACACCGCTGTGTTCGAAAGACCAGATCTGGTTATGGGCAATCTGATGGCCCTTGGCGAACATGTGCAGCGGCGTCTGGCATCACCGCCGCCTGAACTGCAGGGTCGGCGATGGGAAATCCCCCGCGTGGTCCCTTGCCGCGAACAATGCCATTGGGTGGAACATGAAGGACAATTCTGGAGATCGATTTCTTACATCGGAGCAGCGACAACGACCGATGTGATTCGCGACACAAGTCATGCACGCGAAGTGGGATATGGCCTCGGTATGTTTCACACTTTAATTAGTGATTTGCCGGCAGATAAACTTGCAGATACCCTTGAGAACTTCCACGTTGCTCCAGTCTATTTGAAGCATTACGACAATATTCTCTCACAAAAGACTCTCAATTTCAATGATCAGACGTTACGTCTTGCTTGCGCATTCATCGAATCGCGTCGTCAGGGGATTGATGTGCTCGAATCAGCCCTCGCTCGAGGAGAACTGCAGCATCGACCCATCCATGGAGATCCTAAAATCAATAACGTGATGATCGATGAGATCAGCGGTCAAGCGATTGGTCTGATTGATTTGGACACGGTTAAGCCAGGGCTAATTCATTACGACATCGGAGACTGTCTGCGTTCTTGCTGCAACCCAGTCGGAGAAGAAGCAATCGATCTTGATGACGTGTGCTTTGATATCAATCTCTGTGAAGCGATTCTTGGGGGCTACTTATCTGTAGCAAGCAAATTTCTCAGTGATTGGGATTTGCATTATCTACCGGATTGCATCCGTTTGATCCCATTAGAGCTAGGCCTTCGTTTTCTTACTGATCACCTGGAAGGAAATGTCTACTTCCGCTGTGATAGGCCTGGACACAATCTACATCGTGCCGTTGTTCAATTTCGACTCACCGAAAGTATCGAGGCTCAAATGCCTGCAATCCGTTCGTTGATCACCACCTTGGCAACCCCTTCGATCAAAACCTGCTGAGATGGCTCGTCCTGCGGTGATGCTGCGCCAGGTCTCCCGCCTCGTGCCCTTTGAACCTCAAAGCCGGAGCGACCTGAAGCTCAGCGCTGAACTGATCTGGAGTAGCAATGGCTCTCTTGAGCTCAGTTACGGCATTCTTGTCACGACGACCCCTGGCATGCCAGAACTCGTCTTACCCCATGGTTTGATCGACGGCTTGCAAGCCGATGGAAAACGACAGGATGGCCTCTGGACGACAACCTGTTTTGAAGCGTTTTTAGCTGTTCCCGGAGAGAGGTCGTATTGGGAGATCAACCTTGCAACCAATGGCGATTGGGCGATTTACCACTTTGATGATTATCGGCAGGGTCAGAGAGATGAGACCAAGATCGGCAGCGCTCCGGAGATTCGGTTACGCCGTTGGCACCGTCAGCTGCGTCTTGATGCCCGTCTTCAGCTCAAACCTTGGTGGCCGGTAGGCCTGTGTCCCGAGTTGGCGCTCACCGCTGTCTTGGACCATGGCCCCGCCGGCCTGAGTCACTGGGCCCTTTCTCACCCTGCTGAACAAGCTGATTTTCACGATCGGTCTACTTTTTTGCAGCCTTGAGGCCCCTTAAGGTCAGGGCCTTGTTCGCTGCAATCCCTCCCATGCGGCCCATCCTGGTGATTCCTCTGTTCATCGCAGGTGTGGGCCTGTCGTTTTCGGCGCTTCAAGGCCTCAAACGTCCCTCCGCCTCGATTCCACAAGTCATCGCTGCACCCGCTAAACCGATCACGGCACCGCAGCCTGCAGCCATATCGCTTCCAATCCAACCCGAGCAACCAATTAGTGCATCGGGCCGTCGTTATCCCAGTGTTCCTTCCGACCCGAAGGAGGCAGCAACTCTGCTCATGGCTGTCGAGACAGCCCTTCGCGATCCAATCACTGCGGATCAATCCCTTCCGGATCTGGGTCATCAGCAACAGGTCATCTACCGCGTGCTCTCAGCTGACAAAGCGCGCTCACAACAGGTCTTGACCCACTTAGAACCTCGATGGCGCAGCGTGGCAGAGCGCCATCTCGCTGCCAGGCGTGAGTTTCTACGCATGAGTCGAGGGCGCGGCCCCAGCATGCTTCCGGCATGGAGAATCATTCAACCCGAACCGGCAGATCAGCTGCTTGCCCACTACCGCAAAGCAGAAGCCGCGACAGGAATCGAATGGGAAGTGTTGGCGGCGGTGAACCTCGTGGAAACCGGAATGGGGCGTATTGATGGAATCTCCGTGGCCAATGCGCATGGGCCGATGCAATTCCTTCCAACAACTTGGAATGAACCGGGGATTGGCAAGGGCAATATCCGAGACCCCCACGATGCCATTCAAGCCGCTGCTCGTTATTTAGTGCGTCGTGGCGGTCTCAAAGACATTCGTCAGGGGCTCTGGGGATACAACAACAGCGATTATTACGGTCGTGCCGTTTTGCTGTACGCCTCTTTAATGAAAGAGGACCCCATGGCATTTCGAGGCCTTTACCACTGGGAAATCCATTTCAATGCCGATGTGGGTGACCTTTGGCTGCCTGTTGGATATCACGAGACCCGTCGTATCTCTGTGCAGGACTACCTCCGCCGTCATCCTGCCAGCGTCGCTCCGTCATAAGCCAATTGAACTGTCCCCCACTACGCTTCCGAAAACCGTGACGACTGCAGCGCGTGCCCAAGGAAACCTCCCATCGCGGTGATGAGCTCAAGACCCTTGGCTGGTCTGAACCAGAAGTCAACCGCTACGTCGAGCTCTTCGAATACCGTCAACGCTGGGGAGCGATGAATTTGGAGCGAGAGGATCGTCTCTTCCTCCGCAAGGCAGAACATGCACTCCCTGCCATTCTCACCGGACGCGCTGCCGCGAAAAAGTCCACGAATGAAAAGAGCTACTACAGGTGGCTTCGCTTTCATCTCGATGCCATGAAAGCTGCGGAAGCGGGCATGGATCTAGCTGAGAACGAACAAGGTGCTTGGCCGATCATGCTGGAAGTCGAGCTGAGGATCATCGATCACTACGAGCCGGTTCTCGGGCTTCCTGACACGATCAAGGCCAAAGCTCTGGGACCTTTGCGTGAACTTCTGGCGGCCCAGGCGGCAGCGCTTGGTTCCACTCAAAGTTACGACTTTCAAGCAGCATTGATCGATCTGAAAGCAAAGGAATCGAGCCGCTGGCGCCATCTGCGCGATGGTGATGGCACTGATCGCACTTATCCATTGCTTAGCGCTGAGGCTGCACCAGGTTTCCGCGATGAAGCGCACCGCGAGATTCATGGACTGATCCGAAGCTCCTTCCCCTCTCTTGCTGACACCGACAAGTCCGAACTGACCAACGTTCAACCATCCGAGAGCCAATCGTCCGACAGCCAACCATCCGACAGCCAATCGTCCGACGACTAGAACGGAACTAGAGCAGCCATAACAAGGCCTGATGTCCCTGCGTTACGAAACTCTTCAGCTGCATGCCGGTCAGTCACCGGATCCAGCCACCAATGCCAGGGCTGTGCCGATTTATCAGACCAGCTCCTACGTTTTTAATGACGCCGAACATGGCGCCAACTTGTTTGGTCTCAAGGAATTCGGGAACATTTACACCCGACTAATGAATCCGACCACGGACGTGTTCGAAAAGCGGGTGGCAGCTCTTGAGGGAGGTGTGGCTGCTTTGGCGACAGCATCCGGTCAATCTGCCCAATTCTTGGCCATCACCAACTGCATGCAGGCTGGTGACAACTTTGTTTCGACGTCGTTCCTCTATGGAGGGACGTACAACCAATTCAAAGTTCAATTTCCACGTCTTGGGATCGACGTGCGTTTCGCTGACGGCGATGCGGTTGAGAGCTTCGATGCACAGATCGACGACAACACCAAAGGCATCTATGTCGAAGCGATGGGCAACCCTCGCTTCAATATCCCAGATTTCGAAGGGTTATCAGCCCTCGCCAAACAGCGTGGCATTCCCTTAATCGTCGACAACACCCTTGGTGCCGCAGGTGCCCTGATGCGACCGATCGAGCATGGTGCCGACGTCGTCGTGGAAAGTGCCACCAAATGGATTGGTGGACATGGCACCAGCCTCGGTGGCGTAATTGTCGACGCTGGCACGTTCGACTGGGGAAATGGCAAATTTCCTCTGATGAGTCAACCAAGCCCCGCGTATCACGGGTTGGTGCATTGGGATGCGTTCGGTTTTGGCAGTGAGATCTGCAAAATGCTCGGGTTGCCGGATCACCGCAACATCGCTTTTGCTCTTCGTGCCCGTGTGGAAAGCCTGCGGGATTGGGGTCCCGCCATAAGCCCGTTCAACAGCTTCCTATTGCTACAGGGTCTTGAGACGTTGAGTTTGAGAGTTGAACGCCATACGGAAAATGCCATGGCTCTTGCCCTTTGGCTCCAGCAACACACCAAGGTGGCCCATGTGAGCTATCCGGGACTCTCAGATGATCCCTACCACCAACGCGCCAAGAAGTACCTCACCGGCCGTGGCATGGGTTGCATGCTGATGTTCTCACTCAACGGTGGCTATGACGATGCTGTTCGTTTTATTGACAGTCTCAAATTGGCCAGTCACCTCGCCAATGTTGGTGATGCCAAGACTTTGGTGATCCATCCCGCCTCAACCACACACCAACAGCTCAGTGAAGCGGAACAGGCCTCTGCTGGTGTCACGCCAACAATGGTGCGCGTCTCTGTAGGACTTGAGCACATCGATGACATCAAAGCTGATTTTGAACAGGCCCTCGCCGTTCTGAACTGAATGCCGATGGAGCCGTTATGGCGCTGATTCTTCCTCGCAGTTATCACAAGATCGGGGCGGTTGAACGCAACCGCATCTCTTGGATTGAACCTGCACAAGCCGAACGTCAGGACATCCGTCCTCTACGCATTGGCATCTTGAATATCATGCCTCTGGGTAAGCAATACGAATTTAATTTGTTGCATCCCCTCGGCTTGTCTGTCCTGCAGATTGAACCCATTTGGATTCGGCTCTGTTCACACGCCTACAACAGTTGGGACCAAGAGCATCTGAACGAGCTCTACATCAGCTGGGAGGAAGCGATGGCTCGAGGTCCTCTCGACGGTCTGATCATCACTGGTGCTCCGGTTGAGCATCTGCCGTTCGAACAGGTGACCTACTGGAGCGAACTGGTGGAATTCATCGAGGAGGCCCGGCGGAACTGCGCGAGCACGCTCGGGCTGTGTTGGGCAGGCTTTGCGTTGGCCTATTTGGCGGGTGTTGACAAAGTCCCGTTCGAACGCAAATTGTTTGGCATCTATCCCTTGCGCAGTCTTGTCCCTGGGCACCCGCTGATGGGAACCCAAGACGACCGTTTTTTCTGTCCCCAGAGCCGCCACGCTGGACTCGAGGATGCATCGATGGAATCAGCACAACGGCAGGGACGATTGCGTCTCTTAGCCCATGGAGAACAGGTGGGGTACACAATCTTCGAGACGCCTGACCAGCGGCAGCTGATGCATCTTGGCCACCCGGAATACAACGTCGGTCGTCTACGGGCAGAAATGGAACGAGACAAGGCCCGGGGTGATGTGCCCCCACCGGAGAATTTCGACCCTGATCAACCCCAAACGCTTTGGCGATCTCATCGCAACTTGTTATTCCAACAATGGTTGTGGTTCTGCTATCAACGTGTGTCTTTGGTGCATTGATCCACTGATCTGCTTTTAAAGCGCATGAAGCATGGCTGCAGCAAGAAGACCCAAATAGGTGCCAATTAAATAACCGAGCAGGCCGACGCCAACGCTCGGCAACGCAAGCGATGGACGGCCAATCGATGTGGACAACGCCAAAGCGGTACTCGGCCCTCCGATCGCCGCTTGCGAAGCAATGAGTGTTTCCGCCAAAGGCCAGCTCCGCCAACGCCGCATCAGCAAAAGGCCTAGCCCCTGAACGATCACGATCAGAGCTGCATAGAGCAGAACCGGCCAGCCACTACCCAAAAGTCCCGCCAAAGGTGTACTCAGACCAATCACCGTAAAAAACGGTTGGATGAGCAGCAAGCCCAGGCTGTAGCAGCCAAGCCGTGTGGCGGAAGCAGGAAGCTGAGCTACCACGAGTGCCAGCGTGGTGAGAACAAGAATGGATGGACAACCGCTCCAGACCCTCTGAATCAAATTGG
>MDSW01145580.1_pt1 | contig 18132 bp, 17 predicted proteins | sample 811171 | NCBI WGS metagenome assembly MDSW01 (sample SAMN05326641, study PRJNA326480) | marine metagenome | isolation source: seawater | place: Atlantic Ocean: North West | collected 2012
AAAATTAGATCCTCATCAGATCTAACTGGACTTAAAGAAATAAAATGATTTTATTTTTTATAAACATTCCACATGGAACTAATTATTGTTTCTAAATCAGAAAATTTATTTTTAAAATTTAGTTCATTATTTGAATTAGCATACAAACTACTCGGATCTCCAGGCCTTCTTTCTTCTATATTATAATTAATTTGTTTACCGGTAATTTTTTTTGCTAACTCAATTACTTCTAAAACTGAATAAGCATTTCCAGTTGCTAAGTTGGTAATTAAATTAGATTTTTTATTTAGAACCTCTATGGCTTTAACATGCCCAAAAGCTAAATCATTAACATGAATATAATCACGTAAACAAGTGCCATCTGGTGTATCGTAATCATTACCAAAAACATTAATTTCTGATCTTTCACCTGATGCCACCTCCATTACTATTGGTAATAAATTTTGAGGATTCTTTTCTTTATTTTTCACCCTACCTCGCATATCATATCCAGCTGCATTAAAATATCTTAACAAACCAATATTAATACCCTTTAAATTGTGTAACCATGATAATTGTTGTTCAATAAATAATTTTGTAAAACCATAATAGTTAATTGGATTTAAACTATGATTTTCATCTAATGGTAAATAAGTAGGATATCCATAGACAGCAGCTGATGAAGAAAAAATAAAATTTTCAACATCATTCTCTAAACACATATTAATTAATCTAATTGAATCAATTATATTAGATTTAGAATATTTAATTGGATTAACCATTGAATCACCAGCAGCTTTTAAAGCTGCTAAATGAATAACACAATCTACATTCTTTAAAATTTTGGTTAAATAATCTGCATTTGTAAATGAATCTTGAATGAATTCAGCTCTATTATCGATGTTATCAACAAATCCTGTACTTAAATTATCAAGAACTGTAACATTATATCCTTGGTCACATAATTCATACGTAACATGAGAGCCAATATATCCCGCACCACCTATTACTAATACTCTCATTAGGTTTTCCCCCTATGAAAAAAATTTTTAATTTTATCACAAACATTAATAATATCATCTTCTACAATATGAGTTGATATAGGTAAGGATAAAACTTCTTTTGATAGTTCTTCAGATTTCAAACAGTTAACTTTTTGTGAAGCATAAGGTTTTTGTAAATGACAGGGCTTAGGATAATATATAGCACTATCAATATTATTAATTGACAAATATTCTTTTAACTCACCTCTTTTTTTTAATCGTATTGTATATTGATGAAAAACATGCTTAAAATTTTTCTTTGTTGATGGTAAAATAATTTCATCAATATTTTCAAGTAATTGATGGTATAATTTTGCATGTTCAATTCTCAAACTATTCCATTTATCAAGATAATTTAGTTTAACAGATAAAATTCCACCTTGAAACCCAGTCATTCTAAAATTATTTCCTATTATTTCATGCTGATATTGTTTGTTTGATCCATGATTTCGAATCATACATAATTTTGTAAAGACTTTTTTATTGTCTGTTAATAATGCACCACCCTCACCATATGAACCTAAATTCTTAGTTGGATAAAAACTGAAACATGCAACATCACCAAATGTGCCTGATTTTTTATTATTAAACTCTGCTCCATGTGATTGTGCAGAATCTTCTATTAAATATAAATTATGTGCTTTTGATATTTGAATTAATTTATCAATTTCACAAATTTGTCCAAATAAATGCACACAAATAATCGCTTTAGTTTTCTTAGTAAGATTTTTTTCAATATCATCAACATTAATATTAAAATCATTTTCATTAGAATCTACAAACACAGGTTGAGCACCAACAAGTGATACAGCCTCTGATGTTGCAAAGAAAGAAAATGTGGGAACTATAACTTCATCACCAAAACTTATATCTAGGGCCATTAAAGCTGCTTGCAATGCTGATGTACCATTATTGACAGCTACACAATAATTTGAACCAGAATAATTTGAAAAATCTTTTTCAAAGGCTTCTACATATTTTCCAGATGAAAAAGCTGAATCATTTAATACATCATTTAATTTACCATCAATTTCATTTTTAAGTGTCAAATACTCACTTTTAAAATCATACATCTTAACCATACTATCCAGCGTTCCTATCATATATAATCTTAAATACTGTTTGAAAAATTATTTTTATATCAATTAAAAGATTCCAGTTTGCAATATATTTTAAATCACACTCTATTCTTTTCTCCATTTTATAAAGGGTATCAGTCTCACCTCTCCATCCACTTATTTGTGCAAGTCCAGTAATACCTGGCTTTACTTGATATCTATTCATATAGTTATCAATCAAATCCTTATGTTCCTCATCAAGATCTATAGGGTGTGGTCTGGGACCAACAATTGACATTGTACCTAATATTACATTAAAAAATTGTGGCAACTCATCCAATGAAGTTTTACGCAGAAACTTTCCTACTTTTGTTATTCTAGGGTCATTAGAAGTAGCCTGAATAAATTTAGCATTTTTTTCAAATGTCATTGACCTAAACTTCCACATTACAAATTTTTTTTTGTTCAAACCATATCTTGATTGCTTAAATATAATAGGACCCCTTGAAGTTAGTTTTATAATTAAAGAAATAAATAGTAAGGGTAAAGAAATAATTAAAATAATTATTGAACCAAAAAATAAATCAATAAACCTCTTATAAATTCTCATTAAAACTGAATTCATTGGTTTTGCTAAACTCCAACTTCATAATATTCAAATTTTTGCTTTTCTAAACGATCTCTATCGTAGATGTTACGCCCATCAAATACTATCTTATTTTTCATTTTAGTTGACATTAATTTTAATTTTAACTGTTTGTACTCATTCCACTCAGTTAACATAATGAGCATTGAAGAGTCATCTAATGCTTGATAAGGTTTATCATAAAAAGTTATAAATTCTAACTCTTTTTTGCTTAACTCATTTTTAAAATTAGATGAAGCAATAGGATCGTGGCACTGCACCTTAATTCCTTTTTTAATTAAACCTTTAACAATATAAATACTTGGCGCCTCACGAACATCATCAGTGTCTGGCTTAAAAGCTAACCCCCAAATTGTTACTATTTTAGATTTTACTTTGTCTGCTTTAACTAAAATTCTATTTAAAAAATTAATTTTCTGATTTTTATTAATCTTATCTACAGCATCTATTAATAAAGAATTATAATTATTGTTTTGAGCAATTTTTGCTAGTGCTTTAACATCTTTAGGAAAACAACTGCCACCATAACCTACTCCTGGATATATAAACTTAAAACCAATTCTTTCATCAGTACCAATTCCTAGTCTAACATCATTAATGTTTGCGCCAATATTTTCACAAATTCTTGACATCTCATTTATAAAAGAAATTTTAGTTGCTAACATAGCATTTGCTGCATATTTAGTCATTTCTGCACTTTCATTACTCATTGTAATCAATTTTGATGTATCATTTGAAATTAAAGGCTTATATAAATCTCTCATTATTTTTTTAGCTTTTAAACTAGATGTTCCAATAACAATTCTATCAGGATACATAAAATCATCAATTGCCTTACCTTCTTTTAAAAACTCAGGATTACTAACAACATCAAAATCAAGCTCCATTTGCCTCTTATCTATCTGATTTGATATAATTTTGTCAACTTTTTTTGCGCTACCTACTGGCATAGTTGATTTATTTATAATAACTTTATAGCCGTTAATATTTTTTCCTATAGTTTCTGACACTTTATTAACATAAACCATATTAGCAGTACCATCATTATTTTCAGGTGTACCAACAGCGATAAATATAACTTTTGATTTTTTAACTGCAAAACTAGCATCATCAGTAAAAGATATAGATTCAGATTTAATGTTTTTAGATAATAATTTTTTTAAACCATTTTCATGAATGGTAGGTATTCCATTTTTTAATTTTTCTATTTTATTTTTATCAACATCAACACATATAACTTCATGACCAATCTCTGATAGACAAACCCCAGAAACTAATCCAACATACCCTGTACCAAAAATTGCAATTTTCATTTTAAATCTCTTTCTTTAATAATATATCAAAATATTCAATTGTTTTAAAAAGACCTTCATCTAAACTAAATTTAGGCTCCCAATCAAGATATTCCTTAGCAGCTTGAATGTTGGGCTTTCTTTTCTGTGGATCATCTTGAGGTAATTCCTTAAATGTTAACTTAGATTTAGAATTTGTTAGTTCAATAATTTTATTTGCTAGCTCTATCATTGTAAACTCTTTAGGATTACCAAGATTTACTGGACCAGTTATATTTATATCTGAATTCATCAATTTTATAAAACCATCAATTAAATCATCTACATAACAAAATGATCTGGTTTGTTTCCCGCTACCATAAATTGTTATTGGGTCATTATTTAATGCCTGAACAATAAAGTTTGAAACAACCCTACCATCATCTTTATCCATTCTAGGCCCATAAGTATTGAATATTCTAACTACTTTAATAGCCAAACTATAAACTCTATTATAATCAAAAAATAAGGTCTCTGCGCACCTTTTGCTTTCATCATAACAAGATCTAATTCCAATGGGATTTACATTACCCCAATAAGCTTCATGTTGAGGATGGACTGTTGGATCTCCATAGACTTCACTTGTTGAAGCCTGAAAAATTTTAGAATTATTTCTTTTGGCTAAATCTAGCAAATTAATTGCACCAACTACATTTGTTTTAGCAGTAAAGATTGGATCTCTTTGATAATGTGGTGGTGATGCAGGAGAAGCTAAATTATATATTTCATCTACTTTAAAATTATCTAAAGGTAAACAAATATCATGATTTATGAATTTAAAATTTGCTAAATCAATTAAATGTTTAATGTTTTGATGACTTCCCGTATCAAGATTATCAATGCAAATTAGATTATGATTTTGCTTGATTAGTAAATCACATAGATGAGAGCCTAAAAAGCCAGCCCCACCTGTAATTAATATTGTTTTTGAAGAGCTCAATTAGTTGTTAACCTGTGACTCAATCCATTTAAATGTTTTTTTCATACCTTCTTTCAAGGGCTGGTCAGGTTTCCAACCTACTTTTTGCTCAAAGATTTTATTATCTGAATTTCTACCTTTAACACCTACTGGACATGGAAAACCATATTTATTTTCAAATTCTTCACCTTGAATGTTATGAATACTTATATCTTTTCCAGATATATCTATTGCCATTTGCGCAAAATCATTTATAGAAATCATTTCTTCTGAACCAATATTAACTGGACCCATAAAATCAGAATTCATTAACCTTCTTACTGACTCTATACACTCATCAATAAATAAAAAAGATCGTGTTTGCTTTCCATCACCCCAAACTTCCATAGAATTACCTTGATTTGTCATAATTGCTTTTCTACACATTGCAGCTGGAGCTTTTTCTTTACCTCCATCCCATGTACCTTCAGGACCAAAAATATTATGAAATCTTGCAACTCTTACATTTAAACCATAATTTCTATGAAATGAAAAATATAATCTTTCGCTAAATAATTTTTCCCATCCATACTCACTGTCTGGTGCTGCAGGATATGCAGAATCTTCTGAGCATTTTGGGTTATCAGGATCTTCTTGATTATATGCTGGATAAATACACGCAGAGGAAGAATAAAATACTTTTTTTACTTTTTTCTTAGTCGCTTCATGAACAGCGTTAAGATTAATTAAACCTGAATTATGCATTACATTTGCATCATTTTCGCCTGTAAAAATATAACCAGCACCACCCATATCTGCAGCAAATTGATATAACTCATCCATATTTTCATCTACTGCTTTTGCTACTACATTTGGGTCTCTTAAATCACCAACTATAAACTCATCTGCAGTACTAACAGAAAAATCAGGATTTTTTAAATCAACACCTCTAACCCAAAATCCTTCTTTTTTTAATCTAGTAACCATATGGCTACCAATAAAACCACCTGCACCAAAAACAACAGCTTTTTTCATGAATGTCTCCCATATATAAATTATATTTACTTAATAAATTACTTTAAGTAATTTACTCAAAGTGTAACCTAAATTAAATAATTATTTTTTTTTGATAAAATCAATAATATTATACATGATAAATTTAGGTACAATATCAAAATATCTCTTCCATAACCTTCTAGGCTCCATTAGTAGTCTAAATAACCATTCTAAACCTGAATTTTGAACCCATTTTGGAGCAATTACCAAACTACCTGTATGATAATCAAATGCAGCTCCAACGCCAAACATTAATTTTGTTTTAAGTTTTGGCAAATATTCACTCATAAATATTTCTTGTTTTGGAGTACTTAAACCAACCCATACAATATCTGGTTTGGATTCTTCTATATCATCAAAAAGTTCTTTTTCTTCTTTTTGATTAAGAGGTCTAAATGGCGGACAATATGTACCAACAATTTGAATTCCTGGAAATAATTTTTCCATGTTTAATTTAAGTTTATCGGCAATACCAACATTTCCTCCATAAAAGTAATGTTTTATATTATTTTTAGCAGATATTTCCATTACTTTAATAAACACTTCAGGACCAAAACATCTTTCAATATTTTTTGATTTTTTAAGCTTAGAAACCCAAACGCAAGGCATACCATCAGGAATAGACATGTATGAACCATTGTGAATAGACCTAATCTTCTCATCTCTTCTAGATTCTATAATACCATGTGCACCAGTAACAGTAACATATCCTTTATTATCAGTTTTGATAAATTTTGGAACTAATTCCAAAATATCATTTATTTTAACCTGTGATATACCAACATCTAAAACATTAATCTTTTGGGGAGTTTTCATGTATAACCTCTTTATATATGTTTATTAATTCTTGATAATTTTTTTCTGGAGTAAAATTATCTAAATAATGTTTTCTAGCGTTTTTAGATAATTCTAATAATAATGGTTGATTTTTGATTACAACATTAACTTTTTTAGAAAGATCAATTGGGTCATTTGGCTTAAATTGAAATCCTGTAACCTTATCAATAACAACTTCTCCAACCGAACCAATCTTAGAACCTAAAACAGGAAGACCTGCAGAATAAGCCTCTAATATCACCATAGGGAAACCTTCATACCAAATAGATGGAATTACTAAAAATGATGCTGAATTCATAAGTTCTACAATTTTATCCTTATCTTGACTTCCAATGAAATTAATATTTTTATGGTTTAAGCTTTTTAATTCATTTTCAAGGGGACCACTGCCTGCAATTGTAAGTGGATAATCAATATTTTTCCATGCATCGATTAAAATTTTAATTCCTTTTTCCTCACCAATTCTACCTACAAATAATGCAAATTTTTCTTTCTTGATATCATCTTTTTTAATATCAAAAACAAAATTTGGTTTAACAGTTATTTTACTTGGTAAAAATCCAGCTTCTTCAAATTTTGATTTACTAAATTGTGTTAATGCTATAAATTTATTAACCTTAGAATTCCATGTATCTTTTTTCTTATGGTAATTAATCATCCTAGCTAATGCAAAAGTTCCTAAATACGAATTTTGATAAACTTTATCAATTACAGTACTGAAAACTCCGTTTGTTATCGATTTTTCATAAATTTTATTTTTGTGCATTAAAATTGCACTTGGGCAAATATGCCTATAATTATGCAAAGTTTGAATGATTGGAATTTTATTATCTTTTGCGGCAAAAAATATAGAAGGTGTTATAATTGGAAAAAAATTGTGTACATGAATAATGTCTGGTTTTTCTTTTTTTAATAACCGATCAAATTCTTTGTATACTTTTTTAGAAAAAATAACATTTAAGAAACTTCTTAATTTAGAACTGATACTATTAATAGTTTTGTTATCTTTGTGATAAGTGATAAGCTCATGATTGTTATCTTTTAAAAGATTCATTTCATTATTAAAAACTGAATATTCACCAGCACGTATTTTATAAAAATTATGAACTATTAAAACCTTCATCTATAATCCATTTCATGAAGTTCATTAGCCATATTTATTAATTTTTTATTGTTATCACTTATATCTGAAGGTAATTCATAGTTTTTCTTATTATTTACAACACCTTTAACTGCATTTAAAATAGAGTCATTTAGTTTTAAATTACATAATTCTAAGATTTTAGTAATTTCATACGTTGGATTTTCTATTATAGACTCATACTTAACTTTATAATATTTATTTTTTAAAGTATCATTTTCTGAAATTTGCGTACTTATCAGTTTGTTAGTCTGATAAACTTGATGTGTTGCTTGAGTAAAATAATCTTCATCAACTAAATCTTTCCATCCTATGATTTTTGTACCCCAAAATTTTTCTTTTGATTTCTTTTTAGCATTAACGAGTGAATAGATATTATCAATTGGTTTTCTTGAAACATGAATAAAATGTAGATTAGAAAAAATTTCATTTAAAAGAAGTAATTTATGAGAAAAACCAGGCTGTTTTATCAATAAATGTGATTTTTTAAATAAATTTATTCTAAAATTTAAATCTTCAGATAAAAAAGATTTATCAACTTTATTTAAATCATTAGAATCAAAAAAATCATCTTTAATTAAATAATTATTTTCATCACCCCATTTAAATATGTTTTTCCAATAAGGTATACACTCTGATGGAGAAATTAAGCCAGTAGATTTTGAAATTTTATCTGGAATCGCAATAACACTTTTATTTGAGAATAGACTAAAGGAATTTCTTAATAATTTTGATATTTTAGGAAATCTATATAGCTTTGTATCTATTTTAGAAAACCAATAGAATTTTTTTTGATTTGATAAAATACTATAAGTCAAAGTCGTACCTGACCTATCTACACCAAAGATTAAATATCCAGTAACATTTTTAAAATCATTAATAAATTTTTTGCTCATCACCTAAATAATATTTTTAGCTTTAGCTAAAATATCCTTATATATTGTATTACAATCATTGATCATTTCAAAAAATTCAGAATTAATCTGATTTGTTAATGTATTTTTTTGAATAATTCTTTTTTGATTAGGTATAGCAACTGTTTTATGATTTGTCATATTTGAAGAATTATCAATTTTATCCATAGTTTTAACAAATTTAAATACTTTTTTGTTAAAATCTTTAATATCAATATCTATATTATAATTAGTATCAAACAATTCATTATATTTTGTTATCACTATAGGAAAATTTTTAACAATAGTTTCGAATTTAACAAATAATACCCTTGAATCATTATAACTTATATTGATATGAAATCTTTTATAACTGTTAATTGCATTAGAAACATTTGATGAAGACCTAATAATATGTGATGTTATTGCATCAATTGGTTTCCGAATTAATATGATAATAGGGATTTTATTTTTTAATCCTAATTTAATATTAATTGGGAGGTGAATGTGACTTGCAATTGATAAATGAGAATCAATCATCAAAAATGCTGCTTTGCAAAACGTATTTGCAGATCTAGGAAAACCCTCTATTACTAAATCAGTATTTTTTCTTACAATTCTATTATCATTAAATCTTAAAATCAAAAAAATTAATTTATATAGAAATAAATTATTTGCTAATAAAAATTTGAATCTATTAAAATTATACATTTATTAGCTAGCCTGTTTGGTTTTAAAGTCTTTTGAATAAATGAATATTATCATAAAAAAAATAAACATGGTAGAAAAGTATATCATAATATTATCACTAATAATGATAAAATTGAACAGAATTAGCAATGCAACTGTTAAGCTATTCACACTTGCTAGCTTATAATAAAAATAAAAAGTGTAGCAGAAAATTATCAATCCTCCTTCAATATATGTTTTTAAAATATCTGAATGAATATTTGTTAATTTAGTAAAGTAATTAGATGTTAAACTGTGACTTAGGCTACCTAATCCAAGACCAAAAATATTGTAAGTATTATTGTTTATTTCAAATGCATATGAAAATAATTGCATTCTACCCATCATTAAAAAATTTAAACTTTTTCCAAAAAATAGCTTTACATAGTAATCAAAATATCCATTAATAATCAAAATAAACATATAGATTAAAAATAAATTCATTGATAAACCAACTATGGCTATTTTTTTCTTGTTATTGGTGAAATTTATATTAAAGATCCTTAAAAAAATTAATATGATAATACATGTAAAAAGTCCAAATAGGGCTATTCGCTTATAGGATACTAAAGTGAAAATTGAAAAAAAAGTAAAAAACAAGTACTGCCTTTTATAAAAAAACAATAAACTAAAAAAAGCAAAAATAAAGCTAAATGAACTTTCAAACTCAGCTGCCAGGGAACTATCCAAAAATAAATTTTTGCATAAGTCAATTATTAAAAATAATATTTTAACTAAGTTGAAATCTACATTAAATAAATAAATACATACAAAACCAATAGACATAAGCTTTAATTTATTTTCTAAAAAACTTTTATCAAGTTTTAAAGTTGAAAGTAAAAATACAGTTAAAATTGGAGCATTTAAAAAATATAATTCCATAAATGTTCTTGAAAAAATATTTTGAGAAATTAGATTTATGATTATATAAAAAATTGAAATAAAAATATTTACTATAAAAAATTTAAAAATAATATTATCATTATTATAATTAACATTATTAGTTAAAACATTATAGGGCAACACTAAAAACATAGTAATTAATGGTAGAGAATAAATCGAATAATCAAAAAGCATATTGCCACCTACGCTTCTTAATAAGACAAAAACCATAAAGAACGAACAAATAACATTAAATATAATTCTGCTAGTCATTTTTACTTTCTATTTAAATTTATAATATTTATTAATATAAAGCATAATCAGTGGTAAGCAAAAAAAAGTAATTAAAATTTTTCTAAAAATTGTAATATTATGTTCCCTTTGCTCAATCGTAATTTTATTTTTTGAAAATTTATCTGGATTACCCGCTAAAGAATGGCCAATTTTTGTTAAAACAATTTGATTATGTGAATCTAATTTTTTAAATGAAATATTTAAATTTGATTTATATCTTTTTTCAATTTTTTCAATAACCAAGTTAGGATTTTGCACAAAGTCTTCATAAAAAATTCTAATACATTTATCTTTATTAAAAAATCTAAATATCTCAAAAAATAAATTATAAAAAACCCATTGCATAGATGCTTTTAGAACTGAAGCTTTACCTGGTAAATATTTCTTTCTTTTTGTTTGACTTGAAACAAATTGATAAGGGCTTCTTACTAAATGAATATAAAAAATATCAAAGACATCAATATCATTGTATAGTAATGAAAATGATGGATGTTTAGAAGTATCTATATAAATATTATTATTATTTAATTTTTTATAAATGCTTAAAATATGGTTTTTCGTTTTTTGATATTGATTAGAATTTGTTATGTAGGAAAGTAAAAATAACCTTATTATTCTTTTAAATTTTAATAATCTATTATCTAGATTTTTATCTTTATTAATTATATCTTTATTCGACCAAAAATTACAATGCTCTACTAATTTTCCACATTCACAGGGAATATTCATTTTTTGCATTCTTTGGCTCAAAGAATATCTTGCTGCCTCACCAATATTTATAGCATCATTTGATTGATCTAAAATTTTAGCTAATATTGTACTACCATTTCTTCCAGTACCTCCAATAAAAAGTATATTTTTTTTAATTTTCTTCATTTTTCATTATATAAAAAATTATAGTCAATTTTATAAACTTTTGAGATAAATATTAATATCAAAAATATTGCGTAAGTTAATAAAGAAAATAGCATTAAAGATAATGCTTGTGCACCAAAAAAAGTTGCTAAATGGTTTATTATAAAAAACGTTAAAATAAATGAAATAAAGATTTTAAAAATGGCATGATTATATAAAGAAATTTTCAATCTTTTATTGATTATTAATCTACCAAACAAAAATAATAAAGAAATCGATATACATGTACTAATTGCCGCACCAATAATTCCAAACTTAGGAATCAAATAAAAGTTGAATAAAATATTAATAATAAAAAAACAAACAGTACTTTTAAACCATATTTTATTATTATTTGTCATAACTAAAAGAATTCCTACTGAACCACATATTACGTGAACAAATTTTGCAATAGATAGAATTTTTAACGAATCAGATGCATACGAAAAACTTGATCCATATATTAAACTTATAAAATTCTGTGAATTAGTATAAAGTATAACTATCATTGGAAAGCAAATATAGCAAGACCATCTAACCGTAGCGATAAAATATTCTTCTATCATATTATAGTTTAAATCTTTATAAAATTTTGATATTGAGGGAGACATTGCCATAGATAATGATGCAATAAACATTGTTACAATCATAGTAGATTGAGTTGCAACTTGATATACACCTAAGTCACTATTAGTACAATATATTCCAATCATAACTCTATCTACCCAAAGCATTAACATTGAAAAAATTCCAGCAGTGAATGCTGAAAAAGAATGCTTAACAAATTCATTCAATTTACCAAAACTAAACGAAATTAATAAAAATTTTGGAAATGTTTTCTTAATAAAGAATATGCCTACAGAAAATGGAATGAAAAATGTAATTATTAGTATATTTAATACATTTTGAAGTGTTAATAAATCAAAATACTTTAACAATAAAATTAAAATTATCATTACAACAGGCTGTATCAAATCTTTTATTAGTAAGCTGAAAATCATTTGATTGTTAACTCTAGTAATTGAGGCAAGAATTTGATTTAATATATATAAAAAACAAATTATAGCAAAAGATGGAAGATAAATATTTAAATTAATTGATGAGAAAAACATTGATATATAAATAGAGTTAAAATAAATCAAACTACATGATAATAATGATATTAATGTAGATAAAATAATTGCAATACTTAAATTTTGATTTAATGTTGAATCAAAACTTTTTCCACTGCATAAAAAAATCACTGTTTTATCTATACCAAAAACTGAAAAAATGCCGTTCAATCTAAGTATAGTCCAACCTAAAATAAAAAGACCATATTGATCTGGACCTAGAAATCTAGCTAACAAGATTTGAGATATAACTAAGCTTAATCTTCCAATGATAGTTCCAAAAGAAACTATAAATGAATTTTGAAGAAGCTTAATTGGATTAAAAGTTATTTTCTTCATAAAAGAATATTTCAATAAGATTATTAAATAAAAGGATTGTGCTTATCTTTTTCTGAAAGTTTTAATTTATTTTTTTCTAACTTCCAATTAATTCCAATTTGGGGGTCATCATACCTAATACCTCTATATAAATCCTGTTTAAATAAATTGTCAATTTTATAACAAACTATTGCTGTATCACTCAGCACAAGAAAACCATGCGCAAAACCCCTAGGTATATACATTTGTTTCATATTTTTTTCACTTAATATGACTGAAACATATTTTAAATATGTTTTTGACTCTTTCCTAATATCAACAGCAACATCTTGAATTTCTCCTTGCACTACTCTTACTAATTTTGCTTGCAGATATGGCTTGTCTTGATAATGCAAGCCTCTTAGTACACCAAAACTGGATTTTGACTCATTATCTTGAACAAAATCAACAGAGGGTAGATGGTTTTTGTATAACTCTTTATTAAATGATTCAATCAAATAACCTCTTTCATCAATAAATGGTTGAGGTTGAAAAATTTTTACTTCAGGAATATCTGTTTTTATTACCTTTATATTCATTTAATTAATTTTAAGTAATTTTTGTATTCAGATTCTGGTAAATCCTTAACTAAATCTTTAAATAGTTTATAATTAATAAAATTCATTCGATACGCTATCTCTTCTATACAAGAGATTTTCAATCCTTGTCTTTCTTCAATCATTTGTATAAAATTAGATGCTGATAATAATGCGTTAGGCGTACCACTATCTAACCATGCAAACCCTCTCCCCAATAAATTTACTTTTATATTCTTATTTTGAATATAAACATTATTAACATCTGTAATTTCTAACTCGCCTCTTTGAGATGGTTTTATATTTTTTGAATAATTTATTACTTCATTTGTATAAAAATATAAACCGATAATAGCATGGTTTGACTTGGGCTTATTAGGTTTTTCTTCAATTGAAATAATATTTTTATCTTTGTCAAACTCAACAACTCCGTATCTAGATGGATCTTTTACTGAATAACCATATATCAAAGATTTATGCTCATTTTCAACAAATTCTATTGCATCTTTCATCATTTTACTAAGACCTTTTCCGTAAAGAATATTATCCCCAAGAATCAATGCAACACAATCTTTACCAATAAATTTTTCACCAATGATAAATGCTTCAGCTATACCATTTGGTTTATCCTGAATTTCATATGAAATAGATAATCCAAGATTGGAACCATCACCTAGCAAATCTTTGTACATTTTTAAATCATTTGATGTTGATATAATCAAAATTTCTGTAATACCTGCTAACATTAATGTTGATAATGGATAATAAATCATAGGCTTATCATAGATTGGTATCAAATGTTTTGAAATGATTTTTGTTGTAGGAAACATTCGAGTTCCGGATCCGCCAGCTAAAATTATACCTTTCATTTTAAATTTTCCCTAACCTCTCTTGATGATAACCACTTATTTTAATACTATTAATCCAATCTTGATTTTCTAAATACCATTTTATAGTTTTACGAAGACCAATATCAATTGTTTCTTTTGGAATAAAATTCAATTCATTTTTAATTTTTGTGCTATCTATTGCATATCTAAAATCATGCCCTGGTCTATCTTTAACAAATATAATTAGGTTTTTATAACTATTATTTGCTTTTAAAGGTTTAATCTCATCTAAAATTTCACATATTTTTTCAACTAACGCAATATTTGTTAACTCCTGGTTTCCCCCTATATTATAAGTTTCTCCAATTTTCCCATTACATAAAACCGCAAATACCCCTCTACAATGATCATCTACATAAATCCAGTCTCTAATATTTAATCCATCTCCATATATTGGAAGCTCTTTATTACTTAAACAATTGGATATTATTAAAGGAATTAATTTCTCTGGAAACTGATATGGACCATAATTATTAGAGCAATTTGTTATAATTACAGGCAATTTATATGTGTGATACCATGCTTTTGCTAAATGATCTGAAGATGCTTTAGAGGCTGAGTAGGGAGATGAAGGCGAGTAAGGTGTAGATTCAGAAAACTTTCCTTTATGACCCAGGCTACCATAAACTTCATCAGTAGAAATATGAATAAATCTAAAACTTTCTTTTTTGTTACCATCTAATGATTTAAAGTATTTTAGGGTAGAGTTTAGCATCTCATAGGTACCTAAGATATTAGTTTCAATAAAAACTTTAGGACCATCAATTGATCTGTCAACATGAGATTCTGCTGCAAAATTTATAATTGAATCAGGAGCAAACTCATTTATGACTTGATCTAATAATACATGATTTTTTATATCACCTTTTTGAAAAGTATAATTTTTATGATTTTTTATTGTATCTAAATTATTATTACTACCTGCGTACGTAATTAAATCGTAATTTAGAATTTGATGGTTTTCTATGAAATTTAATATGAAATTACTACCAATAAATCCAGAACCTCCTGTAAGAAGTATTTTCATATTATTTTGAATATTTTAATTTGTCTCTTTGGATTTGTTCTAAAGGTAAAATCTCAGTTTCTTTATAATTAAGCGATTTAAATGTAGCTTTTAAATCTCTAGTTAACTTTGATAAACCAGCAGGCTCAAGAGAGGCAGCATGATCTGTACCTTTCCATGTTCGATCCATTGTAAAATGTCTTTCAATCCAGGTTGCTCCTAGAACATACGAAGCTATATCAATAGATATTCCTAAGTGATGTCCTGAAAAACCAATTTCTTTGACTCTATCTGTAAATCTTTCTTTAATTTTTAATATCTCAAGCAAACATACATCTTCAAAGGGCACAGGGTATCCAGAGGTACAACTATATATTACTAATCTACTTTTTGCTTGTTTTGTTTCTTCAAAAAAAGACACTAATTTCTCTTGCTCATCTAATGTTGTCATCCCAAAAGATACATGAACCTCACCATCATATTTATCTCTCAAAACTTTTAACATATCATAATGAGTATTAGAAGCAGAAGGTACTTTAATCAATTTAGGGTTCAAATCTGAAATTTCTTTTGCAGAGGTAACATCCCACACCGATGTTGAATATTCAATGCCAATTGAGTCACAAAAAACTATAAGCTCTTTATGTTGATCTTTTGAAAATTCTAAAAATTCTCTATGTTCTCCATATGTTTTTCCATAAGAGTTTATAGGATTAGGATGAGGTGAATTATACTGAGATTCGGGTAACAATTCTTTATTATTTCTTTTTTGAAATTTTGCAATATTAGCACCACAATCCTTCGCTGACACAATCAAATCTTTTGCAATTTGCATATCACCTTTATGATTACAACCAATTTCAGCTATAACTTTACATGGTTTGTACATTATTTTTCCTCATTCCCATAGTAATATTGATAATAATTATAATAATATCCACCTCCATAAGTATTAGATTCATCAACTCCATTAAAAATAACTCCGTCTAGCGAGCTTGACATATTTTCCATATTTACAAGTGTCCTCTCTAAGGCACCCTTTTGAGTCACTGATGCTCTAATAACTAGTAATTTTTTATCAACATATTTATCAATAATAAAAGCATCAGTAACAGCAATTTTAGGTGGAGTATCGAATAATACTACATCAAATTCTTTTTTTATCTCTTTAATAAATTCTTTCATTCGGTTTGAAGCTAATAACTCTGATGGATTTGGTGGAATTGCCCCACTATTAATAATTGAGAGGTTTTTAACATCACTGTCATAATATAATTTTGTAATATCTTTTTCGTTTCCTGATAAATAATTTGTAAATCCCTTATTAATAGTAGTTTTAAACATTTTATGAATAACAGGCTTACGCAGATCAGCATCTATAAGAAGAGTTCTCTTCCCCATATTTGCATAAGTTATTGCAAGGTTTGCAACTGTAGTTGTCTTTCCCTCTCCTGGACCAGAGCTACTTACTAAAATAATTTTACAACTTTCTTCATCATTATCATACATTAAGCTAGTTCTAAGAGATCTATAAGCTTCAGATATAGGTGATTTTGGATCTTCATGAGTTAAAAGTCTACGCTCAATTTTTTCTGGACTACTAACTTTTAGATTGAATCTATAGCCCTTTTTCTTTTTCTTTCTATTATCTTGAACTCTGCCAATAGCTGGTATAATAGCTAAAATTGGAAGGCCACGCCTTTCAATTTCATCTATACTTTTTATTGTTGAATCTAAAAATTCTAATACTAATATTATTCCAATACCAAAAATAGATCCTAAGATGAACGATAAAATTAAAACAATACCTTTTTTAGGAGACGTTTCATCGTAATTAGGTATAGCTGAATCAACTATTCTAATTTTTCCGAGTTGTGAAGCTTCGCTGATTTTTGCTTCTTCAAGTTTTTGTTTCATTAGACTGTATGTTTCACTTAGAATAACTCTGTCTCGTTGAAATCTACTGAAAAGTAAATATTTTTCAGGAAGCGATGATAATTGATTTTCATATTTAGAAACTAATACTTTTAGTTCATTAAGTTTAGACTCATATCCCGTACTATAAACATCCAAATTAATAACTGAATCCATTATTGCTTGTCTATATTCAATTGGGTTAGCTACCCCTATACCTTGTTCTATATACTTTTTTGTTTCATTATTCAAAACATCTTTTAAATTTTTAATCTTTCTATCAAGCTCAATTACTGATGGGTGGGAATCACCTTCTCTTGCTTTGGTTGAAATATATTTTGCCTCCAAAGTTGATAATTCCTGTCTGATTGAATAAAGTTGAGCATCAAGTGTGTTTGTTACTCTTTTTGTAAATTCTTTTTCATCTTTATTTAATTGATTTTCAAAATATTTCTTTCGTTCTAATGTTATATTTCGTTTAGCTTGAGTAGTATATAGATCAGACTCTACTGAAGTAAGTTGATTTAAAAGTAGGTTAGAATTATCATCTAGACCATAAATGTGCTCTTTCTCTTGAAATTCTTTTAAATCTTGCTCAATTTGATTTAATTCACTTTCTTTAATTGATAATTGAGA